>Ga0157379_10000593_pt1 | contig 29279 bp, 35 predicted proteins | sample S25metaG_FD_121802 | JGI IMG/M metagenome (GOLD analysis project Ga0157379, IMG submission 121802) | Switchgrass rhizosphere microbial communities from Kellogg Biological Station, Michigan, USA - S2-5 metaG | ecosystem: Host-associated > Plants > Roots > Rhizosphere > Soil | place: USA... | reverse complement strand
CCTTCCGTTTCATAGCATTTGGTACCTGATGGTGTCCGGTATTACCCCTTGTTCTCGAATTTCTGTGAGCATTTTGTGAGCATGAATCCGCAGCAAATTGACTTTCATAAGGGCGTGTATTTCGGAAGGCGGTAGGTCTGCTTTCCGGCCATCCATATATATAAGGATGGCCGACCGGTGGTGAGTTTTGCATACTCCATTGCCCTCTAAGAGTCGAAAACAGGCCTTTTCCCCTTTTGCGACTTCCGGGGTCGCAAAGACTTCATGAACTCATTGAGCAGGGAAGTGTTTGATTAGAGAACGACGTCCAGCTTCCCAAGCGGATTCCTCACATGTATCTCATTGGTTTCTCGTTGTCTTAGCTGGCGCAATCAGACAGAAACCGACCTCCAATCGTCTGGCTGCGCATGGCCTGGGGCGTGCGCGAACTCGGCGGCGACCAGCTCACGGTCTGGGAGACGTTCAAGGTCTACGACGGCAAGATCCAGTGGAAGCGTTCATGAGAATCCTCCCGTTCGAAAAGCGCAACGGAGGATGGTAGTAGCCTGCTACGCCGGCTCCATGCCGAGGCGGCGTTTAAGATCGGCGGTGGCGGGAGAAGCCATGTAGCTCAATACGCGGCGCGCCGCGTCGGGCGACTGAGAGGTCGTTGAGATTCCCGCTGAGAAGACGGTCAGCATCTGGATCGAGTCAGGAAGCGAACCCAATACATCGATACCCGCCAGGTTTATCAACTCGCTCATCTGCTGGAATCCAAGTTCGCACTGTCCCTTCGCGACGAGACTCCCGACCGGAACTCCCGGAGGCGGTACGACGATCCTTCTCTGAATCGTCTGCAGAATGCCCCACCGCTCGAACAATTGCTGAAGGTAGATGCCGCTCGGTCCGGTGGAATAACTCAGAGTGCTCGCAGCGGCAACGGCGTCCCTGACCGCGTTCTCCGAACTGATGTCAAAACGGCGCGCGCCCGTGCGAACCGCGACCCCAATGCCGGACTTCACGAGATCGACACGGCTGCCGGTCAGCAGCCGTCCTTCTGAAATCAGCTTGTCGATGACATTGGCAGCCAACGCGACGATGTCGACGAGCTCACCCGCCTGTACGCGCTTGGCAACATCGACGCCTCCCGCGGCCTCAGACACGACAGATTGCGACAAATCCCGCTCGCAACCCATCGCAAGTTCCGCCAGCAGTTCGCGTGTTGCCATCGATGAAAGAAGTTTTAGAGAAGAAGTGCCCATGAATCGACGTTAACTATATCTGATTCGCAAAAACTCCGTCCGAGCGTAAACTCGCAACGTGGGAGCGTGTGGGTGGCGAATTCTTACTCATGCAGCTTTGGGCGTATGAATAGTCCACGACAATGCTTTTTCCACCGATAAGACTTCAGAGATACACATCCCTGGCTGCACGTAGCTGCCGGAGTATTGCCATCCAGACTGGCATGGATGCGGTGCCGATTGTAATAGTCCCTTCAATTCTGAGAGTTCGATTCCAGATCGATAGTTGTCCAAAAGAAGGTGTGGTCCAGATACTCACGCCGGATTGTTCCAATGAGTCGCTCGACAAACGGGTGCGAGAGCGGAACATAAGGTACGGTTGACTGCTGTCGGATCACCGTAGGAGTGTATCCGCGCGGCCCGTATTGTTTGTGTCGGATCTGCCTGCGGTCGTTCATTGTCCGGTTTGCTCTCGGCCAACTTAACGAAGGGCGTCGCACGCTCGTGCCAACGGCCCTCGATGGCACGAGGGCATTGCGGTTTTTCAGATTCCAGCCATCCGCCGGCGAAACCGGCCTTCCGCAATCCGCGCCAGATGTATGGAATGCGCCGCATGAGTTTCCACGGAAGGCCGGTTCGATGGTTCTCAATCATCATGACGATCGGCCCCTGATCCAATCCGTAGTTCAGCGGGCTGATCCAATCAGTGGCTGAGCTGGTGAATAAACAGCGGACCCGCGTGGAGGTGTTCTATGCCATAGTGCTCCCGCTAGGCGAATGTCTTCTGCCAGGACCGGTAACACTCCCGCGGCAGCGCGAAGGTGGACGACCCCAACCCCAGCACGTGCATGAGCAACGATTCATCGTATCCCTGGTATCGATAGCTGATGAAGCCATCCACCGGCACCATCGTGTATGATCGTGACGTCTTCGACTGTCTTGGTTGGCCAGCCGTTAGCGTTGCTCGGAACGCCGTAGAGCGCCCACTGCCAGTCCGCACGGCGATAGAGGGCGTCGGCGGTTCCGCGAATTTCACGCTCGGCGGGCGCATCCGAATCAAAAAAAGCACCCGAGGTAAGCATTCCCGCGAGGAGAAATGCGCTGTCGACAGTGGAAAGCTCGCTTTTCCCGGCGCGCCGGCCGTCTTTCATTTCCAGGAGTGGTAGTAGAACCCCTTGTAACCGGTTCCGTCCGGCTCGGGCCCTTGCGGGCTTTGCTCGAAGAATCGCAGCGCGGTGAGGACTCTCTCAGCCGTGTCCGCACGCTTGAGCCATCCATTCTTCACAGCGACCGGTTGACAACTTAATCCCAGCCCCATAGCCGCAATGCTGCAAGGCGAATTCTCGCCTGTGTTGTCGGCAACAAGTCCGTTTTTGGCATTCGTGTAATCTAGAAAATACCGGAATGCCGATTGCTGAAGTTCGAGAATATTGTCGGGTAACTCGCTCATCGTACGCTAAAAAACCGTAGCACATCGCGATCAGCGCGACGGCATGGCCTCAGGCTGCTTCGTCTTTTCGCTTTCGGCTTTTTCGTTGAATCTTCGGTTTAAACGAGTCTTCGTTTGGATCAGGCAATGATGACGGAGGATCGCTTGCAGGGAAGGAGTCCGCGATGGTCTTATCCATCATCTTCTCGCGATTGGCTTTCCGATCCCCCGACTTTACTTCTCGGTCCTCGGGATCTCGGCTCTGAACATCGGCTCTCGTGGACATTGTTTTCGTGCCTCTTTGATTCTGGTGGATTAATCAACCGCTTTCACACCGGATCTACCCATCACCTTTGGCCGGACGGGCACGCTATCCAAACAGGCATTGCGCCAAGCCGGTCATAAAGGCGAGCTTCGTCGCGAATCGGCCACCAGTTATATAGGAAGATTTCCGGCGGCCGCCACATCGCGACCCAACCTCCGATCAACAGGCTCTCACGCAGAATTTCGCCGAGTCGGTTCCCACTCATTGCCTTTGCAATGAGGTCGCCGGCAACAACACATGCAGCGAGAAATGCGAGGCCAACAATCAGACTGGTACGCCCAACGCGAAACAGGTGGCGAAGCTTGCGTCGCGAAACAAGCGCACGATTGCTGAAAAACTCTTTTATCGACTTTCGCAACAAGGCGGCCTCTTCACGCAAACCCTCTGTACGATCGAGATGTACCGACAATGCGAGCGGCGCATTGCGGGAGACTTCCCGCGCCCAACCCACGATGAATTCTTCCGCCCTGGGATGCCAGATCCTTTTCTTGAAATGGAGAGGGATCCATTCGATTGAATATCTGCCTTAGCTCGGAAAGGCGGATCTCGATGATCTCGCATTTCGGAGGAATGGGACATCCGGCGACTTCGTTGTCACGGTATATTGAACTCTTCATTGACGGACCTCTCTCGAAAAATGGTGCCTTTGACGCGGTAGATCAGTGTCCGAGAGGTTCCAACTTTGAGAGGAGAGTTGGGAAGTATTCCGCCACCGTTGGATGAATATGCATTGCGCGTTGTATCACCGTGTACGGCGCTTTTGCATACATCAAATCCAGCAATATGTGAATGATCTCGTCCCCTCCGGTACCAAGGATCGCAGCGCCCATGATCTGTTTGCTTTCCGCATCCACAGCGACCTTCATGAAGCCGTGGGTTTCACCTTTCTCGACTGCGCGGCTCACTCGCTTCATTGGGTATTTTGCAGCGAGTACAGGGCGTCGAGATTGGCGGAGCTCGCTATCCGTCATGCCGCATCGCCCCAGCGGTGGATCTATGAAGAGAGCGTATGTCTGGATCCGGTCCGAGATTCGCCGCCGGTCTCCATTGAGGAGATTATCGGCCACAATTTCATAGTCGTTGTAGGCGGTGTGCGTGAAAGCGCCACGCCCATTACAGTCCCCGAGCGCCCAAATACCCGCCACGTTTGTTCGTAGCTCATCGTCAACGATGACGTAGCCTCGTTGATCCGTCGCGACACCGGCTTTCTCCAGGCCTAAGTCATGCGTGTTGGGGGTACGCCCCACCGCCAGGAGAAGATGTGTTCCTAAAACTTCCGGTGCTCCTTGCTCGCAATGGGTACCTACAGCGACGACCTCACCGCGCATCGATGCAGAAATGCACTTTGCATTTAGCCTGAAGCGTACGCCATCCATTTCCAGAATTTCGCGGACCGATTCGGAAACATCTTCGTCTTCACGTCCAATGAGGCGCGGTCCCATCTCCACGACCGTAACTTCGCTCCCGAACCGGCGATACATCTGAGCGAATTCCAACCCGACATAACTTCCGCCGACGATCACGAGGTGTTTGGGCAAGTAATCCACGTCCATCATCGATGAGTTCGTCAGGAACGGAACGGTGTTTATCCCCTGGATCGTGGGAACTGAAGCGCGTCCGCCAACATTGACAAAAATTTTGTCGGCTTCCATCAATTGATCATTCACGCGCACGGTTCGCGAGGACTCAAATCGCGCGTGGCCCTGAATCACTGTGCAGTTACTCAGACCTCGAAGCGAGTCCTCCACGCCCCTGTTAGAGCGTCCAGAGACTTCATCTTTGCGGCTTTTCACGCGCTTCATATCGAGACGCACGTCGCCATCGATTGCAAAACCGTATTCTGCACCACGACGAGCGACGTGAGCTGCATAGGCGCTCGCAACTAATGTTTTGGTGGGGATACATCCTGTATTCACACACGTTCCGCCAAACTTATGCCGTTCAACAATTGCGACGCTCATGCCTGCTGGGGCAAGACGAGCAGCCAAAGCCGGCCCAGCCTGGCCGGTACCGATGATGATGGCGTCAAAATGTTGTGTCATGAATAGCTCCTTCGACGGATGAGTTCATCGATGCAGCTCTGCGCACACTTTCGGTGCCGCAATTCACGTGCTCGGAGTTCCGTAAACGGATCTGATGCAGGGGTTCTATTCCGGATAGGAAGCGACAGCCGTGAGAATAGACCAACGATTCGGCGCTCAGCATGTATCTCAATTTCGGGATGGAGCTGATGAGTCCCATGCGTGGTCACTTGTGAGTATTCTCTCTGGCCTAATCTTCTGCCTGTTGCATCCTGGTGTAAACCGTAACCTTGACGTGTCCGGTTACGGGGCGCATGCTTCTTCCATCGTTACCGACATAGCAAAGCCACGCGTTCGCCCCGGACAGGTATTGATTAAGATTGGCGCGGCGGGAGTGTGTCATTCCGATTTACACCTGATGGAAGAGGACCTTGGTTTCACGGGACAATTCACGTTGGGTCATGAAAATGCTGGTTGGATTGCAGAACTTGGAGAAAGTGTGGACGGCTTCAAGGAAGGTGATGCGGTAGCGGTTTACGGCCCGTGGGGTTGCGGGCACTGTCATGCTTGCCAGCAGTCCATGGAGAATTACTGTGAAAACCACGCCTCTCTCCGCGGATTCGGGGGTGGGCTGGGCTTTGACGGAGACATGGCCGAATACATGCTCGTCCCATCCGCCCGCTTCATCGTTTCGCTGGCCAGCCTGGACCCAAAGAAGGCGGCGCCTCTAACCGATGCGGCACTGACTCCGTACCATGCCATTAAACGCGCCCTGCCTCTGCTCCATTCCGATAGCACAGTCGTCATATTCGGTCTCGGCGGATTGGGTCACATGGCCGTACAACTGATGCGTATTCTTAGTCCGGTCCGAATCATCGCTGGTGACATCGATCCCGTTAAGCTCGAACACGCTAGAAGTTTGGGCGCGGACGAAACAGTAAACACGCGCGATTCCGCTGCGGCGGCGGAACAAATTTTGAAACTTACAGGGCCTCGTGGAGCCGGACTTGTGTTGGATTGTACAGGGGTGCAGCCGACGATCGATCTTGGTGCCAAACTCCTCGGCGCAACAGCGCCTGGACGATCGTTGGGTTAGGCGGGGGCCGTCACGACTTCCATCACGGCAGCACGCCATATGGCTCGGTAGTCACAATTCCTTATTGGGGATCGCGCATCGAACTGATGGAAGTAATCGCGATGGCGAGAGACGGGCGCATTCATGCGGACACCACGGAGTTTCCGCTCGCCCAGGCTGTGGATGTGTATCGAAAGCTAAAGGCCGGTCAAATCAAAGGCCGCCGTGTTGGTGCCAGATGCTGCTTAACTCAGACCCACGTGGTCTCGATAACGCGGAGGCGAATGATTAACACCAACGCAGCTCCCGCAAGAGGTGATGCCGGCTTTGTCCTGGCTCGCCTGACGAAAAATCTCAGCTCAACGAATGGAGAACAGCAATGGCAGACTCTGACACACATCCAAACCCGAAACTCAAGGTCCTTGTTTTCGCCGCCTCGCTTCGTGCCGAATCCCTCAACCACAAGCTCGCGACGCTGGCTGCTCGAATATCAGAGCAGAATGGTGCTGCCGTCGATCTGGCGTCCATGCGCGATTTTGACGTCCCATCTTATGACGGCGATCTGGAAGCAGCGCAGGGTATTCCGGCAGGGGCGCAGGGTTTGCGTCGGCGCCTTACGGACAACGACGCTTTCATTATTTCATCGCCCGAGTACAACGGGTCGATGCCCGGTCTGCTGAAGAATCTGATCGACTGGGCCTCCCGATTCCGCCCTCAGCCATTCGACGGGCGGCATGGCCTGTTGCTGTCAGCATCACCGTCGCTTGCCGGCGGCAACCGTGGCCTCTGGGCGCTTCGCGTGCCTCTGGAGCATCTCGGTACGCGGGTTTTTCCGGACATGTTCTCACTGGCCATGGCGGAGAAGGCGCTCGCCGATGGCGACATCGCCGATATGACATTGCGTCGTCGTTTCGAGAAGAACCTTCAGTCGTTCCTTTCACTGGCCGAGGCGGCGAAGCACTACCCGTGCATCAAGAGGGCCTGGGTGGAGTTCCTCGGTGAACCGCCGACTTCGGGCGCCGATCGCGTCGATCCGGTGCAGACTTCGACATAGAAGGAATTTGGTCCAAAGAATACGAGAGGAAAGGTTCAATGACGGAAGTGATGCCGGCGATATTCTTCGGGCATGGCAATCCGATGAACGCCCTGGCCGCCAACAACTACACCGAAGGCTGGCGCCGTATAGGGCTGGATCTCCCAAAACCGAAGGCAATCCTGTCGATCTCAGCTCATTGGTTTGTTCCGAAAACGGCACTCACCGAAACGTCGGCACCAAAGACAATCCATGATTTCGGCGGCTTTCCGCGAGAGCTGTATGAGGTCCAGTATCCTGCTGCGGGCAAGCCGGAACTTGCACGGCATATACAAAGACTGCTCGCTCCGTTGCCGGTGTCGTTGGATCAGTCCTGGGGTCTCGATCATGGAACCTGGTCTGTCCTCCGGCATGTGTATCCAAACGCTGACGTTCCGGTCGTGCAATTGAGCATCGACGAAACACGACCGGCTTCTTTTCATTTTGAAGTCGGTAAGAAGCTCGCGACATTGCGCGATCAAGCGATCCTGATAATGGGCAGCGGGAACCTGGTGCACAATCTTCACACATATGGATGGGGACGTCAGATTCCTGATCCTTATGATTGGGCAATTCGCTTCGAGACAAGCGCCAGGCAAATGATCATAAGCGGGGACTACGACTCACTCATCAACTATGAAGGGCTTGGGCCGGATGCATTGCTCTCCATTCCAACACCGGATCATTACTTTCCATTGCTGTACATACTCGGATGCCGGCGGGACGGGGAGGCCGTAGCATTTCCGGTTGAGGGCGTCGATGGCGGATCAATTTCAATGCTGACGGTGAAGGTTGGCTAAAGAGTGATGATTAAGTTCGATCCCCCGGTTGACGTCGGCGCGACCACGTTCTGGGGCTGGCCGACGCCGAGTTAACGCTCGTCGAATATGGCAGCTACGCCTGCCGGCACTGCCACGCGGTTCACGAGGACATCAAGGGACTGCGGAGCCGGTTCGGAGAGCGGATGCGGCATGTGTACCGGCAGTGGCCCATCTCCGGCAGCCGCGGGACTGGCGTTCCCGAATCCCGCTGACTACGTCGCAGCCAAAATCGGAGTCTTCATCGCGTCACTCAGCGCCGCTGTATTGGGAATGGTCATTCTCTATCCGCGGCGCGACGAAGAAACCGTCTCGGAGGCAGCCGACAAAACCAGCGCCGCTGTCTCCGCGAGGTGATTTCGACTCATCGGGCAAATACTTGCACTGGACCTGGAGAGAAACCACCGTTCCCAAAACTGTCGCGCTCGCCTCAAAAGGAAACAGCCAATCCTTGACGAACCTGTGAACGCCGCTACGAGTTTTTGCGCTCTTGATGAGACGCGGTCCGAACTTCGCGTGAACAGATCCAGGTCGGTGCAACTCATTCCATGTGTTTCCTTTCTAGATCGACGCGAGGAACGATTCGGAAAGCACGAAGTTGCGTGGGTGGTGCTTGAACTGCTGCAAGATCACTCGTCAAGGAGGTCCTATGGCTGAAAATTTAACGGATCGGGAAAAGCTGCAGAAGCTGCGGGAGATCGTAAAGGCCGTCGATATCTGCATGCTGACAACGGTGGACGAGGACGGCAACATTCACAGTCGCCCTATGTCGAACAACCGGGAAATCGAATTTGACGGCGACCTTTGGTTTTTTACTTATGGCTCGTCTCACAAGGTCGATGAAGTCGGGAGAGTCGCCGCGGTCAATGCAAGCTTTGCCGATATAGGATCGCAGCAATATGTGTCGCTTTCAGGCCGCGCGGAAGTAATTCACGATAAGGCGAAGATAAAGGAACTGTGGCAGCCACACCTCCGAGCATGGTTTCCCGATGGTGTGGACACACCGGACATCGCATTGCTAAGGGTCTCGGTACAACGGGGTGAATATTGGGATGGGTCCCAGTCATTCCTTGCGCATGCCCTGAGTTTTGCGACGTCGCTACTCACCGGAAAACCAGCTCAACTCGGCGAGAATGAGAAGATCGATCTCGGCTCGTGAACCTCACTCAAACGGCAGGCGTTCCGCTAAATCAGACGCATGGAATCGAGATTCGGTCTGTTCCGAACACCGCGATCACTTTGGATGGCAAGCGGCTCCTCGTGCCGAAGTATCCCGGAGAAATCCAATAACGACAAATCCACACCTTCGTTGAGCGCCCGTCAGCGCCCCCGAATCGGCGGGCGCTCATCCACTGAACAACTCTGAGCCTGTTCGATGCAGAATCTGCTCGTTGCCGCGACCCGCTACCGAAGCCAAAGTGATCTCACATCCGAACTGCTGAACTGCAGGTCGCTTCCTACGTTCTCGCACTACCTAACGGATTAAACGAATCACGAGCCAACTATGCCTGCGAGGACGCCAGGATTTCCCCGGGCCTTTTCAAGACTTCTGTGTCCTGGTCCACTCAACTCTCAAGACGTGGCGGCCGATGCGCAACGGATAGTCATCAAACCGAAAAGTCAAAGCGTTCTCGCTGAGATGAGCCTCTCCGGTCCAATCTTTGCCGTTGAAACGGGCAATCGGAGGTATTGGGCTCCCGCTCGCGATCTTTCCCGAAAGAATAATGTGATTACTGGCAGGCAAAACGCCCAACTGCAGGCCCTCGAGCCGTTCATCGATCTCGATGTCCGCACCACTGGATAGTTCACCGATAGACCATCCCGTCACCAGCTTGTTCCCTCCGGGTGCTTTTGGTGAACCCACATCGATTTCCCTTTCAGCGGTGAAGTCCAGATCGGTGATATAGACCGTCCCCTCAATCTCCTCAATGACCGGGGATGCAGTCCATAGCCGTGCAACATGGCTCCACAGCCCTCTAATAGCTTCTGCCGTTTTCATGTGTGGCCCTGATTTACCGCTATCGCGCATCAAAGCTGAAAACCGTTGAAACACCTTTACGTCTATCTCGATAGTGTTTCAATTCTTTGCCATACGCGTCTGGATTCCATTTTATATCGTTGCAGAGTCCTCGAAATCCCTGCCGATGCCAGCCGACGACGGTTTCAGGCTTAACGATGATTAGGGAAGACCGCCAACCCGACCAGAATCGTGATAGCCAGACCCACAAGCATCGATCGCCGCGATTGAGGATAAGTCGCTTTGGTCTTTGGGTTCGTTGCGGCACGATCAATTGATGACGCAACGCGATGATCTCGGCCTGGAATGCTGCTTGGCTCCGCAAGCCGGACAGAAGGGAATTGAGCGACATTAATAATGCAAGTTCGACCATCGCCGAACAGGCTATCAGCAAGATTTCGCAAATCCCACACTCAGCATGTCGATGCGATTTTTTTCGGATGGTCGCGAAACATCAACTCGCCCCACGGAGTACAGCTGCTTCACAACAATGATTCCGTGGCATTCCTCTTCGAGCAGCACACCTGGCATACCTGGGTGCCCACCAGTCCAGACTTCGAGTGGCCGGCGGACCTGCCGCGAACCCGGAATGGAACTTCGACAGGACACTGGGATGGCGATACGCTCATCATCGAAACCACTAATTTTAACGGGTATACACGGCTCGACACCTCCGGGCATCCGCACAGCAAAGATGCAAGATTTGTCTCGACGTTTTTGAGAACGGATTCCAACAGGATTCACCACACCGTAACGATTCACGATCCCAAGGCGTATACAAAGGATTAGATGAACGTGAGAACGTGGAGAATTAAGGGACATCTGACGTTCTCATGGAATACTCTTGCGAAGAGAACAATTTGGGTGTTGAGACGGCGCGATCGTAAAGTGGAAGTTCCCCGAAAGCGTCGATTAGACTGGGACGTAATAATTAGGAGGCTGTAATGATAAGGAATCGCGTGGTTGCATTCGTAACGGGCGCGGGCCTGCTGTTCGCATCAATGACGCTTGTCGCTCATCACTCGGTTTCGGCCGAGTTTGACACAACAAAGAAGGTGACGTTCACCGGCACGGTAAAGAAGGTGGATTGGATGAACCCGCACATCTATACCCACGTCGAAGTGAAAGAACCCGATGGAAAAGTGATTGTGTATAGGGTTGAAGGCGGCCCTCCAAATTCCCTTTACCGCCAGGGGATCCGGCCCGAATCTCTCCCCCCGGGCACGGTTGTTGTCTGCACCGACTGCAACCGAAGCAAGAGTCCGAATTCCATGAACGTTAACGGCACGCTGAGGCTTCCTGATGGACGACCGGCGCTCGGCGTTTACGTCGCCCCCGAGAAGTAGCAGGACACACGTGTGAGCTTTCTACGGCTCACGCCGCTCGTCGGTGAATAGGTCGTGTGTCGAAATCTCCTTGGCGCGTTCGTCAACGAGGTCACGAGAGTCTTGAATACCTTTGATACGTATATTCTTGCGACTTGGTCGCGGAACTCCTGCCCGTAGATCCGATCGCGATCTCGCAATAGATATCTCGGGGCCGTATCGAACGGAAAGGCTTCGAGCAACTGCTGCGCAGTCCATTCAGCGGTCGGATGAGCCGTAACGTTGAAGTGGACCACACGTCGGCGGTCATGCGCGAGAACGATAAAGACAAACAGGATTTCAAACCAAACCGTGGGGACAGTGAAGAAGTCGACTGAAGCCAGTTGAGAAAAACGTGATTATCGAGGAACGTTCTCCATTTCCGAGATGGCGGTTTCGGACTTCGTACCATGTATTTGGCAACTGAGGCTTCCGAAATCTTAATGTCGGTCAATTGATGGCGCAATGCGACCATCTCGGCTTGCATTGCAGCTTGGGCCGCGAAGCCCGACAAGAAGGGAATTTACCAACACAAATAAGAGGTCGACCATGGCCGAAGCAGGCTAACAGTGCCCAGACTCAAATCCAACAATTCATACGCCGACAAGGTTTTCAGCGGGGACAGTCTGCAAGTTCAACATTTTCAACGCAGATGAGGTTTTCAGTGAGATCGTTGCGCCGCTGGTCTTGAGGACTCCTGGGATTCGTGGGCAGATACCGATTCGATCCCCATTTGAAATCGGTGTCTGTCCCCAATACCTAAAATCAAGAAACCACTCGCGAAACGCTGCTAGTTCCGTCATCGTCGTGCAAGGTGACGACGATCCGGCAATCTGTAGAGAAAATGAAATCGCTTGGGATAAAGTACGTCTACATCGAAGTGCCAGGCGGCGACTAGATGACAGTCGTTAGTCAGAGTCCCCAGAACATAACCAAGATCTTCGAATTCTTCGACCAGGCGCGGCGGCGCTGAAGTCGGCCCGTCGCATGTTGCGGCGGATTTGGGAGGCCCATGGTTCCTTTAATCGAATCCCTTGTTGATGCATTCGCGACACGCCGTCTCTCGCGACGGGAACTGGTGGCATCGCTTGCCGCGCTCATCGCAACCGGCGAGTCAGCATCGGCCCAGACCCCGGCCGTTCAGCAAATCTCAAAGGTAGCTCAGGGAGCGACGATCAACCACATATCGCTGGCGGTGACGGATGTAGAACGGTCGGCGCAGTTTTACTCGAAGCTGCTCGGGCTGAAGGAGGTGAGCCGACCCGGTAATGGCGGCATCAACCTCGGATTGGGCACGAGCTTCCTCGGGCTCTACAAGCTCGCCAACCCCGGAACTGTGAATCACTGTTGTATCGGGGTGGACGGCTACGATCCCGTGCGCATTGCTGCAAGCCTGAAGGAGATGGGCGTGCAGGCTCGCATCGACACGAATCCGGCGAACCGGACGAGCGGCGGAGACCAGTTATTTTTCCGCGATCCTGACAACACGAACGTGCAGCTGTCGGCGAACGGGTTCCAGGGGTAGCCCGCAAGATCCCGCCATGTCTAGACAACGGGTGCCCTCCATCGTTCTCTTTCTCTTATTGTCAGCGATGGCCCACTCGCAAACTTCGAAAGTAACGGTCCTTGACGGCGTGTTTTCCGTCGAACAAGCAGAACGCGGCCGAACAGTCTACGATACCCAATGCGCGGCCTGTCACGGAAAGCTCCTGGAAGGCGTTTCTGCACCAGAGCTGACTGGCAGCCGTTTCGTCCGCCGTTGGCGAGAGGGAATGCTCGATGGCATTTATGGCTTCATTGAGGAACGGATGCCGTTGGGGCGTTCACCCAACTCAAAACCGATCTCGGATCAGGAGTACCTCGATCTGGTGACGTTTATCCTGAAGAGCAACGACTTTCCTCCAGGTAAAAGTGATCTTGCTCTAGAAAACCTAAAAACCATCAGATTCGTTGGGAAAAATGGTCCCGAGCCAGTACCCGATGGCGCATTAGTCATTACGGTAGGCTGCCTGTCGCAAACAGATGGGAGATGGATTCTGTCAAGCGCAGCGGAGCCCGAACGTACTCGCAGCGAGCTTTCTACTGCTCCCGACATTACCGCTTCAACTGCGCAGACGCTTGGGCGCCAGGTGTTCAGGCTAGACGACCTGGATGCAGTCCCGGATTTTAAGCCGGATGATCACAAAGGACACAAGATGCAAGCCAAGGGTTATATCGTGCGGCAAGCTGATGCGAATCGCATCAGCTTGAGCTCCATGGTTGTGCTCGATTCAGTTTGTCTGCCGTGAACAAAGGGTGGTTCGGGTTCAGGATTAAGGGCCAACCTTGGTGAAACCTACGGTCCCCTGCGGGCCACTGATCATTGCCACGCGGCTGCCTGCGCTATCGGTCCGGACTTCATACGCCACGTCGTCGGCGGAGCCTTTCTCCCAAAGCACGAAGAGCCTGCCCTCGCCGGCGGACCAGGTGCCGCTCATTGTCTCCGTCTGATCGTCGGTTTGCGAGCGGGTAACCTTTGTCAGGGTTCCGTCCGCTCCGAGGGTGTAGCGGCTCGACGTGGCCACTCCGTCATCGCGCAACCCAGTTTCCCACGCACCGACCAGTTGTGGATCCCTCTCTCCAGCCCCCGCGTCGAAGCTGGAAAAGATTTCGCGCACGGTCTGCTGGCGGGCCGTCGTGACATCCTCGGAACCGATTGCGAAGACCGACAGGGAAAAGCCATTGAGTATCGTGGCAGAGAGCTGGCCGCGCACCTTCATTCCCTGTGGGTTGGTTCCCTCGCGTGTCAGCATGATTCCGGATACGTTCCCGGCCTTGATCCGCTCCATGCCGCCGTCGCGTTGTAGAAAAGGGAACATCTGCGTCATCGAGGAACCGAGCGCACTGATCAGCCGTGGATCGTCGAGGCTGGAAATTCTGCCCGCCTGCTCGGCAGAGACGATGGACAGCTCGGTCGGCTGTCCCTGCGCGCTTTTTTGGACCTCCGGAGAAATCAACTGAATGAATCCCGGCACCTCCTGCACGGTCCAATCGCTCGGATATCTCAGACTGAGCCCCACGGGGTGTTTGTATGTTTTCCAGTTGCCGGCAGTTGCGTTCGGCGCCTTCCCGAGCACCGATTGTGCGGATACGGACCCCGCAAGGGCCACGATCACGGACAAAGAGGCAAGAACGTGTTTCCCAATTTTCCGGTCGGTCAATGTCGAGTGCGATTTCATTGAGGTCTCCCGCTGAAGCCGATGAATTATACACAGACGCCAACGAGTGTTAAGATGCGCTGCCTATCCGGAGGTTGACCAATGATGAGACGCCTGCTTTTGCTCACATGTACCGCAACGGTTGTTCTTGCGCAAGGACGGGGAGGCGCGCCCAGCCGCGAGGCGCCAGTCACTCCGGTTCCTTTCGAACGCATCCTCCGATCGAATCAGGAGCCCCAGAATTGGTTGACTTACTCGGGCAACCTCAATGGCCAGCGTCACAGCGGTCTCACGCAGATCACGCCACAAAACGCCACGAATCTGGTCCTGAAATGGGTCTTTCAAACACGTTCTCTCGATAAGAACGAGGTCACTCCGCTCGTCGTGGACGGAGTCATGTACACGGTGCAGAGTCCCAACGACGTTATCGCGCTCGACGCCGTCACCGGCAAGACCATCTGGCAGTACTCTCATCGGCCAGCCGACGGCACGCGCAATCCCTGCTGCGGCAATCTTACGCGCGGGGTTGCCATTCATGGCGACAAACTTTTCCTGGCTGCTCTCGATGCCAGAATGATCGCGATCGATGCGAAAACGGGAAAAGAACTCTGGAACGTCACAGTGGCCGACGCCAAGCAGCAATATGCGATGACCGTAGCGCCTCTCGTTATCAAAGATAAGGTGATCTCCGGCGTCGCGGGCGGCGAACACGGTGTCCGCGGATTCCTCGCGGCCTACGATGTGAACACCGGTAAGGAGCTTTGGCGCTTCAATACGGTTCCCGGGCCCGGCGAGCCGGGATACGAAACTTGGCTCGGCAAGGACGGCAAACCCAACGACTCTTACCTGCATGGCGGAGCCCCGATCTGGGTCACCGGCACTTACGATAGCGAGACGAACCTCACTCTATGGGGTACCGGCAACGCGGGTCCCGATTACAACGGCGACAACCGTCTCGGGGACAATCTCTACGCCTCGTCCGTGATCGCCGTTGACGCCGATACCGGCAAGCTCAAATGGCATTACCAGTTCTCTCCGCACGACGAATTCGATTGGGACAGCACCCAGATTCCGGTTCTGGCAGACGTCGACGTTAACGGCCGCCCGCGTAAAGTCATGCTATTGGCCAACCGCAATGGCGTGTTCTACATGCTCGATCGCACCAATGGTCAGTTCCTGTCCGGAACGTCTTTCGTGAAGACCAACTGGTTCACGTCTTTCGACGAAAAGGGCCGGCCCGTCCGCGCTCCCGGAATTCTGCCTACCGCGGAAGGGACTCTGGTCTACCCCGGGAACCAGGGCGGAACGAATTGGTACAACCCCTCATTCAGTCCGGTTACCGGGCTGTTTTATATTCCGGCGTGGGAGAACAGCTCGAGCGTCTACCGCAAAGGCGAAGCTCCCCCGGAATTCCGCGACGGCCAGAACTTCGCAGGTCTGGGTCCCGCCCGGAGTACCGCCACTGACGACGTGTTCAGCTCCATCATCGCCATGGACCCGAAAACCAGAGAGCGTAAGTGGGCTTTCCGCATGTCCGCGGCGTCAACCGAAGGCGGCGTGCTCACCACCGCGTCAAACGTGTTGTTCGCAGGCGGCCGGGACGGCCAGTTCATCGCCCTCGATGCCCGCGATGGCAAGCTCCTGTGGGAAACCAATCTCGGACCGTCCATATCGGCCGGCTCTATGACTTACATGGTCAACGGGAAACAGTATGTGAGCATTCAGGGCGGGTCGTCGCTGTACACGTTCGCACTGAAGTAATCACCATTAAGGAGGTTGCGGTGAAGGCGCGTCTACTTCTCGGCAATTCGAGAGGCGTGAGGTATCCCTTACGTGCACTGTGGCAGCACCCGCCATACTTTCACGACGGGAGCGCGGCGACGCTCGCCGATGTAGTGACTCACTACAACCGGGTCCGCACTCTCGACCTTAAAGCGGATCAGCAGCTCGACCTCGTCGAGTATCTCAAGTCGCGCTGAACGAGAGGCCGGCAGGCTGGCTGCATAGCGCGAATCCTCACCGATATGATTTCCGTGCAAGGTGAGGAGGCAGTTTCAACAAACGGCTTACGCGGCTCGATGGCTCACGCTCAAGAATGGAGAATACAAGCGAGGGCAGATTCGAAGAACGATCCAAAGAATAGCAGGGTTACGACAAGAACGATGAAAAGCCCACTGGCTACAAGAGTGGCGGCGGCAACATGGGCGCTGGAAAATCTGGCAAAGAAAACCTGGGCAGTGAGAAGCCTACTGACGATGAGAACAGGGGCAGTTAGAAGCCAGGGGGACGGATCCAAAAAATAGGGGACCCATGGCGTTCCGCCAATCAGTATTCAGCGCGATCGCTGATTGGAAACACCCCTTTTGAATCGTGACGCTTGTACACTTCTGCACAAACTTTCCCCCAATGATCGGGGACAATACCGCCTAAGTTTCACCTCGGCTGAATTGTATGCTGCACGAATTCTTAAGCGCGAACCGTGAAGAACTCATCTCCCGCTGTAGAGTAAAAGTCGCCCAAAGGCATGTCCCTGGCGCGATTGGAAGAGAGCTCGAATACGGCATTCCCATATTTCTGACGCAACTCACTGAAGTCCTGCGGCAAGAAAGTCTAGGATCCAAAGGCTCAGGGTCGTGCATCGAAATCGCAAAAACCGCTGGCAATCATGGCACCGAGCTGTTGATGAGGGGGTTCACGCTGGATCAGATCGTCCACGATTATGGGGACCTCTGTCAGGCTGTTACTGAGCTGGCCTCAGAACACAACGCGCCGATCACGAATAATGAATTCCATACATTCAATCGATGTCTCGATGACGCGATTGCTGACGCAGTTTCTGAATTCGCACGTGAACGAGATCAGGTTATCGCTGATACGAACCAGCGGACGATCAACGAATCCCTTGGTTTTCTTGCCCACGAAATCCGCAACCTTCTCAACACATCAATGGTCGCCGTAGAGGCCTTAAAGCGAAGCGGCGCCGTAATCTCCGGATCGACTGGCGCCGTCCTCGATCGAAGTCTCTGGGGTATGAAGGATCTTTGCACTCGAGCGCTCGTTGACGTTCGCCTGAGAGCCGGCATTCCCGAGCGACGTGAACGAGTGTTGGTCTCGGAATTGGTCGAAGAGGCCCAGGAATCCGCTAGGATCGAAGCCAGCGTGCTCGGCCTGGAGCTCGTTGTACCAGACGTCGAGCCCGCGTTGGCAATACACGTCGATCGCCAAATTCTGTCGGGGGCTTTGGCGAATCTGCTCCAAAACGCTTTCAAGTTCACCAGACCCCAAGGCCGGGTTTTACTGAAAACGCTTTCGACGGCCGATCGTGTCTTGATAGAAGTCGAGGACGAATGCGGTGGCCTACCCAACGGAAATACCGAAGATCTGTTTCTCCTATTCGAGCAGCGAAGCAACGATCGGACCGGCGTGGGCCTGGGCTTGGGTATCACCCGTCATGGCGTCGAGGTGAATGGAGGCAAGCTCTATGTGCGCAATCTCCCGGATAGGGGCTGCGTGTTTACGATTGATCTTCCAAGACCGGCGCCGGCCAGGTAGTCAAACTATACGTCCGCTTGATTGGGGTGACCGCCGCAGGCGAACCTTTTCGCGGTAATCCTATGAATGTTGCTCAAGCCTTACGGGCCGCTCGGATCCTTTTGGCGCATGGCTTTGGCGCCCGTCAAAATCGCAAGCCCCACCGACACGATTGCGCGGACTACGATCCAGTGCACGTTGTCTACAATTCCTAACAAAAGGGGAACGAGGCATTCTTGCTTCTATAATTGACGCCCATCGACTCTCCTAAATGCTTAATCGCAAAGCGTTGGCCTCTCCGGCGTATCGCGCGCAGTAGCGCAGTTTACGGGTAAACGCCATCGGGAACTGTTGACAATCGGACGTGAGTGAACTTTCCAGGCGCGCGACTGGCACTGCGGTAGAATGTCCGGAATGGCAAAGCCAAAGAAAGCAGTAACTGTCAAACGTACAGGCATTGACCCTACGTAGCGACGCTTCTCGAGAAAGTCACAGTCGGCAAGCAGCTGTTAAGTTTTCGGAAAGGTGAAAAGAGATCTTTTCTCAGGGCGATCCTGCCGATTCCATCTACTTTATTCAGACCGGAAGAATCAAGATCACCGTCGTCTCAACTGCAGGGAAGGAAGCTGTGCTGGCCATGCCGGGTCCTCATGATTTTTTTGGTGAGGGGGCGCTTGTGAATCAATCCCTGCGGGTAAGCACCGCGGAAGTATTCGAATCATCAACTGTATTCCGAATCGACAAGCGAGCGATGATTCGATCTCTTCACGAGCAGTCCGAGCTTTCCGAGAAATTCATGGCGTCATTGTTGACCCGTAACATCGACCTCGAAGAAGATCTTTGCGACCAGCTTTTCAATCACAGCGAGAAACGGCTGGCCCGTGTCCTCCTGAAGCTTGCACGATTACGGGAACACGATCTCGTGCTGGATGCCAGTATCCCCGTGCTGAGTCATGAAACCCTGGCGGAAATGGTCGGCACGACACGTTCTCGCGTCACCCACTTCATGAATAAATTCAGAACGATGGGACTGATCGACTACAACGGAGAGCTTACGATAAGAACAGAACTGTTGACCGATCTGGTCCTGCACGATTGAGCTTTTTCTCCCTCCGTCAAAGACGTACACGCGCGTACCTCGTAATCGTCACGAAACCCAGGTCGTGTCGAGGCCAGCGGCGTCCGGGGTGTCCGGGACTGGAAGGCGGCGAGGGGGATTGCGCGGCCATTGGGCGATTCCGGCAGCGTGGCGGTGCTATTTTCACTTCACGCGATCATCAAGATCTGGGGATTTCGTTTTGCACGCTAGCGGGGATCGGCGCCGCGAACCATTTCTACTCGAAGAATCCCGAACCGGATCCGGCAAGGAGAGCACCGGACGATATCGATACGCCCCAGATTTTGTGGCCAAACTATCATTCGGGCGACAACGGCGGCTTTCAGAAAGTCCAGGCTACGCTTCCGATACATCCCATCATGCGCAGCAGTTCCAATCCTTCAGGCTGCATCGACTTCCTGCCCGCCCATCCTCATGAGGGAGCGATCTCTGTGCCGGAAGGGGAAGCGCGTCGTGCGCGCGTTGCCGCTACCGGGAAGAGCACCGTGACAGGTCGTCCTTTTAATATAGCGGTGGTATTCAACGGCAACGGCGCAGGCAGAGCCGTAGTGGACTCCAGTTTCCATCATTTGGCCGACTACAACCTGGACCCTCGCCGAGGCTGCCCTTCGTTCGTTACCGAGCCGTGCAGTTCTGCCATTCTGGAAAACCCTCAAGCTCTCGCGGATACGAAAACGTATATGGAGAATATTGCGCGTTGGCTGGCCGGCTAACGCAGCGGACCGAACTCTAAATTGAATGTAGGCGCCGCATCTTGCTCCATGAGCAGCGCCCCAGCGTTTTGACATCATCGCTCCAAGGAAGGTCTATCATCTGGCGTCGGCAACGCTCCCCGCGCCGGCCTTTGCGGCAAAGTAGGGTCAAAGATACGGCGGAGTGACGCCTGAGCATCGCACCGCCGGTAGGGTCGCTCGAACCTTCCTCAAACTTGGAGCCGGCGAAGGAGGATACTTCGATGCTCCCTGATCGGATTCGGCTTGGAGTCCTGGCTGTCGTTGCCCTGTTTGTTTGCGGGGCCAAGTTTTAATTGTGACATCCGGTTGCGGGCTTATTCAGAACTGGGGTGGCCCGATTCAAGAGATTCGACCAGGCGATGTGGTTTGGTGCCCACCCGGAGAAAAACACTGCACGGCGCAACACCGACTACGGCGATGACACACATTGCCATGTGGAGCAACTGAATGGTACGGCCGTGAATTGGCTGGAAAAGGTTACCGACGAAGAATATTTTGCCTATCAGGAACGGAGGTAGAGCCATGCGCGCAACAGTCCTGTACGCTGCCGGCGACGTTCGAGTGGAGACGGTTCCCGATGCTCGTGTGGTCGAACCCACAGATGCTGTCCTGAGGGTTAGTCGCGCCTGTATTTGCGGCAGCGACCTGTGGCCCTACAAGGCAATGGAATGCACCTCCGCTGGCCGCCGAATGGGACATGAGGCCATTGGCGTTGTCGAAGCTGTTGGTCCTGACGTGCGCAGAATTAAAGTCGGTGATCTCGTGGTGATGCCGTTCGCCTATTGCGATGGTACTTGCGTGTTTTGCGAGACAGGCCTGTACACCTCCTGCGTGCGTGGAGGCTTCTTCGGCTTCGGTGAAATTGGAGCGCAAGCCGAAGCGCTGCGTATCCCGCAGGCGGACGGGACTCTGTTTGTTTTGCCCGTCGCCGAAGACGACGCGCTCATGCCGTCCCTTCTCACACTGGCTGACGTGATGGGCACGGGGCATCACGCTGCCGTACACGCAAAGGTTGCGCCCGGAAAGAGTGTTGCCATTGTCGGAGACGGCGCGGTGGGTCTGTGCGGGGTCATCGCCGCGCGGCGTCTCGGTGCGGAGCAAATCATCATGCTCGGTCGTCATGCGTATCGCATTGCGCTTGCCAGGCAGTATGGGGCTACGGACATCGTGAGTGAGCGAGGGGACGCGGCGGTCGAGCGCGTTCGCGAACTAACAAAGGGATTGGGCGTACATTCTGTCCTTGAGTGCGTCGGTCATGGAGAGTCAATGCTGACGGCGATCAAAATCGCGCGGCCCGGTGGCGCGGTCGGCCGAGTCGGCGTTCCCCAAGAAGAGGCAATGCTAGGATCGCTACCAGCGTTCTACAACAATATTACCGTGAGTGGCGGCCCCGCCCCCGTTCGCGCATACATCGAGGAGCTACTGCCCGACATCCTTGAAGGACGAATTGAACCCGGCCGGGTATTCGACCGAACTGTAAACCTGGATGGCGTGCCTGCCGGGTACCGAGCCATGAACGAGCGAGAGGCGCTCAAGGTGATGGTCGAGCCCTGAAAATTTGGGCTGCAATTTCCTGCTGCATTCTGCTCCAATAGAGGATGCGGAGCTGGTAATAGAGGATGCGGAGCTGGTTCTCGAAAACTGGGTGCTTCGGAGGTTCTCGATTTCGGCTCTCGAAACCACTTCCAACCTGGAATCCCTCTCCGAGTTTCGACGTTCAGCGTCAAAACCGACGACCAAGGAATGGATTAGCGTGAAACTCGTTAAACAATTCGTCGAAGAGTTCTTCGAAGATATCGCGTCGTAAAGAGAAGGCTGGTCGGAATGGTTCGGCGTGGGTTGGCTCCGGACGAAGCGGTTCCACATTCAATCGCGGAGCACTGCGTGGCCTTAGTCGGAGGGACTCGTCATAGACTGCGCGCCGGGCTGGGTCACGCAGGGTTTCATAAGCCTCGAATATCCGGTGGAACTCCTCCGCTGACGACCCCGCGCCAGCATCCGGATGAAAGCGCCTGGCAAGGACGCGGAAAGCCTGACGGATCGACTCAGGATCCGCATCGACAGGTATTCCCAAGATGACGTAGTAGTTCACACCGCACCTATCCAGATCCCGAAAGCCCGCGCGGAATCATTCAACGACGCCAACGCCCGGTCTTCTAAGTAAGATTCGATATCTCACTTTTTGTCGGACTCATCAGAGCCTCCACTGTTCTGGCGCAGGACTTTCATCGCGAGCAATTGAACGGATTCTTCCAACAAGTCACTTTCATCGCGGCCCGTAGCTGCAACCAACGCGGCTAGTCGCCGCCTCCAATTCTCTGTGTGCGAATCCGCACTTGGGGGCGGCGATGCGTCACCTGATTCCGGTCTAGGAAAATTGTGAATCTTCCGACGCTTTCCGGCCTTTCCGACCGAGTGGCGGTGAATTCGCTGCGAGTCTGCCAGCTGGTTGCAAAGTTGTTGCACCTGCTGTCGCGGTTGAATCCCTGTCATCTGAGCAATGTCGTCGTCGTCGAGACCTTCGGGATGGTCCTTTATTAGATCGTAAATCTCTTCCTTATTGGTCATGGGCCCAACAATACCATCAAAATAGAACCTAAAAGAAGCTTTTCTCACTTTTTTAGCCCATTATCGTCAATAGAAAATGCTTGACTTATGTTTTAGACGGCTTTAAACATTGTCTAAATTGATTCTAAAACGTACTTAATAGAAAGGAGAATGCCCATGAATTTCGTGCGTTGGACACCCTTCAGTGAAGTAGGTCTGCTTCAGAATCAGATGAATCGCCTCTTCGAAACCGCCCTTCAAGGGCGGTCGGGTGATTCCACCAATGGAACTACCGCCTGGATCCCTGCGGCCGATATCTACGAATCGGAGAACGAGCTCCTTGTGACTCTCGATCTTCCGGGAATCGATCCGAAGATGGTCGATGTCCGTGTGGAGAACAACGTCCTCACGATTCGCGGTGAGCGCAAGCTCGATGGGAAACAGAACACAGAGAACTTTCACCGCGTTGAGCGTTCGTACGGGCCGTTCGGTCGCGCCTTCACACTTTCCACAGCTGTCGATGCAGAAAAGATTCACGCGACCTATAAAGCGGGCGTGCTCAGCATCGCGTTGCCTAAAGCTGAGACGGCGAAACCGAAGAGGATCCAGATAGCGGCGACTGCCATGTAATTTGAGACGGCCGAGGTTGCATTGGCAACTTCGGCCATCTATCCGATATCGGAAGAGGCACGTGACGCTCCCGCGCGGGGAGGACCAGTAGCTTCTGATTGGCCGGGGGGCGAGAGACGCCACTCAATGCATAGGTCGTTAATGGATCGTTACAGAAATCTTTTTATGGAGGATCAAACCATGAATCTGATTGGTTCGACACCTTTTCATGACATGACACCTTTTCTTGACATGACACTCTTTCACGATCGGATGAACCGATTGTTCGAGAACACCCTGCACAGGTTGCCGGGAGAAGCTGATGGGATGTCCACCTGGGTTCCAGCTGCGGACATTTACGAGACAGATGAGAACCTCGTTGTCACCAGCGACCTCCCAGGTGTCGATCTGAAGGAACTCGACGTCCGCGTCGAGAACAATGTTCTCAGCATTTGTGGCGAGCGCCATTTCGAACGGACCGTGGAGAACGAAAAGTTTCACCGAGTCGAGCGGCTGTATGGCCGTTTCGAACGCGCGCTTGCACTGGCGACGCCTGTTGACGCCGATAAGATCCAGGCCACCTATCAGGACGGAGTCCTCAGGATCTGTCTGCCGAAGGCCGAGACGGCCAAACCGAAACGCGTTCAGATTGGGAAGGGTCAATTAATTCCGTTCCGACGCCGAAGGGCAGCTTCGGCGTCAAGAGCGTAGAAGAAAACTTTGAACTTTACTAAACCCAGAGGAGGCAACTATGTTCGCACGTTTTGTACGACGTCCCCTTTGGCAAATCGTTCTCGGCATGCTTTTGCCGATCGCCATTTGGGATGTAACTGGATCATTTGGAGAACTTCGACTCTTAGCGGCGCCCAGCGAGACTCGTTGGATCGCACCGCTCTCAACCGATAACGAACTCAAGACAATAGGATCGACCACCTTTGCGCCTGTAGTGCAAAAGGTAATGCCCTCGGTTGTCAGCATCTATTCCTCCCGACAAACCACATCGGATACTCGCAATCAAGAATGGTTGAATGACCCGTTGTTCCGCAGATTCCTTGGTGATCAATGGCTTGGAGGGCAGACGCTCCTGCCGCGGGAACGTCAGACACGCAGTATGGGCTCGGGCGTCATTATTTCTCCCGACGGTTACATCGCGACGAACCATCATGTGGTCGAAGCCAGCACCGATATCAAGGTCTTGTTGAGTGACAGACGCGAATTTGCCGCGCGCTTGATCGGAACTGACAGCAAAACCGATCTCGCCGTTCTGAAGATCGAGCAGACGGGGTTACCAGCGCTGACTTTCGCGGATTCTTCAAAAGTCCAGGTCGGAGACATTGTGTTGGCGATAGGGAATCCCTTCGATGTCGGTCAGGCCGTGTCGATGGGGATCGTGAGTGCCACCGGCCGCGGCCTGGGTGGCGAAAACTATGAAGATTTTATTCAGACGGACGCGGCCATCAACCCGGGTAACTCCGGTGGCGCGCTCGTGAGTGCGGAAGGGCGTCTGATCGGAATCAACACCGCCATCCTGAGCAGAACAGGGGGCAATCAGGGCGTCGGTTTCGCGATCCCGTCCAGCATGGCGCGCAATGTCACAGATCAGATCATCCGCAGCGGCAAAGTCTCGCGAGCTTTCCTTGGAGTGATGATTCAGCCGATCACTGCGGATCTCGCTCAGGCTTTCAAACTCTCGAAATCGGAAGGCGCGCTGATTGCGGATGTGAATCCGGGCAGTCCTGCTGAACGTGCAGGTCTCAAGCCTGGGGATGTGGTCACTAAAATCGATGATCATGCAGTAGCGGATTCAAGAACTCTGCGCCTCATGATCGGAGAAATGTCTCCAGGCAAGGTAGTCCAGATGGCCGTCGTTCGGGACGGCATGGAGCGGCAATACTCCGTGACGTTGGGAGAACAACCGTCCGATAAGGTCGCTGCGTCGAACGTCTTGGGTGGAGCGTCTTCGTTGCGTGCGCTTGACGGTGTTTCGCTTGAAGCTCTAACCCCGGACTCCGCGCGCCAGTATGGCCTCACACGCAATATGAAGGGTGTTGCTGTTCGACGTGTCGATCCCGATTCTGCTGCGGCCAAAGCGGGCCTTGAAGCGGGAGACGTCATTCTCGAAGTGAATCGCCATCCGGTTACGAGCACGGAAGACGTCAATCGATACATCGGTGAGAGTCAGACCGGCACCGCGTTGCTATTCGTGAATCACGAAGGTCAGACGCGGTACCTTGCGATTCCAACGAAGTAACTCAACAGGCGGCGGCGCGCGATTGCGCGTCGCCGCCGGCTACAGAAGGCATGAGCATGAAGAGTCGGATTTCGATTTTGCTAGCGCTCGTTTCAACGTTTGTGACGCCGGTTACGGCACAAGATGTCAAGACAGTGCTGAGCGTTACTGCAAACGCCTTGGGAGGTGAGACTGTGAGGACAGTGCATTATGCCGGCAGCGGCTCGAGCTATATCGTTGCATCCGGGATGGTACCTGCAGCCGGGTGGCCGCACAGTGTAATGAAATCCTATGTTCGCGATCTGAATCTGGACCGGATAACGTCGAAACTGGAAATGGTGCGAGAAGAGGGCACGCCGCCAACGGCACGCGCGTTGAGCGCAATTACCGAGGCGACGTCACCGTGGTCGTCGCAGTATCAATTCTGGATTACACCACATGGTTTCTTGAAAGGAGCTTCGATCTACGAGGCGAGTGTGGGATCGAACACTCTCTATGGAACGACGTATAAGACGGTTTCTTTTTCTGTGCCCGGTAATCACCGCGTCACGGGATACATCAATGAGCAGAATCTCCTGGAGAAAGTAGAAACCTGGATTGACGGAGTCGCCGTTGAAGCCCAGTTCCATGGATACGGAGATTTCAGCGGCGTCCAGTTCCCAACCATGATCACTGAAAAGCAGAATGGAGAGCTTTCGCTGATTCTCATTGTCAAAGAAGTGCAAGTTACTCGCTGAAGGCCCCGCTGGTGGCGTCGCCTTCGGCGGTTTCTCTGAATATTTTGGGTCATAAAGAAAGGAGGTATTCGACATGAAAAGAATGACTTTAGTCGCCGCTACGATCTTCTTCGCCTTTTCGACGTGGGTCGCACAAGCGAAGGAACAAACGAACGATTCTTTTTCATGGAGTGCAGAATTGGTTGCACTTGATGAAGGCTCAAAAACCGTCACCGTCAAAGCATCGGGTTGGGGCGAGCATGTCGCTACCGACTTCGGTCGTTTGAAAGCGGGCGAACGTGTTGTGGTGCGATGGTCCGGCTACGACACCTATGCAGATTCGATCATGCGTGGATTGCGCGCCAATGAGGTCAAGGCGGATGAGAGGTTCATGTTCCCCGTTGAGTTTGTCTCCTTTGATCCGGAGCGGAAGTACATCACCTTTAAAGTTGTGGTTCCCGAGACCAGCCTCCCGAATATCAAAATGCTCAAACCGGGAGAATGGGTTACGGCGACATCACCACATGGGTCTTCGAGCAAGATCACGCCTGTCGTTGCGATTAGACCGTACGTGCTTCGCGCGAGCTCGAGCGGGAACTGACGGGGATGAGGCCGCTGTGAACGTAAGGCGCGGGCAGGCTGTTGTCGCGGGGCTTCGCCGCCGATGGGCGGACACGATACCCCAAATCCCGCCGAAGTAATCTGCAAGGTGGCGTTGACTCTCCGTGGTCAACGCCGCCCGTGCAGGACGCTCTGTCTAAGTCGGTCGCTGAGACAGGTCATGCGCGAGACCTATTGGCCCTTGGGGGTTGTCTTAGATTTTCCAAGGTGCCCGATTCGTGATCGTTTCGTGTGAGATGTTCCCGGCTCAGCAGCCAGAGTTCGGGAATGATATCGCCAATCAAGACTCCCCCTTCGAATACTCGGACAATCGCGCTCTCGGATACCACAATGGCGATGGCGTGTGTGACCTTTGAGATAGAGGCCGCCGCGATATGACGGCTGCCAAGTCCCATCGGTAAATCGATGTCGGATGCCCGGGCGTCGAGGTATCGACAGGCCGCGACTAGTATTCCGTCATCATCAAAGATGAAGGCGCCATCGAGTTGCGCGAGTTCTTTAAGAGTCTCTCGTAGATCCGTCTTCCGAATACTGCGTAAACGTTTGGCATGGCGAGCGACCGGGTCCAGAATCAGCGGTCGCGAATGTTTCAGTACGCTGTCCGCATCGCCGATGGTAAATAGTGTCCCTATTCGCCGACCTTCTCGTCCTTCTCGCGCAATCTCAACCGCGACCTCAATCACCAATCTGCAGACTTCGGGAGAACTCCCGCGCAACTTTGCCGAAATCTTTTCAAACATCCTTCAAGTTTAGTTCCAACCCTCGCGAAACTGAACAAAGCGAGCTTGATGGCAACCGGAGCTTCAAGGACGGCACGAACGTCTGCGTACAGCCCAGGGCGGAGGAAATATAAGCGAACGGACTTCGCGTGAAATCGCAGTTGCCGTGAACTGTAGTTGAAAGTCGTGTTCAAATCGTCAATAAACCCAGGCGAGCCGACCCGGTCAGTTTTCAGTCGTTTCAGAAATCTTCTTCCCCGTTCTAATTGCTCCGTCTGATCGCGCGGGAGCTGAAGATTCCAATCCGGTTCGTGGGGGTCGGGGAAGCGCGGCGTTGTCGGAGGGGCCGCCACCCCGCTTTGCGGGTTTCGCGGACGGCCCCGTCTCCTGGGCATGCGAAATGGTACAGAGAAATCTTGTGCTTTTCGCTTGACCGGTGTTCTAATGTCGCAACGTCATGATTTTATCAACTAGCCGTTTCTGCAACGACAGCCTTCGCCTCCTTCTAAGCCTGCGGGGTCTACTGCGCCCGCCCGCTTGAGAGGCTGACTCAATTTTCGAATTGAAAGGCCGCCCGGCGGGATGAACCGCCGGGCGGCCTTTCTGTTTTTATGGAGACAAAGGTGCACTATGGACTTTGCATTTACGCCGGAACAAATCGAATTGCGCCACGCGGTGCGCAATTTTGCGGAAGCTGAAATTCGACCGCATGTCCGGAAATGGGACGATTCGGAGACATTCCCGCTGGAAGTAATCAAGAAGTTGGGCTCGCTCGGTTACATGGGCGCGATCTTACCTGAAGACCTCGGTGGCGCCGGCCTCGGCTATATTGAGTACTGCATCATCATCGAGGAACTCTCACGAGTCGATGGCTCGGTTGGCATCATCCTAGCGGCGCATACCTCGCTTTGTGCGAATCACATTTATAAGAGCGGAACCGATAGCCAGCGCAAGGTCTACATTCCCCGCCTGGCTTCGGGCGAGTGGTTAGGTTGTTGGGGACTGACTGAACCGTCGGCAGGCTCGGATGCGTCAGGAACGCAGACGCGCGCGATCTTCGATGGACAATGGATACTCGACGGTTCCAAAAGCTTCACAACGAACGCCCATTATGCCGATGTTTGCGTGGCTATGGCGGTCACCGATGCCGCAGCTGGAAACCGGGGTATTTCCGCATTCATCGTGGAAAGAGAAACAGAGGGATTCCGAGTCGGTAAAAAGGAAGAGAAACTTGGATTGCGGGCCAGCGCAACAGGAGAAGTGGTCTTTGAAAATTGTCGTCTGGACGGTGCCCAGCTATTGGGAACCGCAGGCGCAGGGTTTATTGACAGCATGAAGGTGCTCGACGGCGGTCGCGTTTCCATTGCCGCTCTCGCCATCGGAATGGCGCAAGGCGCATACGACGCGGCGCTCAGCTATGCCCAGTCCAGAAAGCAATTTGGTCAGTCCATCTCCGAATTTCAGTTGATCCAGAAAAAGCTGGTGGACATGGCCGTTTCGCTCGACGCTTCACGGTTTCTGACCTACCGTGCCGCGTGGTTACTGGATCGGGGTCGGAACGTCACGAAGGAGTCGGCGATGGCCAAGCTCTTCGCGTCCGAAGCCGCAGTACAAATTGCGAATGAAGCATTGCAGATCCACGGTGGCTACGGCTTCATCAAAGATTATCCCGTCGAGAAGTTCTATCGGGATATAAAGTTGTGCACCATCGGCGAAGGCACAAGCGAGATCCAGACGCTCGTCATCGCGCGTCGATTGCTTTCACCCCAGGATCAGCTCACGGTGGCTTGCATTTGATCGGCGGTCTATCTCGACGGCGCTGCACACATGAAATTCGCAGCGTCGTTCGGGTCGCCGGTTCCCTTGTACCGTGCAACTTCGGGATAGGCGCAAATCGGGCGCGTCATTTTCTTGGTT
>Ga0157379_10000591_pt1 | contig 29342 bp, 25 predicted proteins | sample S25metaG_FD_121802 | JGI IMG/M metagenome (GOLD analysis project Ga0157379, IMG submission 121802) | Switchgrass rhizosphere microbial communities from Kellogg Biological Station, Michigan, USA - S2-5 metaG | ecosystem: Host-associated > Plants > Roots > Rhizosphere > Soil | place: USA... | reverse complement strand
GGGCGCCGGCGTCGGGAGGTAGCTCGTCGCCGAAGACCGCCGCCCGGACCCAGTCGGCCAGGGCCGGGTCCAGGCGCAGCAGCAGCGCGGGTAGTTCGTGGGCGGCGGTGGGCATGCCGTCACCATGCACGCCGGCGGCGACCGGTCCGTGCGGCCGGCCCCATACCTGTGGATGGCTGCGAGGTAGCCGGGGAGGACCGCCCGTGCGGGCCGGGTTGTCCCCAGCCGTGCGCGGAACGGCTTGACCGCGGGACGCCAGGCGCCCCGCCAGATCGTGGCCCGCTGCTCAGGCAAACGATTGAGGCCGTCGCGTCACAGGGTCGCGGCCCAGGCGTCGGTGGTGGTGACGGTGGCCTGGCGCGGGAAGACCTTCTCCAGCAGGACGCGGTGGACCTCGGGGTCGAAGTCGTCGCAGGAGTCGGCCAGGACGGTCAGGCGGTAGTCGAGGTCGGCCGCCTGGCGCACGGTCGAGAGCACGACGCCGCTGGTGGCGATGCCGGCCAGCACGAGCGTGTCGGCGCCGGCGCCGCGCAGCAGGACGTCCAGATCACTGCCGCTGAACGCGCTCACCCGTCGCTTCAGGATGATCGGATCGTCGGGCCGGGGCGCGAGCGCCGGATGGATCTGGGTGGCCAGATTGTCCTGCGCCATGCCGTCCCCGGCGGCGGCCAGCGCCGAGAACGTCCGGTTCGACGCGGCGACCTCGGGATAGCCGGGCCGGAAGGCCACCCGCACGAACATCACCGGGACCGACGCCGTGCGCGCCGCCGCGACCGCGCGCCCGGCGGCCGCCAGCGCCGGCGAGTCCGGGACGCGGTCGACGACCCCCCGCTGGAAGTCCATGACGAGCAGGACCGAACGGGCGTCGGGCATCGAGGCCTCCCACAGCGACAGGCGATCAGGTACTCAGGTAGTCAGACAGTCCGGTAGTCAAGTAGTCGATACGCACTCCGGCCGGGCGCGAGCGCTTCGAGGGCACCCGCGTGGCTCGGGAGGAGTGGCTGGCCACCGCGTTGCGGACGCGGTTCACCGAGGACGAGCGCCAGGCCCTGATCGCGGCGATGGTGCTGCTGGAGCGCCTGGTCGACGAGTGACGACGACTGACGACGTCACCTCGACGCGGGGATCGCCTCGGCGTCAGCCGTCGGCGCCGGGCAGGCGTAGCTCGACGATCCCGTCGACCGTCCGTGTCTCGAAGCGCGGCTGCGGAGCGGTCGCCGGCCCGGTGACGACGGAGCCGTCGGCCAGCCGGAAGACCGAGCCGTGCCATGGGCAGCGCACGCAGGCCCGCTCGCCCCGACCGGTCACGGTCCCCTCGTGCAGCGGCCCGGCCAGGTGGCTGCACCGGTCGGCGACCGCGTCGATCCGCTCGCCGTTGCGCAGGACGAACGCCGGCGTCTCGCCGACCATCCGCCGCACCGGTGTCCCGTCGGGCAGCTCGTCGCGCCGGCCGACCGGGTGCCAGCCGCTGGGCACGACGTGGCTGACCTCGTCAGCGTGGTTGGCTCCGGCGCCCTTGCGGTAGGCCAGATGACCGCCGATCATCCCGCCGGTCCCGGCGACGGCGAAGCCGGCCGCCGCCAGCGCCCGGCCGAGGCCGGGCCGCCGGGTCAGCCGGGCGTAGAGCGACGCCGAGTACAGGCCGAGCGCGGTCCAGTTGGCCAGCGCGTGGACCAGCCCAACTCGCATCTGGTCGTCACGCAGCGTCGAGTAGTCGGCCAGCCCGGCGGCGGCCGTCGGCGCGGCGGTGGCGATGCCGAGGGCGGTCAGGACGGTCGCCGCACGGTCGCCGGAGCGGGTCGCGTCGACCAGCACGGCCGACGTCCAGCTACCCAGCGTGAGCTGGGCCAGGGCCGGGTGAAGCGGGTGGCCGAGCCACACGCCGTGCAGGGCGTCGCGCAGCTTCTCGGGACGGAAGATCCCGAACCCGGCGGCGCGCAACCTGCGCGCCGCCGGGTCGAGGCCGTCGGCTCGGTCGAGGACGTCCAGCAGACCGCCGAGGCGGGCCGGCGGCGAGGCCGCGCGGTCGCTGCCGGCGCTGGTGCCGGTGATGGCGGTGTCAGTGTCGGTGTCAGTGGTGTCCGTGTCGGTGGTGTCGGTCATGCCGTAGGTGATGCCCGGCCCCCGTACCCGCGAACGCCCCCGACGCAAGCCGGCGGCCAGCCGCGTTACGCGCTGGCCAGGTAGGCGTCGAGGGACTGGCCGGTCAGCCGCTCGTAGGCCTTGACGTAACGGGCCCGGGTCGCCGCGACGATCTCGTCCGGCAGGACCGGGCCAGGCTCGGTCTTGTCCCAGCCGGTCGAGACGACGTAGTCGCGGGCGAACTGCTTGTCGTAGGACGGCTGGGTCTGCCCGGGCTGCCAGGTGTCGGCCGGCCAGAACCGGGACGAGTCGGGCGTGAGGACCTCGTCGGCCAGGCGCAGCACACCGTCGGAGTCGTAGCCGAACTCGAACTTGGTGTCGGCCAGCAGGATGCCCTTGGCCGCGGCCAGCTCGCCGGCCCGGTTGAAGATGGCCAGCGTAAGCCGCTCCAGCTCGGCGGCCAGCTCCGCGCCGACCCGGGACGAGGCGTCCTCGCGGGAGATGTTCTCGTCGTGCTGGCCGATCGGCGCCTTCGTCGACGGCGTGTAGATCGGCTCGGGCAGCCTCGAGCCGTCGAGGAGGCCGGGAGGCAGCTGGTGGCCGCTGACCGCGCCCGTCTTGTTGTAGTCCTTCAGGCCGCTGCCGGTCAGGTAGGCGCGGGCCACGCACTCGATCGGCACCATGTCCAGGCGCCGGCACAGCATCGAGCGGCCGCGCAGCTGCTCGGCGTAGGGCGCGAGCTCGGCCGGGTACTCGTCGACCTTCGCGCTGATCAGGTGGGACGGCACCAGGTCGGCGAACTGCTCGAACCACCACAGCGACATCGCCGTCAGCACGGCGCCCTTGTCCGGGATCTCGGTCGGCAGCACCACGTCGAAGGTCGAGATGCGGTCGCTGGCGACCAGCAGCATCGCGTCGTCACCGACCGCGAACAGCTCCCTGACCTTCCCGGACCCCAGGTGGGTCAGGCCGGCGAAATCTCCCTGCGTCAACGGCATGGGGCAGACGTTACCGGCAGTTGACGGCAACGGCGCTGGTCACGGTGCGCCCGGTCGAAGTGACGTCCGCCCCGCCCGCCGCGACGATGGCCAGGGAGGACCCCCGCCATGCCGACATCTCCGACATCGCCTGGACGGTCGCGATCACGATCATCGTCTTCTGGCTGGCCCACGGCTACGCGCACCTGATCGGCAGTCGGCTGGACGGGGAGATCCGGCCGTCCTGGCGGGACGCCTGGGTGTCCCTGGTCGAGCACTGGCCGATCGTGCGCTCCGCCGTCCCGCCGCTGCTGGCGCTGGTCGTCGCGGCCGCGCTGCACGGGACCAGCGACGACGCCCAGCAGGCCGCCCTGTGGACCGACGCCGCGATGCTGGCCGTGTTCGGCCACGCGGCTGGGCACGCCAGTGGCCTGGACGGCCCGCGACTGTGGGCCTACTCGGCCGGCGCCGCCGCCCTCGGCATGGTGATCATCGCGGCCGAGGTGCTGATCCACCACTGAGCGCCGGGCGCGCCCGGCGCGCGGCTACCACCGGACGCGCTCAGGCGCCGACCGCTCGCCGCCGGGCGATCTCGGCCAGCGCGACGGACGCGGCGACCGAGGCGTTCAGCGACTCGACCGGCCCGGCCATCGGCACCTTGACCGTCAGGTCGCAGCGCTCCCCGACCAGCCGGGACAGGCCTCGCCCCTCCGAGCCGGCCACCAGCACCAGCCCGTCGTCCGCGTGCGGCAGGTCGTAGATGCTCAGCTCGGCGTCGGCGGCCAGGCCGACCACGAGCAGGCCGGCCGAGCCAGCCGCGACCAGCGTCCGGGCCAGGTTCGTGGCCCGTGCCACCGGCAGGCGGGCGGCGGCGCCGGCCGAGGTCTTCCAGGCGGCGGCGGTGATCCCGGCCGCGCGCCGCTCCGGAATGATCACACCGTGGGCGCCGAAGGCGGCGGCTGAGCGCGCCACCGCGCCCAGGTTGCGCGGATCGGTGATGCCGTCAAGCGCGACGAGCAGGCCCGGCGGCCGCTCGATCGCGGTCTGGATCACCTCGTCCGGGTGGGCGTAGTCGAACGGCGGCACGACCAGGGCCAGGCCCTGGTGGGAGACGACGGCGTGCCGCCCGGTCAGCCGGTCGAGGTCGGCCCGCGGCGTGTCGACGACCGGCACCGCGGCCGCCGAGGCCAGCTTGCGCGCGTCGTCGAGCCGCTGGTCGTACTCGACGCCGGCGGCGATGTAGAGGGTGGTCGCGGGCACCCCGGCCCGCAGCGCCTCCACGACCGCGTTGCGCCCGACGACCAGCTCGAGCGTGTCCCGCTCGTCGCGCTCGGCGCGGCTGCCCCGACCCGCCGCGCCCCGCTCCGAACCGCCCCGGGCGTCCCGGCTGTCCCGGCCGCCCCGGGCGTCCCGGCTGTCCCGCGCGCCTCTGGCGTCCTGACCGTCCCGGCCGTCCGCGTCACGGGCCGCCCGGGCCGCCGCCCGCTGCTGCGCGGGGTGACCGGGCCGCATGTGCGCGGGCGGCGTCGCGCCCCGCCCGCGCAGGGCCTTGCGCCCCAGGCCGCCGCTGCCGGCCGCCGCGCCCTTGCGGTGCGAACCGGCCTTGCCCGCCCGCCCGCCCTGTCCGCCGCGGGCGATGCCGCCACCGCCGGCCATCACCGGCTCCCGGGACCGGGACGGCCGCCCGATTCGCGCATGCTCATCCGGTCAGAGTACCCGGGACGGGCGAACAGTATGATCAAATGATTTTCTTTCGCGCTCAGCGTGGACCCTGCGTAGTCCCGGAACAACGCCCGAGCACCCGAGCCGAAGGGTGCGCGAGGCCGACGAGAGCCGCGGGCGCGCGGGACCGCGACGGACAGGGAAGACGAGCGGGGAAGACGACGGCGTCCGGATGCCCGGCGTCGAGGAGCCCCCGCGAACACGACATGTCGAGAAGGCGTCGGTGGAGAAGGCGTGGTAGAGGGCGATAGGCCGGGATGCCGGCGCTAATGTCGACCAATGGCGGCTCGGTTGTCTCCTGAGGCTGGGACAGCCGCCGATCCGCGCCGCCGTGCCCGGGCGGGAGTCTCCTTCCAGCCGCTGGGCCGCGCCCGGCGCCCGCGCGTGCCGGGCGTTCCGGGCCGAACGTCCCGGCGCGGCGGGCGGGGGAACCCCCGCCGGCTCGCCACCCGAGCCCGGGCCGCTGTCTCCCGGACGCCGGGACGCCTGCGGCTGCACTCCGTCGGCGTCGCGGTCGCCATCGTCCTGCTGTGGGCGACCCTGTTCTCGACGATGCTGGTCCGGGCCGACGCCGTCGACACCGTGCGGGACTCGGCCGGCCGCTCGATCGTGTCCGCCCAGCGTCTGCACGCCGCGGTCTCGAAGGCCGACGCGACGGCGGCGGCGAACTTTCTTGCCGGCGATCAGGAGACTCCTGACCAGCTCAATCGGTATGACGACAACATGACGACGGCCTCGGACACCCTCGTCACCCTGGCCCAGCAGAACCGCGACGCCGACGCCACCCGGCAGCTCGACGTCCTGGCCCGGCAGCTGCCGATCTACAACGGGCTGGTCGAGCGGGCCCGGGCGAACCACCGGCTGGGCTACCCGGTCGGCGCGGCCTACCTGAGCCAGGCATCCGACCTGGCCCAGCGGACCATCCTCCCGGCGACCGACGCCCTGATCACCCTGAACGCGGGGCGGCTCGACCACGCCTACCAGACCGCTACCAGCGCCGGCAGCGCCGTCGCCGCGCTCGCGCTGACCGTGGTGACCGCCGCCGCGCTCGCCGGCGGGCAGGTCTCGCTCTACCGGCGGACGAACCGACTGCTCAACCCGGGGTTGGTCGCCGCGAGCGCGCTGGTCGCGGTGACCGCCAGCGCCTGCGGCCTGGCGTTGTTCGCCGAGCAGCGCGGCCTGTCCAGCGCCCGCGACTCGGGGTATGCGCCGATGGCGCTGCTGGCCCAGTCCCGGGTGCTGGCCCTGCGGGCCCATTCGGACGAGAACCTCTCGCTGATCTCACGGGGCGACGGCGGCCGCTTCGACGCCGACTTCGCCGCCGCCGTCCACCGCCTCGGCTACGCCTCCGGCTCGGAGCCGGCGCCGGCCGACGGGACCCTGACCCACGCGCTGCGCCTCGACGTCCCGGACCCGGCGACCCGGGCCGCGATCGGGACCGCGTTCACCACCTGGCTCGCAGTCCACCAGACGATCACCCACCAGCTCGACGGGACCAACGGCTTCGCCACCGCGGTGGCCACGACGCTCGGCACCGGCGAGTCGTCGTTCAACGCCTTTGACCGGCAGCTCGACGCGGCCGTCACCGCCAGCCAGGCGCACTTCGAAGCCAGGATCTCGAAGGCCGGGCGGGCGCTGGTTCCGCTGCCGATCTCCATCTCGCTGGCGCTGTTCACCGCCGTCGTCCTCAGCCTGCTGGGCTATCAGGCCCGCATCAACGAGTACCGGTGAGCGGGGTGCCCGCGGGGGCGGCGGGGACGGCCGGGGCGACGGGGACGGCCGGCGAGTCGGGGTCGGAGCCAGGTCAGGACGCGGGACGCCGCCGGCGGGCGGCCCGGCGGGCGGTGGCCTGGCACAGCGGTCGGGCCGCGGCCGCCGCTTCGCTGGCGCTGGCCCTGGGGCTGCTGTTCGCGGTGGCCGCCCGCGGGACGGTCCACAGCCCGCTGCCGGCGGGCGCGCAGCCGCTGCCGCTGACCGACGTGTCCAAGACGTCCCCGGCGGCCCGGGCCAACCCCGGCAACTGCCCGCGCCCAGCGCCCGCGCCTCCACCCGCTACCGGGCCCGGGTCGGGCCCGGACGCCGCGGCCGCGGCCCCCTACGTCGACAAGATCAGAAAACGGGGCTACCTGAGCGTCGCGGTTATTCCCGACGCCGTCCCGTTCGCGATGGTCGGCCCGGACAACCAGGTCCACGGTTTCGACGTGGCCATCGCCGAGGAGATCGCCGAGGCGATCTTCGCCGGCTCGGCCGGCGCGGGCCCGGCCGACGAGCGCGCGCCCGACTCGGCCCGCGACCGGGTCCGGTTCCGAGCCGTGACCAACGCCGAGCGGGTCGGCGTCGTCAGGGACGGGTCGGTGGACATGGCTGTCGCGACGATGACGATCACCTGCGGCCGGCTGCGTGACGTCGACTTCTCGACCGTCTACTACGAGTCCGGGCAGCGGGTGCTGGTCCGGACCGGGTCGGGCTTCTCCTCGCTGCGTGACCTCGCCGGCCGGCGGGTCTGCGCGGCGGCCGCCACGACGTCCATCCGCGCGATCGAGAACGCGTCCCCGCACCCGATCCCGTACCCAGTGCGCAACGTCTCCGACTGCCTGGTCGCCCTGCAGCAGGGTCGGGTCGACGCGGTCTCGACCGACGAGGGGATCCTGGTCGGGATGCGCGAGCAGGACCCGCTCTACACGACGCTGGTGGGCCCGCGCTTCACCCAGGAGCCGTACGGGATCGCGATCAACAAGGCCAACCCCGACCTCACCGGGTTCGTCAACGGCGTCCTGGCGAAGATCAAGGGCGACGGCACGTGGGCCGCGCTCTACCAGACCTGGTTCGGCGAGGTCGCTCCGCCGCCACCGCCGGCGGAGGTCATGGTCGCCGGCTGACCCGTTCCCGCCTGGCCCCCCGGGACAGCGGAAACCCGGACGGACTGTCGCCTCATCGACAGGTGACGCCGACCGGCCAAACCAGCCGAGGCTTAAGCGGCGGTCTTATACGTAAATTTACTGACAAACAGCTGCACGCTCCGGGAACCTTGTGGCCGGTCAGTCGTCCCCGCCGCGCCGGTAGCCCACGCAACCGGGGGGCGTCCGCGCCTCTCGCCGCCGCGCCGCGCCGCTGGACCCTTTACACGGGGCCGGCGTAGCTGGAACTGTCGGGTCCGCGCCCCTCAGGGCACGGGATCGCTCGAGCGGGAAGGACGGTGCGCCGTGGCTGTCGCGTCCGCGCCCGAGCCCAGGCCCGCGCCCGCGCCGGAGCCCGCGCCCCGGGCCGAGCTCCCCGACGTTGCGTCCAGCGGGCCGCTGTCGAGTGCGGACGGCGACGAGCTGTCCTCGGGACGGCACCCGACCACCCGCCTCGCGCGCGCCGGCCAGGACGCGCCGGTCGCCACGCCCGCGCCCGACATGGAGCACCTCGCGGCGGATCCGCCCTCGTCCGATCCGGAGGCCGTCCACACCGGCCGGATCAGATTCGGGCCACCGCTCGGACCGCCGGCGGTTCCGGCCGATGCCGCCGCGATGGACGACGGCCAGGACAACCGGGACGGCCAGGACGGCCAGGACGAGGCCGACGACGTCGACCCGGATATCGTGGCCAGGTCGGAGATCACGTCGGTCACGCCGATGCCGACGCTCCGGACGCGGGTACCGCCGCCGGGCCCGGTCTCCGGCCTCCCCGGCGCGGACCGGCCGGCCGGCACCGCGAACACGACCGGCACCGCCAACGCGACCGGCACCGCCAACGCGACCGGCACCGCCAACGCGACCGGCACCGCCAACGCGACCGGCACCGCGAACGCGACCGGCACCGGCACCGCCGGCACGACCGGTTCCAGCGGCTCGAACGGCTCGACGGGTCCGAGCGGACCGGACGGCTCCGGCGGGCAGGGCGGCCCCGCCGGCCAGCACCGGCGGTCCCGGCGCGGCGGCGCGTCCGGACCGTCCCTGGCCCAGCTCGGCGCCGGCCTGGTCGACGTGCCCGACATGCCGGTGGCCGACCCGCGCTCGATGGTCCTGAGCAAGGTCAGCGTGCCCGAGTCCCGCCGCTTCTGCGGGGTGTGCGACGCCAAGGTGGGCCGGTCGCGAGCCGGGGCGCCCGGCCTGGTCGAGGGCTTCTGCCCGACCTGCCGCCATCCGTTCTCGTTCGTGCCGAAGCTGGCCCCGGGCGACCGCGTCGGCCAGTACGACATCGTCGGGCCGGTCGCCTTCGGCGGTCAGGGCTGGGTCTACCTGGCCCGCAACCTCGACGTGGCCGAGAACTTCTGGGTCGTGCTCAAGGGCCTGCTCAACACTTCCGACCCCCGGGCGATCGCCGCCGCGATCACCGAACGACGCTTCCTGGCCAGCGTCAACCACGCCAACATCGTCAAGATCCACACGTTCGTCGAGCACCAGGGCACCGGCTACATCGTGATGGAGTACGTCGGCGGCCGGTCCCTGCTCGACCTGCTCAAGCAGCGGCGGCTGGCGGGCGGCGGGGCACCCGACCCGCTACCGCCGCAACAGGCCGTCGCCTACATCCTCGGCATCCTGCCGGCGTTCAGCTACCTGCACCGCAACGGCCTGCTCTACTGCGACTTCAAGCCGGACAACGTGATGCTCTCCGGCGACACCCTGAAGCTGATCGACCTGGGCAGCGTCCGCCGCCTCGACGACACGGGCGACATCTTCGCCACCCGCGGCTACAAGGCGCCCGAGCTGACCACCCGCGGGCCCTCGGTCGCGGCCGACCTGTTCACGATCGGGCGGACGCTGGCCTCGCTCGTCATCAACTTCCGCGGCAACACCGGCAAGTACGAGTTCACCCTGCCGCCCCGCGACGAGCACCCGGCGCTGGCCCGGCACGAGTCGCTCTACCGGCTGCTGCGCCGGGCCTGCGCCCCCGACCCGAACGCCCGCTTCGCGAGCGCCGAGGAGATGAGCGGCGAGCTGCTCGGCGTGCTGCGGGAGATCGTCGCGGTCGAGGAGGGCCGGGCCATCCCGGTGCCGAGCCGGCGGTTCACCGGCGACGCGCACCTGACTGGCGAGCGCGGCCACGGCCGGCCCCGCTCGAGCGCGGTCGAGGCGGCCTGGCGGATCACCGAGCCGGTCCGGCCGGTGTGGGCGACGCTGCCCCGTCCCCGGGTCGACCCGGACGACCCGGGCGCGCCGGCGCTCGCCGCTCTCCCGGACGTCGGGCCCCGCCAGGTGGCCGACATCCTGGGCGGGATGTCGCCGCGCACCCGGGAGGTCGAGCTGCGCTTGGCCCGGGCGTGGGTGGAGGCCGGCGAGATCGCGCGGGCGGGCGCGACCCTGGACGCGATCGCCGAGCAGGACCCGCACGAGTGGCGGGTCGACTGGTACCGGGGCGTGATCACGCTGTCCGAGGACGAGGACGAGGCGGCGGCCGCGTCGTTCGAGGCCGTCTACGACGCGCTGCCGGGCGAGACCGCCCCTAAGCTGGCCCTGGCCATGGCCCGGGAGCGGACCGACCCGGCGCAGGCGGCCCACCTCTACGACATCGTCTCGCGCACCGACCCGTCGTTCACGATCGCCGCCTTCGGGCTGGCCCGGGTCCGGCGCTCGCGCGGCGAGGTACGCGCGGCCGTCGAGGCGCTGCGCCGCGTCCCGCCCAGCTCCGCCGCTTATCTGGCCGCGCAGCGGCGCATCGTCACCACGCTCGTCGACCCGGCCGGCGAGCCGGGTCCGGGCGAGCTGACCGAGGCGTCGGAGATCCTGCGCGCGCTCCCGCTGGACCTGTGGGCGCGGGCCGAGCTCAGCCTGGCGGTGCTGACCGTCGGGCTGGACGCGCTGGACGCCGGACGGCTGGCGCCGGACGAGGGGGTCACGCTCGTCGGATGGCCCCTGCGGCCCCGTGAGGTGCGGCTCGGGCTGGAACAGGCCTACCGGGACCTGGCCCGGCTGGCCCCGGCCCGGACCGACCGGATCAGACTGGTGGACGCGGCCAACGGGGTACGGCCACGGACGTTGATCTGACACGAACGACAAATAATCAACTACACTCCGTTATCGGGAGCAGATAACTGGAGCCGGATGGGTGGGGCCCACCCGGGTCCGGGGGAAGGACGGTACGGGATCGAAGCCCGTGACCAACGCTGCCCACGCTGCGGATACGCCTTCTCACCCGGGGGGCGGTACTGCGAGGGCTGCGGCGCCGCGCTGGCCGACTCCTCGACCGAGGAGGTCGGCGACAGCGACCGCCGGGAACGCGACCTTGCGATCGTCGCCGGGGTCTGTGATCGCGGTCTGCGCCATGCGACCAACGAGGACGCCATGGGCATGGCGGTCGTCGGCACGACGATGATCGCGGTTGTCTGTGACGGCGTGTCCAGCACCCCGGGATCCGACCGGGCGTCCAAGGCGGCGGCTGAGACGGCCACCGCCGTCCTGGCCGACACCGTCCGCCGCCACACCGAGGCGGCGGCCCGGCTGACCGCCGGGGCCGTCGGCGTGGGCGGCGGCGGCGCCGGGCCGGGTCTCGGCGGCGTGGCGGCCGCCGGCGGGGCCGGAGCCGGCGCCGGGGGCCACGGTGGTCTGGCCGCCGGCGGGCCGGAGACGACCGGGGAGTTCGGGCGGGGGCCGCTCGGTGACGCCGGCGGCGGGGCCGGCGTGTCCGAGCCGTCCCGGTTCATCGCCACCCGGCAGCCGGACTACCGCCGGGCCGGCTATTCGGCCTCGAACGACGGCCTGTCCTACCTGGCACCCCCGGACGAGGTCGCGGCGGAGGCCCGCCTCGAACGCTTCGGCTACGGCGGCGACCCGCGCGACGCCGACCCGCGCGACGCCGACCCGCGCGACGCCGACCCGCGCGACGCCGAGCCGCGGGATGTCGACCCGCGGGATGTCGACCCGCGCGACCTCGACCCGCTGGGGCTCAGCCCGCACCGGGCCGGTGACGGAGCCGGCGAGGACCTCGAGTTGCCGACGGCGCCCTCCCGCTACGGTCCGGGCGCGTTCACCCCGGCCCATGCCGAACGGGCGCTGCACGCGGCCACGGTGGCCGCGCAGGCGGCGGTGGCCCGCGTTCCGGCCGTCGACGGGCGCATCGCTCCCTCGTGCACGCTGGCCGCCGCCGTCGTCACCCGCAACCCTGACGACACGGCCACGGTGACCGTGGGCTGGGTCGGCGACAGCCGGGTCTACGTGCTCGGACCGGAGTGGTGCGAGCGGCTCACCACCGACGACACCTGGGCGGTCGAGGCGGCCCGGGCCGGGCTCATCCCGGCCTCGGCTGTCGAGACCGACCGGCGGGCGCACACCCTGACCAGGTGGCTCGGCGCGGACGCGGAGCTCGACAACATCGCGCCGCACGTGGCCGTCTATCCGGTCCGCACGCCGGTCACCGTTCTGGTCTGCACCGACGGGCTGTGGAACTACGTGTCCCGAGCCGACGAGATGGCCGGCGTCGTCGACCAGCTCGCCGCCGACGCGCCCGCGCTCGACGTCTCGCGCCACCTGACCGAGCACGCGATCCGGCGCGGCGGGCACGACAACGTCACCGTGGTGACCGTCCGGTTCTCCGAGTGGCCGGCCGAGGACCGCGAGCGGGTCTGACCGGCGGGGGGGCCACCAAAGCCCCCGTCGCCGGGACCTGGCCTTTATCATGGTGATGCCGTTACACACGGCATTTCGATCGTGGCGGCGTGGCTCGAGCGTTCGATACCGGTCGTCCGTCCGGTCATCGCTGGTTGAGGGCCCGTCGAGAGGCCGATGGGACCCCCGCTACTATCCATGCACCACGGAGTGAAGAAGGAGGCGACGGTGATCCTCCTTGACTCTCCGAAGAAGCCGTCCGGTCCGGAGATGGGGGGAAGCCTGATGGTGCTCCGCTCGTCCGGCCCCGGCGGCATGGTGGGGGACGCTCGGCTTGCTCACTGCTCTGGCGACATGGCCACTCAGCCGTTGCTACCACGTTTCATGGCCATCGAGAGCCTCACCAGCACCGGCGGACGACGTGGATACCACGCACGGTGTGGAACTGACGTCGACGCCATCGCGACGACGGCCCTTGGCGCACGGTCTTCTGACCGTCCGGGTGAACAGGTGATCAGATGAGTGCACGTTGTCCGGATGGGCACCTGTCTCTGGATCCCGACTACTGCGATCAGTGCGGTATTCGGATCACGAGCGGGTCGGAGCAGTACGCGTACCAGGGTGACGGCGGTGGCTACCGCTCCCGGGGCGGCGACGACGGTTACGGCCGGCCGCCGGCGGGTGGCGGCGGCGGCCCGGCGGGCGGGCGCGGCGGCTACGACCCGCTGGGCACACGCCGCGGCCCGGAGGCCGACCCGTACCGGGACGACCGGCGCGGTCCCGCCGGGGCCGATGACCGCGCGCGCGGCGGCTACAGCCCGGCGCCGGCCCGCGGCGGCGACCGGTACGGCTCCGACGGCCAGTACGACGACCGCTACGGCTCGGCGCCCGCCGGCGGTGCCGGCCGCGACCGCTACAACGACTACGACGACCGCTACGGCTCGGCGCCGGGCGGCGGCGACGCCTACGGCCAGCCCGGTCCGGACGCCTACGGGCAGGGCGGGGACTCCGGCGGCCACGGCGGCGAGCGCTGGGCCGGCGAGGGCCGTTACGCCACGCCGAACGCGCCGAGTGGGCCGGGCGCGCCGGCCGGCGGCGGCCGCTGGGCCGACGACGGCTACGGCACCGGGCCCTCCGGCGGCGCCGCGCCGCGGGGCGACCGCTGGGGCGGGGCCGAGGAGGCCTACTACGACGACCGCGGGAGCGACCGGGGCGTCCCCGGCGGCGAGCGGGGCTACGCCGACGGCGGCGGTCGCGGCGGCGCGGGCGGCTACGGCGACGGCGGCGGACGGGTCGACCCGCTCGGCCTGGAGCGGGCCGGCGCGGCCGGTGGCCGGGCGCCGGGCGGGGTGGGCACCCAGTACGGGACGTGCCCGCGCTGCCGCGCGCCGCGCGACGGCGCGAGCCCGTACTGCCAGAACTGCGGGTTCGACCTGGGCGCCGACGGCGGCCGGGGGGGCGACCCGCGCGGTGGCGCCGTCACCTGGGACGCCGTCGTCGAGGCCGAGCGGGAGTACTACGACAGCGGCGACGACCACCGCGTGCCGTTCCCGACGACCTACCAGCGCCGGGTCTTCCCGATGACCGGCCAGCGCCTGCTGATCGGGCGGCGCAGTGAGTCGCGCAACATCCACCCGGAGATCGACCTGTCCGGCGCGCCCGAGGATCCGGGAGTGTCTCGGTCCCACGCGATGCTGGAGCGGCTGCGCGACGGCTCCTACGCGGTGATCGACCCGGGTTCGACCAACGGAACGCGCATCAACGACGAGCCGAACCCGATCCCGCCGAACCAGCCGATCCCGCTGGCCGACGGCGACCGGGTGTACGTCGGCGCGTGGACGCGCATCACCGTGCGCCTGCGCTGACGCAAGGGGCGGCCGGGCGGCGTCGCGACGCGCGGCGGACCCGGACACGATGACGACTGAAGGCCCCGGGGGCGTGGTGACCCCGGGGCCTTCACGCGTCCGACCCCCGCGTCCGGCCGGCGCTCAGACGTAGCGTTCGAGGATGGAGGACTCGGCCAGCCGGGACAGTCCCTCCCGGATCGCCCGGGCGCGGGCGTCACCGACGCCGTCGACGGTCTGGAGGTCGTCCACTCCGGCGGCCAGCAGCTTCTGCAGGGTCCCGAAGTGGTCGACCAGCCGGTCCACGACCAGGCGGGGCAGCCGGGGCACCTTCGCGAGCATGCGGTAGCCGCGCGGGCTGACCTGGGTGTCGAGCACCTCGGCTCCGCCGACGAAGCCGAGCGTCCGGGCCAGCACGGTGAGGTCGAGCAGCTCGGTGGGCGACATGGCCGAGAGCGCCTTGAGGACGTCAGCGGCCGCGCCGATCCGGGCTCCGGCCGGCAGGTAGTCGCGGACGGTGAGCTCCCGCTCGGTCTCCACCCCGGCCATCAGCTCCTCGAGCTGGAGCGAGAGCAGCCGGCCGTCGGTGCCCAGCTCGACCACGTAGCTCTCGATCTCGTCCGAGATCCGGCGGACCATCTCCAGGCGCTGGCTGACCGAGATGGCGTCCCGGACGGTGACGAGATCCTCGATCTCCAGGGCCGACAGGGTGCCGGCCACCTCGTCGAGGCGGGTCTTGTACCGCTCGAGCGTCGCCAGGGCCTGGTTGGCCCGGGAGAGGATGGCTCCCGACTCGTCGAGGACATAGCGCCGCCCGCCGACGTACAGGGCGATGATCCGCATCGATTGGCTGACCGAGATCACCGGGTAGTTCGTCTGCCGCGCGACCCGCTCGGCGGTGCGGTGTCGGGTACCCGACTCCTCGGTGTGGATGGTCGGGTCGGGCATCAGATGCACGTTGGCCCGCAGGATGCGGGTCAGATCGGACGACAGGACGATGGCGCCGTCCATCTTCGCGAGTTCGCGCAGCCGGGTCGCCGAGAACTCGACGTCGAGCTCGAACCCGCCCGAACACAGGTCCGCGACGACCTTGCCGTGGCCGAGCACGATCAGGGCACCGGTGTGCCCGCGCAGAATTCGCTCAAGGCCGTCACGGAACGGGGTTCCGGGCGCGACGGCGGCCAGTGTCGCCCGGAAAAGGTCATCCCCGGGTAGTCCCGCCATCAGGCTCCCTCTGGTCTCCTGGCCCACCGCGACGCGCCACAATGGTCACGCCGCCGACGGCCGCTCTCCCGTCGGCGTGGCGACGCGAGGACGACCGCGCCGCCGGCACTCGGCGGGTCGGGCGCGGGCGAAGCGCGCCACTGTGATCAGGTCCGTTGTGATCAAGTCCGCTGTGATCAGATCCATCGTGATCAGGTCCGCTGGCCGCATCCCACCCGATCGGCGGTATCACCGCGCCGTCGCCGGGCCGGGCGCGTGACGGTAGGACTCGTGACATCAGGACTGACGCCCGCTGTTCGGTTGTCGTGATGGTATCGGCCGGCGCGGGCGGCACCGGACGGCTCCCCCTACGCACCACCTACGTTCACCCCATATCCGATCTTACCCGGCTTATCGTGTCATGTCCCACAGCGTTCCCACCGCGCTGGCCACGTCGGCGACCTCGACGGTCTCTATCCCCTCCGGCGGCGCTCCGGACTCCGGCGGCACCAGCGCGCGCCGGAAACCGAGGCGGGCCGCGGCCGTCAGTCGCTGCCGTACGCCGCCCACGCCCCGCACCTCCCCCGCCAGGCCGACCTCCCCGATCGCGACCACGTCCGCAGGGACGGCCGAGTACCGGGTGCAGCTCGCGACGGCCAGGGCCAGCGCGAGATCAGCGGCCGGCTCGCCGACCCGAACTCCGCCAACGGTCGCAGCGTACACATCAAACGCACCGACAGTGATTCCCACGTGACGTTCGATCACAGCAAGGATCATGGCGACCCGCGCCGTGTCGAGGCCCGAGGTCGCCCGGCGGGGAAAGGCGGCGGTCGGCTTGCTCACCAGGGCCTGGACCTCGGCCACCAGCGGCCGGCGTCCCTCGATGGCCACGGTCACGCAGGTGCCCGGCACGGGCGGGGCCGCGGCACCCGCCGAGCGGGAGAGGAAAAGACCGCTCGGGTCGGCGATCTCCCGGATCCCGGCGTCGGCCATCTCGAAGCAGCCCACCTCCTCCGACGGCCCGAACCGGTTCTTGCTCGCCCGCACCAGCCGCAGCGTCGAGTGCCGGTCGCCCTCGAAGTGCAGGACGACGTCGACCAGGTGCTCCAGCAGCTTCGGGCCGGCGACCGCGCCCTCCTTCGTGACGTGCCCGACGATCAGGCAGGTCATGTTGAGCGCCTTCGCCGCCCGGATGAGGGCCAGCGTGACCTCGCGGATCTGGGTCGAGCCGCCGGCCGCGCCCTCCGCCGCCCGGGTAGTGATCGTCTGTACCGAGTCGACGACGAGCAGCGCCGGGCGAACCTGCTCGACGTGGCTGAGCACGGCGTCCAGGTCGGTCTCGGCCGCCAGCCAGAGCTCCTCGCGCAACGCCCCGATCCGCCCCGCCCGCAGCCGGACCTGCGCCGTCGACTCCTCGCCGGTCACCACCAGCGAGCGGCGGCCGCCGCCCGCGACCTTCGCCGACACGTCCAGGAGCAACGTGGACTTGCCGATGCCCGGCTCACCGGCCAGGAGCACCACCGCCCCCGGCACCAGCCCGCCGCCGAGCACCCGGTCGAGCTCACCGATGCCGGTCGGCCGGAAGTGCGCACCGGTCTCGTCCACCGCCAGGACGGAGCGGGCCGGCTCGGTGACGGCCGCGTCGGCGCTCACCGACCGCCGACCGCCGGCAAGCGAGCCGCGCAGGGCCGTCGACCGGGCCTCGATCGAGCCCCAGGTCTGGCAGCGGGGGCACCGGCCGGTCCACTTCACCGACTCGGCGCCACACGCCCCGCAGCGGAACCCGGCCGCCCCGCCGCGGCCGCTCACGCGCGAGCCCGCCGCGCGGGGCGCCAACGAGGACGCCGGGGACGCCGGGGACGCCGGGGACTCTGAGGACGCGGGGGACGCCGGGCGGGGCACGGGCGGCTGGGCTGAGGACATGAGGCCACGCTACCGATGACCTCCGACACAACCGGTGAGCCGCCCGTGGCGCCGGCCGTCGTCCCAGCTCAGCGTGGACGCGGTGGTCCCGGCGGCGGTCCCAGCGGCGGCCTCCGCGCGGCTCAGGCGCCCGGCGTGGCGCCCGGCGTGGCGCCCGGCGTGGCGCCAGGGGTGGTCGCCGGCTTGGCGCCGGCCGACGGGCTGGCCGAGCCCGATGGGCTCGCCGAACCGGACGGGCTGGCGGAACCCGACGGGGTCGCGGTGGCGGACGCGCTGGCCGAGGCCGAGGCCCCCGCGGCCGGGATCGGCGCGGCCGTCATCCCCGGCGGCAGCTCGGCCGGGTTCTCCACCGGCACGTCAAGCGTCAGCGTGCCCGCGTGGGCGAACGTGAGCGTCACCGGCACCGTCTGCCCGACCCGCAGGTCCTTCTTGAGCCCGTCGAGCGTCGGCGCGGCACCGTTGGGGAGGTAGACTGTCCCGGCGCCGGGGGCAATCGTCGCGTTCGCCGGCGCCCGGCCGCCGGTGGCCACCGGCGAGGACAGCGACACCAGCGAGTCCGGTCCGGCGCCGCCGTTGAACAGCGCGCTGACCAGCTGGGCCGATTCGCCGCTGTTGGCCGGGCCGGCCAGGTAGACGTTGCTCAGGGTGATCGGGCCCAGAGCGCTCGTCACAGTGTTCGTCGTCGTCCGGGCCTGGTTGGTCACCGCGTCGGTGCCGGCGGCGCACGCCGACAGAGTGATCGCGGCGGCACCCGCTCCCGCGGCCAGCAGCGTGGCGGCGCGCACGCGCCTGACTCGGTGTTCGTGGCGGGTCACGATCGTCCAGCTCCTCCGTGCGAGACCAGCGGGAGCCCGCCGGCACTGCCCCCGGCGCCGGCGCCGAGTCGGCGCCCAGCGACGCGCCGGCGCGGTCATCCCGCGCCAGCGCACAGATTAGGGCCTGGAGCGATGATCTTCACCGCTGCCTCCTACCGTTTGTCGAGGATCTCACTCGACCGACGGCGCGGTCACCAGCGGTAGGCGCGCAACCAGCCCTCGATGCGCTGGCCCGGGTGGAAGACCACGGGCTCCTGGATGAGCAGGCCGTCCGCGCTGACCAACAGGAGCGTCGGCAGCCGCGGGTCGGCCCGGTAGGTCCGGGACAGGACCGAGGCGTCGTCGGCGTAGCCGACGGCCCGGCTGTCCGCGCCGGCCGGGTCGGCGGCCAGCGACCGCGCCCGCTCGAGGTCGCCGGCCGGGGCGATCAGGTACGTCGGCAGGGGGGTCTCCTCGTCGGCCTGGCCGACGATCTGGTGGACCGGACGGGCACATGCGCACCCCGGCGGGACCAGGACCAGCAGCGCCGGCCGCAACCCGGCCAGCGGACGGGTGCCACGGCCCGTACGCAGCGCGACGGCCGGCAGCGGGCCACCCACCCGCCCCGGGGCCACCGTGGTCGACGCCAGCGGCCTGGCCATTGGCGAGCGGGGGTGGCCCGGCTGGGTCAGGACCAGGGGGATCATCGCGGCCAGCGCGGCCAGCGTCACGATGACCAGGATCAGCACTCCGCCGGCGAAGCGGCCCTGGCCGGACCGGGCCCGGTCCCAGCCAGCCCGGTCCCAGTCAGCCCGGTCCAGGCCGGGAGGTTCGCCGGAACCCGGCCCGCGCGCGCGGCCCGGCCCGTGGGCGCGGCCTGGCCGGCGGTGCTCGGACCGCGGCGGTACATCCCACGGACGCGCCATCCGGCGCCGATCCACCCGACCGGTGCCGCCGGTGCCCGAGCCGTCAGGGCGGGGACGAGACGCTCGCCGGGCCCGGTGGCGACGAAGCGGCGGAAGAACTCGTTCGGCCCGCGCCCTGCGTCGAGCCCGGCGCAGCTCGGCCTGGTAAGCCCTGACCTCCGCGTCCAGCTCGCTGATGTCGTCCGGCACCGCGATCCCGGGAAGATCGCCCCCCGGCAACGAACCGTCGCCGGCGGCGTCCCGCCTCGAGGAGCCGCCGGTGCCCCCGCTCCCGGTAACGCCGTCACGGCCCGCTAGCCGGTCGCGATGATCGCCACCATCCTGACCACCACGACCCGGACCGTGGAGCTTCCCATCGCGCTGATCGCGGCGGTCGTCATCGCCCGGTCGCGGCGGTGGCGGACTGCCCATGGACCCATGCTCCCCGAAGGAGCGCCACCTTGCCCAGCGGCAATACTCTCAGCGACGCATCGGGAGCTGGAAGTTGATCTCAGTGTGCGCCCGGGCCGGCCGCGCCCGCCTCCCGCGCCCGCCTCCCGCGCCCGGCCGCGCCGGGGAAGCCGTCGGTCAGACGGGCGGGCGCACGGCGTGTCGGGGTGGTCGCCTGGCGGGGCGCGCTGGCCGCGATCCGAGCGTTTCGGCAGGTCCCGAGCGTCCCGAGCGGGCATGACGGGCCGGCCGGAGCAGCCCCGGGACCACGCGTCTGACCTGGGTCGATGCTTGCGTGTTACCCTGGTAGAGGCGGAAGGGGCACTTGACACATGGCGTTCCAGGTCGGCGAGACAGTTGTTTACCCGCATCATGGGGCCGCACTCATCGACGCGATTGAAACGCGCGTCATCAAGGGCGAAGAAAAGCTATATCTCGTACTCAAGGTCGCCCAGGGTGACCTGACGGTCCGAGTTCCCGCGGAGAACGTGGGGATGGTCGGCGTCCGCGACGTCGTAGGCCAGGACGGGCTCGAACGGGTCTTCGAGGTGCTGCGCGCGCCGCACACCGAGGAGCCCACCAACTGGTCCCGTCGTTACAAGGCGAACCTGGAGAAGCTGGCGTCCGGCGACGTGAACAAGGTCGCGGAGGTCGTTCGTGATCTCTGGCGCCGCGACCGTGAGCGCGGTCTGTCCGCGGGCGAGAAGCGGATGCTGAGCAAGGCCCGGCAGATTCTCGTGAGCGAACTCGCGCTGGCCGAGGGTACTAATGAGGACAAGGCTGAGGCCATGCTCGACGAGGTTCTGGCGGGCTGACGGCAAAATCCGCTGACGATCCTCAATAAGCCCTCATGACCCGCGAGTTGTACTGATGGAACGCGTTGTCGCGGTTGTGCCAGCGGCCGGCCGAGGTGAGCGGCTCGGTGGCGGTATACCGAAGGCGCTTCGGCCGCTGGCTGGCGTGCCGATGATTGTCCGGGCGGTGGACGCCTTACGGGCGGCCGATCTCGTTGACACCGTCGTGGTGGCCGCGCCGGTCGACTTCGTAGGCCAGATGGCGGAGCTGCTGGGGCCGGGCGTCCATATCGTGCCCGGTGGGGCGGAACGGGTTGACTCCGTCCGGTTGGCGATCGCCGCCGTCGGCTCGGCGGCCGAGGCCGTCCTGGTTCACGACGCCGCACGGCCGCTCACACCTCCATCCCTGATCGACACGGTGGCGTCGACGGTCCTGGCCGGGGCTCCGGCCGTTATCCCCGTACTCGCCGTCACCGACACCATCAAAGAGGTCGACGCTTCTGACGCGGTGGTGCGGACCGTACCGCGTTCGTCCCTACGGGCGGTGCAGACCCCGCAGGGCTTCCAGCGGGAGGTCCTCGAGCGAGCCTATGCCCTGGACCCGGAGACGCACGGGGTGGCGGTGACCGATGACGCCGGTCTGGTCGAAGCGCTCGGTCTGATCGTGCGGACCGTGCCCGGCTCCGAGGAGGCGTTCAAGGTGACCCGTCCCGCCGACCTGCTGCTGGCGGAGGCGTTTCTCGCCGGCCGGGCCGACCTGTCGGCCACCTCATGAGCGCGACCACCGGGTCGGGCGGGCTGATGGGGCTTCCGCGCGTCGGCGTCGGCACGGATGTTCATCCGTTTGAGGACGGTCGGCCGTGCTGGGTCGCCGGGCTGCTGTGGGACGGTGAGACCGGGCTGGCCGGTCATTCCGACGGCGACGTGGCCGCGCACGCCGCCTGCGACGCCCTGCTCACCGCGTCCGGTGTCGGCGACCTGGGATCCGTGTTCGGTACCGGGCGACCCGAATGGGCTGGCGCCTCGGGCATCGCCCTGCTGACCGAGACCGCGCGCCTGCTGGCCGAGGACGGCTGGGTCATCGGCAACGTCGCTGTCCAGGTGATCGGCAACCGGCCACGCATGTCGCCGCGACGAGCCGAGGCGGCCAAGGTCCTCTCGGAGGCGATCGGCGCTCCGGTAACGGTCTCCGCCACGACGACCGACGGGCTCGGCCTGACGGGTCGGGGCGAGGGGCTCGCCGCGATCGCCACCGCGCTGGTCGCCCGCGTCTGAGCGCGGCCCGATCCCCGGCTCGTCCAGATCCCCGCCGGCTTCGCCGTCCGATCCCGCCTGGATCGACGCGCGCGGAAGAGGCGTGACGAAGGAATCAGATCGCCGACGGTCAGTACCGCCCACGGCTCGCGGGGAATGTTCGTCTTCCCTGTAGTTTGGGGCAGCCCCGACGCGCGACACCCCGGATCACGGCCGCCACCGCGGCCGCAAGCGTGGGTGCTGATTCACGACTCCCGGCCGTGGACCGTACCCGGGGCGAGTCATGACGTCACGGCAAAGGAGCCCGATGTCCGTACGACTACCGCAGATCGTCAAAGATCTCGCGGACTCGGTCATCTACGCGACGCTGGCGACCATCCGCCCGGACGGCGCGCCGAGGATGACCGTCCTGTGGGTCGCGCGCGACGGCGACGAGCTGCTCATGTCGACCATGCGGGGGCAGGCCAAGGAACGGGACATATCCCGGGACCCCCGGGTCGGCGTCATGTTTCTCGACCAGGCGAATCCGTACAGCTACGTCGAGGTCCGGGGACAGGCGACCCTCACCGAGGTGGGTGGCCGTGAGCTCATTGATGAGCTGTCTCTCAAGTATCTCGGTGATACCTACCACTGGGACGATCCCGACGAGGTGCGCGTGGTCATCCGCGTCCGCGCGGACCGTGTCCTGACCACTGGCTGACCCGCCCCCGCCGACGCGGCCTCCCGCCCCGGCCCGGCAACTCGGCGGCCTGGACGGCGTGGACGGGCGGGCCCAGAGCGCCCGGACCAGCCCGTTCGGTCGGGTTCGGCGCCGACGTCGGCCTCCTGACGGCACCTGGACGGCACCTGGATGGAAGCCTCAGCCCCCGAGCGCCGTACCCTTGGTCAATGGGACTCCACCTTTACGACACGCGCACCCGGCGCGGGCGGCCTTTCGAGCCGCTGCGCCCCGGTCATGTGGGCGTGTACGTCTGTGGACCCACCGTGCAGTCCGCCCCCCACGTCGGCCACCTCCGCACTTCGGTCGCGCTGGACGTACTCAGACGCTGGCTCACGGCCTCGGGTTACGACGTGACCTTCGTCCAGAACATCACCGACATCGACGACAAGATCATCGTCAATGCCGCGCGCGACAACACCTCCGTGTGGGAGCTGGCGACCCGCCAGACCCGGGCCTTCGACGAAGCGTACGCCGCCCTCGGCGTCCTGCCTCCCACGATCCAACCCCGTGCCACTGGTCACATTCCCGAGATGATCTCCCTGATCGACCGGCTCGTCCAGACCGGCTTCGCCTATGCCGGCGACGGCTCGGTCTGGTTCCGCGTCGGGGCGTTCGCCGACTACGGGGCGCTCTCCCACCAGCGTCCCGACGCCATGCAGGCGTCGCCCGAGGCCGAGCCGGGCAAGGTCGATCCCCGCGACTTCGCGCTGTGGAAGGCGGCGAAGCCCGGCGAGCCGTTCTGGGACTCGCCGTGGGGACCAGGTCGACCCGGATGGCACATCGAGTGCTCGGCGATGGCCGGCAAGTATCTCGGGACCGAGTTCGACATCCACGGCGGCGGCCTCGATCTGGTCTTCCCGCATCACGAGAACGAACGCGCGCAGACCTGCGCGGCCGGCGGCCTCGGCGAGATGGCTCGCTACTGGATGCACGTAGGCCTGCTCACCACCAACGGCACGAAGATGTCCAAGTCCCTCGGGAACTCGTTCCTGGCCACGGACGCGCTGGATCAGGTCCGCCCGCAGGTCCTGCGCTACCACCTCGCCACGGTGCACTACCGGTCGTCCTCGGAGTACGGGCCCGAGGCCCTCGCCGAGTCCGCCGCCGGCCATGACCGGATCGAGACCTTCGTCCGCAACGCGGTGGACGTGCTGGGCGGTCCCGACCATGCCGCCGCGCTCGCCGCCGAGTCGGCCGAGTCGACGAGGGTGGCGGTGGACCCGGCGACAGCCTGGCGAGCGTTCGCCGCGGCCATGGACGACGACCTGGGCGTCGCGAGAGCCACGGCCGCACTGTTCGGCGCGGTCGCCCGGGGCAACCTGGTGCTCTCGAAGGCGCACAGCCGGGAGCTCGCCTCCTGGCTGGATGTCACCCGGCGCATGTTGACCGTGCTGGGCCTCGACCCGATCGAGCAGTGGCCGACGGCGGGCGCGGAGCTTCGCCCCGCCCTCGACGGTGTCATGGAGATCGTCCTGGACCTGCGGTCCGCTGCCCGGTCGCGACGTGACTACGCCGAGGCCGACGCCATCCGGGAGCGGCTCGCCGGTGCCGGCATCGCCGTCGAGGACACGCCGGAAGGGCAACGCTGGCGGATAGACGGCTGACCCGCCCCAGCCGGGGGGGCATCGCCGTACCTCTCACCAGCTCCGGCCGGGCCAGCAGGGCCCGGCCGGAGTCGCCGTCGCGACCTGGTCAGTACGTGATCTGGTCAGTACGCGACCTGGTCAGGGGATCTGGTCACGGGATCTGTCAGTAGGAGCGGGCGACTATCGCCATGACGTCGGTCGAGTCCGCGCTGGCGGGGACACCGCCGTCCGCCGTCTGGAGGCAGCGGACGGACAACGCCTCAGCGGCGAGCTGTGTCTCACCCGCCTCGCCGACGGCGGCCCACGGGATCCGGGCGAAGCCGTCCCGCGCCGCCGCGACCGCCTCCGGGAGGCTTTCTACGTCCCGCGTCCGGGCGTCGCGGGCGGCAACCGCCGCCGCGTACATGTCGGCCTGGACGACGTCGAGGAGGCGCGTGGCCTCGGCCGCCACGTCGGCCAGCGGCACGGCCGCCTTGTCACCCGTGTCACGCCGGGCGACCGTGACGACCCCCTGAGCCAGGTCGCGGGGCCCGACCTCGACCCGCAACGGAACCCCCTTGAGCTCGGCGTCGGTCACCCGCCGCCCGAAGGACAGACCAGCACGTTCGTCGATCTCGACCCGGGCTCCGGCCGCGCGCAGGTCGGTGGCTATGCGCGCCACGGTCTCGGCCAGCGCCGGGTCAGAGCGCACGGGGAGGACCGTCACCTGGACCGGGGCCAGGCGCGGCGGCAGGCGCAGCCCGTTGTCGTCGCCGTGGGCCATGATGAGGCCGCCGATCATGCGCGTCGACGAACCCCACGACGTCGTCCAGGCCAGGTGCCGTCCACCGTCGGCGCCCAGGAAGTCGATCTCGAAGGCGCGGGCGAAGTTCTGGCCGAGCTCGTGGCTGGTGGCCATCTGCAGGGCCTTGCCGTCGCCCATCATCGCTTCGAGCGTCAGCGTGTTGGTGGCGCCGGCGAACCGCTCGCGGACGGTCTTACGGCCGGGATGGACGGGCAGCGCAACCACCGAGACGAGGAAGTCCTCGTAGACCTCGCGGTGGATACGCCGTGCGTACGCCGCCGCGTCGGCCTCGTCCACGTGCGCGGTGTGCCCCTCCTGCCACAGGAACTCGCTCGTCCGCAGGAACAGCCGCGGCCGCAGCTCCCACCGGACCACGTTGGCCCACTGGTTGAGAAGCAGCGGAAGATCGCGATAGCTCTGGGTCCACTTCGCCATGTACTCGCCGATGACGGTCTCGCTCGTCGGCCGGACCACGACCGGCTCCTCGAGCTCCTTGCCGCCGCCATGGGTGACCACGGCCAGTTCGGGGCTGAAGCCCTCGACGTGCTGGGCCTCACGACGGAGATAGCTCTCCGGGATGAACAGCGGGAAGTACGCGTTCACCGCCCCCGTGGCCTTGATCCGCGCGTCGACCTCGGCCTGCATCCGCTCCCAGATGGCATAGCCATACGGTCGGATGACCATCGTGCCACGCACGGGCCCGTTGTCCGCGAGCTCGGCCTTGGCCAAGACGTCCTGGTACCAGCGGGGGAAATCCTCGGCGCGGGAGGTGAGTACAGCCACCCGTACACGATATTGCCTGGCCCGGGCAACCGGCACAGAGCGGGGGGGCTAGTCAACACGCCGCGCCCCCGTCCGGCGCTCAGCCCGCCGCGCTCAGCCCGCCGCGCTCAGCCCGCCCCGTGCGGCCCGCCGCCCCGGTACTCTCGTGGGCCCCGCCCGGCCCGAGCCGGCGGACGACGCGCGGGCACGGATCACCACCGATGCGCTTATCTCTAACCTGGCTATAGTCTCATGCAGGTCACGCACGTGAAACTACAAGTGGGTTGTAGGTGTAGGGAGGCCTGGGCCGAGGTGGACGATCCGCGCCGTCCACGGGACGCGCTGTGGCGACTGGCCAGCCCGCAGCGGGGCTACTTCACCGCGCGGCAGGCGCTCGACGCGGGTTTCTCCTACCAGCTGCAGCACTTCCACAGCCGGGTCGGCAACTGGCTCCGGGTCGACCGCGGTGTCTACCGGTTCCGCGAGTACCAGGACCTCCCGGACGAGGAGACCGACGTCCTCGTCCGGTGGTCGCTGTGGAGCAGAGGCGAGGGCGTCGTCTCCCACTCCAGCGCCCTCGCGGTTCATGACCTCGGCATAGCCAACCCGGAGCTCGTCCATCTGACCGTGCCGGTCGGGTTCCGCCGCAGGGACACCTCCGTCGTCCTGCACCGGGCGCCCCTCTCACCGGACGATGTCGAGCACCACCAGGGCTTCCGCGTCACCAGCCCGGTTCGGGCGGTCGCCGAGTCCGCCGAGGACTGGATTGACCAGGACGTGCTCGACTCGGCCGTCGACGACCTTCTGCGCCGCGGCCTGGCCAGCCGGGCCCGGTTGCTGAGCGCAGCGGCCGCGTTGGGACCCCGCGCCGAGCTGGGAGTGGAACGGGCGTTGCGCGCGGCTGGCCCGACGAGCCGGGCGGACAGCTCGCCCCGGCCGGACACATCGTTTCGCCCGGACCCGCCGGGCCACTCGGACAATACGGCGCGGACGGATGGCCCGGGCCGCCCGGACGAACCGTGACCCGATACCGGGACCCGGTAAGCCTGCGCAGGGCTCTCGAGGCGCGGCTCAAGCTCCGGGCCGAGACGAGCGGCGTCGACCTGGGACGGTTGCGCCGCGGCGTGGTGTTCGACCGCCTGGCCGCGCGACTGGCTGTGTCGCCGGGTCAGCCCTGGATCCTCAAGGGCGGCGCCGCGATGGAGTTTCGTCTCGCCCAGCGTGCGCGTATGACCAAGGATCTGGACGTCGTCCTGAAGACGGAACACGGCCGCGCCGAGGACGTGCGGGAGACCCTGATCGACTCGTTAGCGAATGATCGGGACCGGGACGGCTTCACCTTCCGCGTCGGCTCGGGCGCCCCGCTCGCCGCCGACCGGGCCGAGCGGCCGGCCTGGCGGCTGCCGCTGGAGGCCTGGCTCGCCGGGAAACAGTTCGGCGTCGTCCGCATGGACGTCGCGCTGCGATCGGCGGAGCTCGCCGGGACCGAGCCGCTCGCGCTACCCGGAACGCTGGCGTTCGCCGACATTCCGGCCGGATTCATCGAGGCGGTCGATCGGCGTCAGCACTTCGCCGAGAAGCTCCACGCGCTGACCCGGCAGTATCCGGACCGGTCCAACACCCGGGTGAAGGACCTGGTCGACCTGGTCCTCCTCATCGAGAGCGGTCTGCGGGCCGACAAGTTGCTGGCGGACACGGTGGAGCATGTGTTCGCCGTCCGGGCCACCCATCCGTGCCCGATCCTCATTCCGGATCCACCCGCGCCCTGGAACGCCGGCTATCCCCAGCTCGCGGCCGGCCTGACCGCCGCCCCCGCCGAGCTGCCGCCGGCGCTGGCGGTGGTGCGGGCGTTCTGGTCAACGACCCGGAGGGCGGCGGGCGGCGGGACGGCACCACCAGCCGGCTGACTCCCGCCGCGGGCCGGGTCCCAGGCCGGCTCCGTAGGCGTCGCCGGCGGAGCCGGAGCGCTGGCAGGGTAGCCGCTATGAACGTCCCCGAGGGACCTCAGACTGCCGCCTCACCTACCGCCGACCAGTCCGGTTGCGGACAGGCGGCCGCGGCCGCCCGTCGGCCGGAGGCCCAGCCGGCGAGCGAGCCGCCCGGCCGGCCGGCGGGAGAGCCGCCGGGTGACCGGCGCACCTTGCAGGTCGCGGTGGTCGGACCGGACGACGACGCGTGCACGCCGACCGACATCCAGGCCGCGCTCGCGGTCGGCGCCGGGCTTGCCCAGCGGGGCTTCACGGTTGTCACCGGCGGGCTCGGTGGCGTTATGGCGGCGAGTTGCCGAGGCGCGTATGAAGGCGGCGGCCTCACGGTCGCGATCCTTCCCGGTGTGGATTCGGCGGCTGCGAACCCGTGGTCACGCATCGTTCTAGCGACCGGTCTTGGCCAGGCCAGGAACGTCGTGGTCGCGCAAGCGGGCTTCTGTGTCATCGCGATCGGTCACAGCTGGGGCACTGTCTCGGAGATGGCGCTCGCCGCCCGCTCCGGCATCCCCGTGGTAAGGATCGGCGAGACGATCATCGATGGGGCGGTGTCGCTTCCTGGCATTACCCGGGTGCCGACCGCGAGCGCCGCACTTGCCACGGTCGAACGCATCCATCGTACGTGATGCACTCTCATTGTTCTTGGTGCTCGATTATACCGGATCACCAGGATGACGTATTGACCTAAAATCCGTAACCGATCACACGCCGGGCTTCACCCGTTATATTTGCTTGCAAGCAGTCCGAGATGACCTGCTGTATTCATCTGTACCAGAGCCCCCGACAGGCGGACGGACGAGATAGGTGCAAACCACAGCGGAAGGGAACCCGCATGGAGCGTATTGAGGACGAAGGACCCGACGAACGGGTTCAGACCAGGCTGCCGGCGCCGCTGGCCAGGGTCACCACGGTTCGCCACGGCCTGTTGGTCGAGCACGAGCTTCGGCTGTCTCCCGGAGCGACCGCCGGCGACATCGCGGCCGCGATGATCCGCGTACCGCCGACCGCGGGCCTCGTGGACATCCACGGCGAGGTCCGCGTCAGCATGGTCTTTCGGGAGGTGCCGCGCGACCGATGAGCGACCAGTCCGGCCCCCGCCGACCAGCCCTGGCGGTGGAAACGCCAGGACGAGGGCGGGCTCCGTCATATCGCCCCGCGCCGACGCTTTCGTTCACCGTACGCTGCGTGGCATGGCAGACCCTGGGCCGACCAGCGAAGACCGTGCCCCGCGCGCGGGTCGGCTCGCGGGTGGGCGAGAATGCCCAACCCCGGCCGCGGCCGAGACTCTCACCGTCCCGGCCCGCTTCAACGGGCCACCCGGAATCGCCAACGGGGGATGGATAGCCGGGTGCCTCGCCACGATTCTCACTGACGGCCGAACCGGAGACGGCAACGACGGCCACGTCGAGGTCGCCCTGCGCCGGGGCACGCCCCTCGACATCCAGCTTGACCTCGAGCGAACCGCTGGCGGCCTCCGCCTGTCACACGACGGGCGGACGCTCGTCGACGCGCGCCTGATCAGTCCCGGCCAGAGCTCCATTCTGCCGCTCGTCGGGCCACCGCCGCCCTTCGTCGAACCCGAACTTGCCGCGCGGGGAGCGACGGAGTACACGGGGCTGAACCCGGACGGCTTCCGAGGATGCGTCGTGTGCGGTCCGGATCGCGAAACCGGCGACGGCCTGCGTGTCTTCGCGTGGCGAGTGCCAGAAATGCCGGCGGACACGGTCGCCGCCGTATGGCGGACGCATCCTTCTCACACAGCGGACGGCGCCGTTCCCGAGCAGCATGTCTGGGCGGCTCTGGACTGCCCGACCTTCTGGGCGCACATCGCGGCGGGAACGCCGTCCGTGGCAAAGGCGCTTCTCGTGCGCCAGACGGTGATCGTCAAGGCGCCGGTACGCGGCGACGCGACGTACGTCGTCGTGGCCCGCCCCGAGGCGGCCAGGGGGCGGGCGCTCTGGGGCTCCGGCGGGTTGTACACAGCCGACGGTGACCTGGTTGCGCGGACTCGAACAATGTGGATGACAGTC
>Ga0157379_10000589_pt1 | contig 29397 bp, 28 predicted proteins | sample S25metaG_FD_121802 | JGI IMG/M metagenome (GOLD analysis project Ga0157379, IMG submission 121802) | Switchgrass rhizosphere microbial communities from Kellogg Biological Station, Michigan, USA - S2-5 metaG | ecosystem: Host-associated > Plants > Roots > Rhizosphere > Soil | place: USA... | reverse complement strand
GTCCACGCCGACCCCCTCGCCGACGGTCACGCCGCTCTTCAACAAGGTCTTCGTCACCTCGTCGCTGCACGCGGCGAGCTTCGGTAGCGCGGTCGCCGCCGATGCCGTCTGTCAGGGCATCGCGAACGGCGAGAGTTTCACGGGGACCTTCGTCGCGTGGCTGTCCGACGCCGCGTCGCTCGCGCCGCTGCGTCTCGGAAGCGCGCGCGGCTTCATGCGCCTGGATGGCAAGCCGTTCGCCGACCAGGTCAGCGACATCACCGCCGGCAAGATCCTGAACACGATCCGGATCACGGAGCAGGGGAACGTCGTCAGCGGCACGACCGCCGTGTGGACCGGCACCAATCGCGATGGCACCCTCGCGGACAACACCTGTCTCGACTGGACCTCGACCGCCGGCGGCGACACCGGCCTCAGCGGCCGCACCGAGGGCGGCGTCGTCTCGTGGACGTCGCGCGACAACGGCGCGTGCACGGCGCCCCGCCGCCTGTACTGCTTCCAGATCGACTTCACGACGCCGCTGACCATCACGCCGACGGCGGGGAAGGTGGCGTTCTACACCGTCGGCGGTCTCACGCCCGGGCCCGGCGTCGGCATCGCCGCGGCGGACACGCTCTGCGCCGACGAGGCGAGCGCCGCGTCGCTCCCGGGCACGTACCAGGCCCTGCTCGCCACGACGACGGCCTCCGCGATCTCGCGCTTCCCGTCGGCCGCCGCCGCCACCTACGTCCGTCCCGACGGCATCGTCGTCGCCTCGGGCGCCACACTCGCGGCGGGCAGCCCGCTGCAGAGCGGCATCTGGCAGCATGCCGACGGGACGTACGGTGCCAACAGCAACGCCTGGACCGGCGCGTCCGATCCTTCCACCGCCGGGACGGCGTCCTCTACCTGCGACGACTGGCTGGCGTCGACCTCGACGAGCGGCGTCGGCGGCGCCGTCACGTTCGTCGATACGACGTGGTGGAACGGCTTCGCGACCGGTGCCTGCACGCAGCCCTTCCGCGTCTACTGCCTCCAGGAGTAAGCGCGCTCAGAACGAGCAGCCGCCGGCGGTGCAGTTGCTGAAGTTCAGCGTGCAGTCCGCGTTGCAGCTCAACGTTCCGCCCACGTCGTCGCAGAAGTCGTCGCACGTGCAGATGTCCTCGAGGCAGCCCGAGTCGTCGATGGCGGCGCCGTCGCACTCCTCGTCGCCCTCGACGATGCCGTTGCCGCAGACGGCGGTCGGCGTCACGGTCGGTACGGGCACGAGCGTCGGCGTCGGGAGCGGCGTCAGGGTTGCCGCGACGGTCGGCAGGGCGGTGGCCGATGCCGTCGGCGCGGCGGTCGCGGTCGGGACGGGTGTCACGACCTGCGTCGGGATGACGGTCGCGGCCGCGGTCGGCACGGCCGTCGCCGTCGGGCCCGCGGTCGCCGGGACGGTGGTCGTCGGCGACGGCAGCACGACCGGTGTCGACGCCGACGTTCCCTCGGTGCTCGGCGTCGCACTCGGCTGCGGGGTGAGGACGGCCGTCGGCGGCGGCACTGTCGGTGACGCCGCGATGGTAGGCGATGCGACGACGGTCAAGGTCGGGGTGGGGCTCGGCGTGCCGGCCGGACACGTCTCGCAGAGCGACGATTGCTCCTGCGACACGGCGGGGAAGTCCTCGTCGAGGCCGAGGCACGCCAGCGCCTCGTGCGTCCGCGGCGCCTCGACCAGCGCGAGACGCTGGATCGCATCGTCCTCGATCACGCGCCGCAGGCAAGCCGCGAGGCCGTTCAGGGACGTTGCCGCGATCGGCGGGCTCAAGCAGGCACAGCGTTCGGCGAGCGTGCCGAGGTCGAGTCCGTCCGCGGCGAGCAGATCCGCGAACGGGACGCGCGTGCACGCCCGCGACGACACCAGACGCTCGAACTCGCTTTCGCTGTCGTGAATCTTGCCGAGGTCGTCGTCGCAGCGGCCGGCGACCCGTGCACAGCACGCGGTGGGCTCTCGGGACGACACGAGACAATCGAGGCCGTGCGTGAGACAGCGTCCGAGATGTCCCTCGACGTCGCTCGTCAGCGTGCGAGCCGCGTCGAGAATATCCTGATGGCACTCGAGGATCGCGCTTTCATGCGGGGCGCGATGCGGCGCCGCCGCGGCGATCCCGGCGCACGATAAGACAGCGGACAAGGCGATAGCGACTCGGACGGCACGTCGTCGATGCATGGCTTACTCCTCCAGCGCAGCATTCAGCCGCACTGAGCGTTCCAGACAATCCCCGGTGCGCGTGAGAGCGAGCGCGAGCGCGCGTCGGCGAGCGCCGCGAGGTTGAGCTCGAGGTTGAATTAGTTGTCGCGGGTCGCGTGCGCGCGCCAGCGCTCGATCAGGCCCAGCGGCGGCGAAGTGTCGTGGAGGGCCGTGTGTTTGTCGCCGCTCTCGAGGCCGAACTGGCTCACGCGCGCGCCGCAGCGGCAGTGCAGCGGCTCGCGACGCTCTCCATGGATGCCGGACGCGCACTTCAGCGCGGAGCCGAAGGAGAAGCGCATGCCGCACGACCGGCAGCGACAGGAGCGTCCGCCGCAGAAGGGACAGCAGAGATGGCGCTTGCGGTGGATGGGTTGGTTGGCGGGGCCGTTCACGGTCGGGGACAATATCGCTCGATCACGTCGAGGAGGCGGTCGTAGTCGACGGGCTTCTCGAGCACGGTCGTGATGCCGAGCTGCGCCGCCTTCTCGCGCAGGCTGCTTCCCGTGTAGATGCCGGAGTAGGCGATCGTCGGGATCTGCGCGAGCGCCGGGCTCTCCATCTGCTCGCTGCGAAACTGGAATCCATTCTTTCGTGGCATCAGCAGATCGAGGAGGATCAGGCAGGGCTCGAGGCCGCCGCGCAGATGATGGAGGGCCTCTTCGCCGTCCGCCGCCGCGACGACCGTGTAGCCGCAGGCTTCCAGCAGATATTCCAGGGCGTCGCGGAGATCCGAATCGTCCTCGACGATGAGGATCGGCTTCGAGGAGCTGACCGCGCGCTGCGGTGCTCCCTCGCTCTGGCTTCCCGTTCTCGACCCCTCTACTGGCACGTTCCTCACCCAGCCGCGCGAACCTACGAGTTGGAGCAAGCGCCGCGCCAGGAGTGCAGGTCAATGATTGCGGGCCCTTCGAGCGTCGATCCGTCCAGAAATGTCCAGGCTACATGGCGACGCCGGTCAGATTTGCAAATCGTCACGCGCCGATGGGGCAGCAGATCCGCATTCACCGTGCCGGCCGGAGGCGGATACGGGTGACTGGCATCGTCCCATCCGACGGGCTACCAGAACGCCCATGAGCGAAGAGCTGCCGCCGATCGCGTTCCTCCGCGCCTTCTCGCGTGCGGCGGAGACGCTGAGCTTCAAGGAGGCGGCGTCCGACCTCCACCTCTCGCCCTCGGCGGTGAGTCGGCAGATCCAATCGTTGGAGGCACACCTCGGCGTGACGCTCTTCCGCCGCCTCAATCCGGGGCTCGAGATCACCGAGGAGGGCCGGCGCTACCTCGAGATCGTGAACCGCGTCCTCGGCGAGCTGCGGCGCGCGCAGGAGGGATTCACGGTGCCGCCGTCCGGCCCGCTGCGCGTGAGCGCGCTCGAGTCGTTCACCGAGAGCTGGCTCATCCCGCACCTGGCGGACTTCGAGCGGCTGCACCCGGGCATCGAGCTGCAGGTCGAGGCGACGCTGCGCTACGCCGATTTCGAGCGCGATCCCGTCGACGTGGCGATCCGCTTCGGTACCGGGCCGTGGTCCGACCTGCACAGCGAGCCGATCGTCGATCTGACGTACTTCCCCGTCTGCAGCCCGGCCTTGCGCGACGGCGAGCCGCCGCTGGGCGAGCCCGGGGATCTGCGGGCGCACACGATCATCCACGTCAGCCAGACCCCGGACGCGTGGGACGAGTGGATGCGCCAGGCGGGGGTCGGCGGCCTGCGTGCGAAACGCAGCGTCACCTACGATCATCTCTCGATCGCGCTCAGCGCCGCGGAGTCGGGACACGGGGTCGCCCTCTCGAGCGAGTTCCTCTGCGCGCCCCGGATCGCGGCCGGACGGCTGTGCGCGCCCTTCGCCCTCCGCGTGCGCTCGGCCGCCACGTACCACCTGGTCTGCCGGCCGGAAGGGCTCGAGGACGCGCGCATCGTGGCGTTGCGCGATTGGCTCGTCGACGCCCTCGGCTGAGCGGGGCGGTTGCGCGCCGCGCACGCGCGGTTGCGGACAAATCGTTTGCGACGTCCCCGCGCCGCTGGATAACTCCGGGGCATGAGACAGCTCACGTGTAACGCCCCCAGCACCATCGTCTGGCAGGACGTTCCCGAGCCGCGGCTCGCCGGTGACGGGGAGGCCCTCGTCCGCCCGCTGGCCGTCGCCCGCTGCGACATCGACTTCTTCCTGACCTCGGGACTCTTTCCGGCGCGCGGACCCTTCGCACTCGGGCACGAGTGCGTCGCCGAGATCCTGGAGCTCGGCGATGCGGTCGAGGGCCTGCAGATCGGGCAGCGCGTCGTCGTCGCCTTCCAGCTGTCGTGCGGGAGCTGCGGCTCCTGCGCTGCCGGGCACACGGCGAACTGCGACCAATACCCCGTGCTCTCCGACTACGGCATGCAGCCGCTCTCCGGGACCGAGTACGGCGGCATGCTGTCGGACGTGGTGCGCGTCCCGCACGCACGCGCGATGCTCGCCCCGGTCGCGCCGGGGCTCGATGCGGTGGCGCTCGGCAGCGTGTCCGACAACGTGCTCGACGGCTATCGCGCCGTCGCGCCGCATCTCGCGGCGCGGCCCGGTGCCGACGTGCTGATCGTCTGTCACGGGCTGAAGAGCGTGCCCCTCTACGCGGCGCAGACGGCGCTCGCACTCGGCGCCGGGCGGGTCGATTACGCGAGCGACGACGTCGAGGCGCTGGCGCTCGCCGAGCGTCTCGGGGCGCGGCCGCTGCGTACGGATTTCGAGAAGCCGGACCGCCGCTACCCGATCGTCGTCGACGCCGGCCTCACCCCGAACGGCCTGCGCTACGCCATCCGCGCCACCGAGCCGGAAGGGACGTTGCAGAGCGTCAGCTTCTACGCCGGCGGCGACATGCCGATGCCGCTCGGACGCCTCTACACGCTCGGCATCCGCTTCTTCACCGGCCGCGCCCACGCCGCGGCGCTGCTCTCCGAGGTCATGCCGCTCATCGAGGCGGGGAAGCTCCGCCCCGGCGAGGTCACGACCCGCGTCGTCGATTGGGAGGACGCGGCAGAGGCGTACGGCGAGCCGGCGATCAAGCTCGTGGTGCGCCGATGACGTCCAAGACCGTCTGGCTCGCGGCTCTCGTCAGCGTCGTCATCCTGCTGCTCGGGGTGCGCGCGTTCGTCGACCCGGTCGCCGCCTCGGCGAGCTTCGGCCTGCCGATGCACACCGCCGCCGAGACGGCGTTCGTTCGCGTGTACGGCGCGCGTAACGCGATGCTCGGCGCGGTCGCGCTGATCTTCGCCCTGCGCGGCATGATCCGGCCGCTCGTCCTGCTCTTCATGCTGGCGACGTTGCTGCCGCTTCTCGATGCGGTCGTGATCGTCTCGCGCGTCGGGCTCGGGCACGAGCTGGCACGCCACGCGGTCATCATGGTCGTCCTCGTGGCGCTCAGCATCTCGCTGTGGCGGGTGCGCGACGCGCACGCCTAGCCGGCGAGGCGCGTCCGCGCGGGTGCTTGCAACGGGACGGCTCGTCGGCGAGAAGCGTCGTCATGGGCGACGCGGGTGAGCTCCTGGCTCAGGCCAAGGGCTCGACGATCAAGCTGACGCACTACGGGCGGAAGTCGGGCAAGCCGTACACGGTGACGATCTGGTTCGTCGTGATCGACGGCCAGGTCTGGATCGGCAGCCTCGACACCAACCGCGGCTGGGTGCGGAACGTCCGCGCCACCGGCAAGGCCGCGCTCGATTTCGGCTCCGGTCCGATCCCCGTGCGCTGTGCGTGGGTCGATCGCGCGGAGGACACCACGCGGTTCCAGGATGCCGTGCGCGCCAAGTACTGGATCCTCGCGCCGATCCTGAGCCTGTTCGTGCGCGGCGAGCGCTGCGCCTTCAAGGCGAGCCCCGCCGCGGCCTAAGCCGCGACTGTTGCGCGGTCAGGCGTGGATCGGCGGCTTGCGGCCGCGCCACGCGCCGTCCGCCTCGAGCTGTGCGGCGACACGAAGCAGCAGATCCTCGCGCCCGAAGGCCGCGACCAGCTGCACCCCGATCGGCAGCCCGTCGGCGCTCCAGTGGAGCGGCAGCGAGATCGCCGGCTGGCCGGTGACGTTGAAGGGGATCGTGAAGCGCAAGAGCTCGCCGGTGCGCTGCCAGGCGACGAGCGGCGCGCCCGGCACAGGACGATGCTCGCCGAGGCGCGGCGGCGGACCGGTGAGCGTCGGGGTCAGGAGGAGATCGTGTCCGTCCGCCCACCACGCGGCGACGCGACGGCGAAAGCCGTTCAGGGCGTGCAGCGCGTCCAGGTAGGCGACGGTGGAGACGGTCTTGCCGAGCTCGGTGATCGCCCAGTTGTCCTGATCCATGTCGTCGGCGCCGAGCGGCCGACCGAGCATGCGACCGAACACGTCGATCAGGTGTGCCTGGCTCGCCGCGACGATCGTGATCGCGTTCGGACCGAGGTCGTTCTGGTCGGCGATGGCGGCGGGATACGATTCGTCGACGTGGTGGCCGAGCGTCGCGAGGCGTCGTGCCGCGCTCTGGACCGCCGTCACGCACTCGGGGTGCACCTGGATGTCGGCGACCTGGCCGAGCACGCCGATGCGGAGCTTGCCGGGCGAGGCGCCCACCTCCTGAACGTACGGGCGGAGCGGCCGCGCCGCCTCGTAGGGATCGCCCGGCATCGTGCCCTCGACGGCATCGAGCAGCGCGGCCGTGTCGCGCACGCTGCGGGTCACGGCGAACTCGAAGGCCAGGCCGGCCCATCCCTCGGCGATGTCCGGTCCGAGGGAGATGCGGGCGCGCGTCGGCTTCAGGCCGATGAGGCCGCACTGGCTGGCGGGATTGCGGATCGAGCCTCCACCATCGCTGGCGTGCGCCGTCGGTACCATGCCGGACGCGACCGCGGCGGCAGCACCCCCGCTCGAGCCGCCACTCGTGTGCTCGAGGTTCCATGGGTTGCGGCACGGGCCGTAGGCGTCGGACTCCGTCGTCGCCCACGCGCCGAGCTCGGGCACGTTCGAGCGCCCGACCACGACGAACCCGGCCTGCCGGAACTTGTCCACGACGTAGGCGCTGGTCGGGTGGCGATAGCCGACGTCGCGCAGGAAACGCGTCCCCCAATGATACGGATCGCCGGCCGCGTAGCCGCCCGCCAGATCCTTCAGGAGGAACGGTACGCCGCGGAAGGGTCCGTCGGGCAGGGTGCCGCGCGCCTCGCCGCGGGCGCGCTCGAAGTGCTCGTGGATGACGGCGTTGAGACGCGGGTTCAGGCGCTCGATGCGGTCGATCGCCGCGTCGACGAGCTCGATCGGCGTCACGTCGCCCCGTCGCACCAACGCCGCCTGCGCCGTCGCGTCGAGGTCGGCCAGTTCTTCAAGCATGGGCGCGCTCTAGCACGCGCGTCATCGAAGAGGAAAGTACGGCCCCGCCTCGGTCGACCGCGATCACGTACCTCAGGGCGCCGCGAACAGCTGCAGGGCCATCCAGCAGCCGAGCGCGATCGTCGCGGAGCCGAGGATGCCCTGCAGTCCGGCGCGCAGCGCGCCGATCCGCCGCATCGACAGCCGCAGCGGGATCGAGATCGCCAGCGAAAGCGCGACCATCCCGAGTATCGAGCCGACCCCGAAGAGCACGAGGTAAGCGAGGGCGGCGGGAATGGAGCGCGTCTCGGCGACGGCGACCAGCACCAGCGCCGCCGAGCCCGCGAGCCCATGCATGGTGCCGACGAGCAGGGCGCGCCAGGTGACGCCGCGCACGTGGCCGTGCTCGTGATGCGCCGGATCGTGAATCTCGTCCGGTGCGTGCCCGTGGGCGTGCAGGTGCCGCGGGCCGTCGCCGTGCCGATGGACGTGCAAGTGCACGTGACCGGCCCGTAGGCGCCGCAGCACGTCGGCGCCGAGCACGATCAGCATCACGCCCACCGCGCCCTCGAACCCCGCGGCGAGCGACGGCGGCAGCGACGCCCCGAGGACGACCACGACCGAGCCGACCGCCACCAGGGTCAGCGCGTGTCCCGCGCCCCACAGCCCCGCCAGGGTGACGTGGTCGCGCAGCGAGGCGGAGCGCGTCGCCAGCGACGCCACCGCGGCGACGTGGTCGGCCTCGAGCGCGTGCTTCACGCCGAGAAAGAAGCCGAAGACGAGCAGCGACCAGGTCACGGGCGCGGCCGCCAGGCCGCCGCGAGGCAGACGTCGTGGCTGATGCCTGCGAAGCGCACGCGCGCGACGCGCAGCCCCGCGTCGTCGCGGATGTCGACCACCTGACCGGAATGCCGAGACGACACGTGCTGCTTCACTCCTCTCGCACGGCCACCAGGCGCCCGCGCACGCGCACCTCGGGGTGGACCTTCAGTATCAGGAGGCGCGGTGGGTCGAGCTTGAAGTCGCGCATGTCGAACGTCTGCTCGCCTTCCGCCTCGACCGTGCCGTCGTCGCGGACGCTCACGCGGACCCGGCCCTCGACCGGCCAGGTGACTCCATGCAGCGAGAGGTTGCCGCGCACGTGGTAGTGGTCGTCGCCGTCGGCCTGCACCGCGACGATCTCGCCGCGGATGCGCGGGTACTTCCGCATCTCGAGCCGTCGCTCGAGCTCGCGGTCGTAGAGCATGTTGCCGGTCATCAGGCGCTCGGCGTCGATCTCGATGCTGCCGGTCGGTTGCATCGTGAGGTCGGGCTGGTCGTCGACGAGGGCGACCTCGAAGGTGCCTTCGAGGCCGGTCGTCTCGATACGAATGGGATGCAGGCTCGAGGTGGCCTCGATCCGCAGGCGCGAGCGGTTCGGCACGACTCGAAACCTCGTCACGGGCCCGTCACATCCGCCGGATGTTGAGGTACGTCCGACTGGGTCCCGCAGTTGATTGTGACGAACGGTACACCGGGCGGACGCTCGCGATGTGGATCGCTTGCGCGAACAGCTCCTTGCCGGTTCCGGTCGCGCCCACGAGCAGCGTCGGGTAGCCGGTGCTCGCGAGCCGCTTCGCGTCCTGCAGCGCGACGCTGTCGCCGAGGATGTCGGCGAACGAGAAGGGAGCGCTCCAGGTGTGTGGCGTCACGGACGACTCGCGGGATCGCAAGGCTCGCATCCCAGCTAATCGCGAGCGCCAAGACAGTCAACGTGTCGGCCGGCCGCACCCGCGACGCTGGGCGCGCGCCGCATCCATCAGCGACGGTCGTCCAGCAGATCGCCGGGCTTCGGCAACCCCGATGCGCCACCGAGAGGCGGCGGCGCGGCGACCGGGAGCTGGCCGGGCGCGGCGGTGATCGGATGTCCCTGTTGCTGCCATGCAAAAACGCCCTCGTCGAGGACGGCCGCGTGCGGATAGCCGCGCTTGCGCAGCTCCTCCATGACGATTCCCGAGACGTGATGCGGACACGCGCAGTACGCGATCACCCACGTGCCGTCGTTCGGGATCTTGTCGAGGTCGTGCATGTCGAAGTAGGGAATCGAGATCGCGCCGGTGATGTGCAGGCGGCTGTAGTCCGACGTGGTACGCGCGTCGATCAGCACGAGCCGCTTCTTCTCGTCGTATGCCTTGCCGACGTCGGCCACCGAGACGTAACGGTCCTCGCGCAGCGTGAACTCGGCTTGCGGCCCGTGCGGGTTGATCACGACCGGGACGTTCTCGACGAAGGGTCCCTCGCCGCTGGGCGGCGCGCCGCCGGATACGACGCCCGGCGGCGGCGGCACGGCCCGCGCCCACGAGCGCAGATACGCCACCACGTCCTCGATCTCCGCCGTCGAGAGCTTTCCGCCCCAGCCCTCCATGGCAGTGCCCGGGCGTCCCTGCGTCACCGCGACGCGCAGGAACGCGTCCGACGCGTCGGCGAGGAACATCGGGTTGGCCAGGTGTACGGCGTTGGCGCGTTGCTCGACGGTGCCGTGACAGCGCTGGCAGTTGGCGGTGTAGAGGGGCGCGCCCTTCGCCGCGGTCCCCGTCGACGGCTTGCGCGGCAGCGGCTTGGGCGCGGCGGCGCCGCCGCGGATGTAGGCGATCAGCGCGGCGACGTCAGGCGGATCGAGCGGTCCGCCGTCCTGCCGCGCGTAGCCGGCCATCGCCGTGCCGGCGCGGCCGTGCTCGATCGCGGCGCGCAGGAACGCGTCGCTCGCGGTGGCGAGGAAGGTCGCGGAGCGCAGCGAGGGCGCGTTGTCGGCGGCGTACCCCTCGAGAGTGGTGCCGTGACAGACCTGGCAGTACTTGCCGTAGAGCGCCGCACCGTTCACCGCGGCCGGCGAGGTCGCGGGCGCCGGAGCGGGCGATGCCGCATGCGAGGAGGCAGGCACGACGAGCGACACGACGAGGCCGATCGCGAGGACGAGACGTGTGCGCGTCATGCAGGGGCGTGACGATGCCACGTATCGCGACCGCGAGCCACCCGGGGATGCGTCGGCGGTCGCGCCGGGATCGTGCCGATCATGCCCGTGCCGGGTCGGGCCGCTCGCGTTCGAGCACCTCGCGGCGGAACACGTCGGCCTCGAAGGCCAGGCCCTCCGCCAGCGGGCGTCCAGCCGTCGCACGGATGATCTCCGTCTGCAGGCGCAGCCCGCGCCGTGGCAGGGCGACGAGCTGTGCGGCGATCGTTCGCGCCCGCGCCAGCGCCCCTCCCTCGGCGACGACCTCGGCCAGCAGGCCGAGCCGTAACGCCTCCTCCGCGTCGAACGTGCGCGCGGTGAGGGCGAGCTCGCGTGCGGGTCCGTCGCCGACGGCGGCCCGCAGCGACGCGAAGCCGCCGGCGGCGCCGAATCGGACCTCCGGGACGCCGAAGACGGCGCCCCGTCCGGCGACCCGGATGTCGCACGCGAGGACCACCCCGAGCCCGCCGCCGAGCGCCCGGCCCTCGACCGCCGCCAGGAGCGGCTTCGGAAAGGCCCCCAGCGCGTCGAACAGTGCGGTCGACGAGTCGACGATCTCACGCCGGTTGGCGGCATCGCCGCCGAACGCCGAAACGTCCATGCCGGCGCAGAAGTCGGGTGCCGTTCCCGTGAGCACCGCGCACGCGACGTCGTCGTCCTCGGCCAGCAGGGCCAGCTGGTCCGCAAAATGGCGGCGCATCGCGAAAGTCAAGGCGTTGCGCTTCGCCGGGCGATCGAGGGTGACGATCGCATAGCCGTCGCCACGCGCGACGCTGACGTGGGTCTGCTCCATTTCGATCCTCCGTCCAGAGCGTGTCGCTCCGATGAACAGCAGTGATCACGATGTGGGCAGGGCCGTGCGTGCCGGCAGCCGCCCGCTGCGCGTCCGCGTAGCAAAACGACAAGGCCCGTCTCTTGCAAGGCCCATGGACGATAGACACGCCCGATGGCGAACTCGAATCTCGACAGACGGAGCGGGGAGCCGATCCGACTCGCGGCCTCTATGGCGGACGCGGGGTGGCCGCCGCGCCGTCTCCCGGCGCGCGGCGCTCACGCCCGTCGGGTCTCCTACGTCCGGCTCGTCGAGCCGCGCGGAACATCCAGCGGACGCGCCACGTCGCGCCGCCGTCCGACGCAGCAGGTGGTGCGCGACTTCGTCGTCGCCATCGCCATCGCGACGCTCTGGTTGGCGTTGATGGAGGCGTTGCAGACGCTGCTCAGCTGAGCCGACGCGAAGTTTGACGCCCCGGCGCGGCGCCGAGTATGCATCGCGCCGTGAACGGCGCCGACGATGGCGGCGGCCGCATGCGGCTGCTGCACGAGTGCTGCAATGCCTTTGCCGCTCGGCTCGAGATCGACGAGCTGATTCCGCTCGTCCTGACCAAATGCCGCGACGCGCTCGGGGCCGAGGGGATCGCGGTCCTGCTGCGCGACGAGACGCGCCGCGACCTCTCGTTCGCGTTCCTCGCCGATCGGTCGCCCGAGATGGCGATGCGCCTCGGGGCCGTGCGCGTGCCGGAGGGACGCGGCATCGCGGGGGCGGTGCTGCGCGACGTCCGCGCGGAACGCATCGACGAGGCGGCGTCCGATCCCCGCTTCTTTCCCGACGTCGACCGCATCAGCGGCATGCAGACCCGTGCGCTGCTGTGCGTGCCGCTCGTCGGTCCGAGCGGCGCGCTCGGCGTCCTGCAGGTGGTGAATCGTCGCGACGGCTCGGCCTTCACCGACGAGGATCTCGACTTTCTCGACGGCCTCGCGGCCGGCGTGGCGATCGCGATCGGCAACGCGCAGGCGCACGCGCGGGTCAAAGGCGAGGAGCTGCGGCTGCGCACCGAGGTCGGGGCCTTGCGGCGCGACCTGGCGCAACGCGACCGCTTCGTCGAGATCGTCGGCTCCTGCCCGGCCATGGCCGAGGTATTCCGCCTCATGGATCGCGCCGCGGCGGCGCAGATTCCCGTGTTGATCGAAGGCGAGACGGGAACCGGGAAGGAGCTGGTCGCGCGCGCCGTGCATCGCGCGAGCGGCCGTACCGGCGGCGCCTTCGTCGCCATCAACTGCGCGGCGTTTCCCGAGACGCTCCTCGAGAGCGAGCTGTTCGGCCATCGCCGCGGCGCGTTCACCGGTGCCTTCCAGGACAAGCGCGGGCTCTTCGAGGCGGCCTCGGGCGGCACGCTCTTCCTCGACGAGATCGGGGAGATGCCCGCGGCGATGCAGGCGAAACTGCTGCGCGTCCTGCAGGAAGGCGAGATCCTGCCGCTCGGTGACGTCCGCCCACGCTCGATCGACGTGCGCCTGATCTCCGCCACCAATCGCGACCTCGAGCACGAGGTGGAAAGCGGACGATTCCGCCACGACCTCTTCTATCGCGTGGCGACGTTTCCGATCCGGCTGCCGCCGTTGCGCGAACGTCGCGAGGACATCCCGGTGCTGGTGGCGCGCATCCTGCGCGCGGTGGCGGAGCGCCAGGGCAAGCGCATCGTCGGCGCGAGCGCGGCTGCGGTCGCCGCGCTGCAGCGCTTCGACTGGCCGGGAAACGTGCGCGAGCTGGAGAACGAGATCGAGCGCGCCGTGGCGTTGGCTTGCGACGGCGACGCGCTGGAGCCCCTCCACCTCTCGGCCAAGCTGGCGCCGAACCAGCCCTCCGCGGCCGCGCCCGCGTCTGACGCGGCGCCGGCACGGTACGCCGACGTCCCCCTGCGCGAGGCGCGCGACGCATTCGAGGCGCGGCACATCGGCGCGGCGCTCGAGCGTTACGCCGGCAACGTCACGCGCGCGGCGCAGGCGCTCGGTCTGTCGCGCAGCATGCTGCACAAGAAGATGAAGGACTACGGCCTGCGCGGCGCCGAGCGGACGGGCTGAAAGGCGTCAGCGCGGGGCGCTCGCCTGCTCGGCGGGAATCGCCTGCACCACTTCGCCGTCGTGTACCGCCTGCCCGACGTTCAGGGCGATGAGGTCGTCCGGGCCGACGCCCGACGTCACCTCGACGAGCCGCCCGTCGTCGTAGCCGAGGACCACCTCCGCGAGGGTGAGCCGATTGTCGTGCACCACCGGCACGTAGACCTTGCCGCTGCGGAAGACCAGGGCGTCGGCCGGAACCTGCGGCACGCCGCCGCGCAGCGCAACGGTGAACGCGATCTGCGCGTACATGCCGCCGTAGAGCCGGTGGTCGGCATCGTCGTTGGGGACGTCTACTTCGACCAGCATGGTGCGCGTCGCCGGCTGCAGCGCGTCCGCCCGGCGCGCCACCGTGCCCTTGAACTCGCGACCCGGATACTCGTTCACGGTGATCACCGCGGGATCGCCTTCCTGGATGAACGGCGTCGAGCTCTGCGGCACGTCGGCATAGACACGCACCGGCGAGATCGTCGCGAGCAGCAGGATCGGGGTCCCGTTCGAGTTGGTGGTCGTCACCTGCGGAACCAGCGCGCCGGGATCGACGTTGCGCGCGACGATGATGCCCGTGTAGGGCGCGCGGATCGTCTCGTACGCCTGCGTCGCCTGCATCTGCTCGAGCGCCGCCTTGGCGCGCAGCATCGCGCCGCGCGCCTCGTCGGCCATCTGGCGCGCGACGATGCCCTGTTGGAAGAGCTCCTGATTGCGGGTGTTGGTGAGCTGCTGCAGCTCGTAGTTGGCGCGGGCGTCGGCCACCTGCTGGTCGATCTCGGGACTCTCCAGCACGGCCATCACCTGGCCCTCGGAGACGAGGTCGCCCTTGTCGACGGCGATAGAACGAAGATACCCGGGGATCTTGGCGAAGATGGGGGTTTCGACGAAGCCGCGGATCGTCGCCGGAACCGTCAGCGCGCGCGTCGGGGGCAGCGCGTTCGGCCGCGTCACGAGCACGCGCCGGCCCTGCGCCAGGTCCTGCTCGAGCCGGTCCGCGTCGCGGCGCACGCGCAGCTCGCGCGCCAGGACGAGGGCCGCCGTGACCACCACGAGCAGGACGACCGTGATCGTCCAGCCGACCGTGAAGAGCTTCCCCGGCGTCCGGGGCGTGTAGGTGCGCGGGTTCTCGTCCATCAGGCGTCCACGATGCTCACAGGGTCGACGGCGCCAGCTTCTCGATCTCGGCATCGCGCTGATGCTTGCCGATCACGTCGCGTCCGACGATCGAGTACACCGCCGGCACGACGAACAGGGTCGTCAGGGTCGCGAGGATCAGGCCGCCGATGACGGCGCGCCCGAGCGGCGCGTTCTGGTCGGCGCCGGAACCGAGGGCCGCCGCCATGGGCAGCATGCCGAGGATCATCGCCAGCGCGGTCATGATGATCGGCCGCAGCCGGATGCGCCCGGCCTCGATCGCCGCCGCGACCGGGGTGTAGCCTTCCTCGCGCAGCTCGTTGGCGAAGGTGATGAGGAGGTTGCCGTTCGCGACCGCGACGCCGACCGCCATGATCGCGCCCATGAGCGACTCGACGTTCACCGTGGTGCCGGTGATCACGAGCATCCACAGCACGCCGGCCAGCGCGCCGGGCACGGCCAATAGAATTATGAACGGCTCGAGCCACGACTGGAAGTTCGCGACCATCAGCAGATAGACGAGGATGACGGCGAGGATGAGCGCCTCGCCGAGCGTGGTGAACGACTCGCGCATGGCCTCGCTCTGGCCGCGCACCGTGATCTTCGTCCCGCGGGGCAGGTCGCCGAGATCGGCGATCGCCTTCCGCACGTCGGCGGCGGCGCCGCCGAGATCGCGGCCGTTCACCGCGGCGTTGACGTCGACCACGCGTTGCACCGAGTAGTGGTTGATCACCGCCGGCGTGACCGTGCGCTTGATGGTGGCGAGGTTGCTCAGAAGCTGCGGCTTTCCACCTCCGCTCGTGAGGCGCACCGGCGAGAGCGGCGTCGACCCGAGTGCCTGCATGGAGTCCATCATATGCTGCGGGGTCTGCAGGAGCACGCTGTAGTTGACGCCGTTCCCGGGATCGAGCCACTGATTCGGCTGCAGGAGGAAGCTCGTGCTGAGCGACGTCAGCAGGCTCGAGGCGACGTCCGACACCGCGACGCCGAGCTCCAGCGCCTTCGGGCGATCGACGTTGACGCGAATGGTCGGGTAGTCGGGCGGCTCGGCGATGCGGAGATCGGTGACGCCCGGGATGGCCGCCATGCGGGACTCGAGGCGGTTCGCGAGCTCGTAGTTGGCCGCCATGTCGTTGCCGGAGATCTGGGCGTCGATCGCCGCGGACAGGCCGAAGTTCAGCACCTGGCTCACGATGTCCGCTGCCTGGAAGTAGATCTGCGTGTCGGGAATGGTGCGCGCCAGCTCCTCGCGGATCTGCTGCTGGTAGCCCGCGGTAGGGTGATGCGACGGCTGCAGCTGCACCAGGATGTCGGCGTCCATGGGGCCGATGCTGTCGGTCTGGTAGAAGGCGAGGTTGTAGGACACCGGCGTGCCGATGTTGTCGCTGATCGCGACCAGCTCCTCGGGCGGGATGATGCGTCGGATGGTGCGGTCGACGTCGTCGACGATGCGCTCGGTGCGCTCGAGGCGGGTACCGGTCGGGGCGCGGACGTGTAGGCGCATCATGCCGGCGTCGATCTTCGGGAAGAAGTCCTCACCGACCACGAAGAGCAGGCCGAACGAGGCCACGATGGCGATGGCGACGCAGGTGAGGGCGAAGCCACGGCGCGCGATGAAGGCGCCGAGTGCGTCGCGGTAGACCTCACGCAGGCGGTCGAAGCGGGCGTCGAACGCGTGGACGAACCGCGCCCAACGCCCGCTGCCCGTCGTGTCCTCGTGCTTCTCGGGCAGCAGATAGCGCGCCATCGTAGTCACGAGCGTGCGTGACAATAGATATGAGGTCAGCATGGCGAAGACGACCGCCAGCGCGAGCGGCATGAACAGGAACTTGGCGACGCCCGAGAGCATCAGCACCGGGAAGAACACGATGCAGATGGCGATCGTGCCGACGAACGTCGGCATCGCGATCTGCTGCGCGCCCTCGAGGATCGCGACCAGGAGCGGTTTGCCCATGGCGTGGTTGCGGTGGATGTTCTCGATCTCGACCGTGGCGTCGTCGACCAGCATGCCGACGGCGAGCGCCAGGCCGCCGAGCGTCATGGTGTTGATCGTCTGCCCGGCCAGCTTGAGCGCCACGAACGCGGTCAGGATGGAGAGCGGGATCGAGCTGATCACGATCAGCATGCTGCGCGCCGAGCCGAGGAAGAGCAGCACCATGACCGCGACCAGCACCGCGGCGGTGACCGCCTCCTGCACGACGTCCCACAGCGCGGCGCGCACGAACGTCGACTGATCGAACGTCAGGTTGACGTCCATGCCTTTCGGCGCCGTCGCCATGATCTCGGGGATCAGCGCCTTCACGTGGTCGACGACGGCGAGGGTCGAGGCCGCGGCGTGCTTGATGATCATCAGATACGTGGCGCGCTTGCCGTCGACGCGCACGATGTTGGTCTGCACCTGGTGCGTGTTGGTGACCGGCGCGACGTCGCCGAGGAGCACGGGCGTGCCGTTCATCACCTTGAGCGGCAGGCTGTTGAACTCGCTGACCTTGAGCGGGCTGCCGTTCAGCTCGACGGCGTACTCGCGGTCGCCGATCTTCGCCGTGCCGGCGGGAATGATCACGTTGGTGGTGGCGAGCGCGTTGCTGACGTCCTGCGGCGACAGTGCGTTGGCGTAGAGCGCGTCCGGATGGAGGTTGACCATCACCGCCCGGCTCACGCCGCCGAGCGGCGCCGGCGATGCCAGGCCCTCGATGGTGAAGAGCTTGATGCGGATGAAGTTCAGGCCATAGTCGAAGAGATCCTGCTCGGGCAGCGTCTCGCTGGAGACGTTGAGCTGCGCCACCGGCACGTTGGCGGCGTTGTAGTCGATGATGTTGGGCGACTGGATGCCCGGTGGCATCAGGCGCAGGATGGTCTGCGCCACCGCGCCCATCTGCGCGATCGCGCCGCCGACCGTGGCGCCAGGATGGAAGTAGACCTTGATCATCCCGATGCCCGCGAACGACGACGACTCCATGTGCTCGATGCCGTTGACGGTGGTGGAGAAGGCGCGCTCGCTCAGCAGCACGACCCGCCGCTCCATGTCGGTGGCGGAAAGGCCCGGGTAGTTCCACACCACGAGGACGACCGGCAGGTCGATCTGCGGGAAGATGTCGACGTTCATCAGCGCGAACGACAGCGCGCCGAGCACGAGCATGAGCAGCGCCATCACGGCTACGGAGAGCGGCCGGCGCAGCGCCAGACGGACGATCCACATACGACGGGGCGACTACCAGGAAACGCTGAAAGGCAACACGGATGGACGTGACGGCATGCGGAAGTGACGTCAGTCTAAAGTACCCCCGAACCATCGGCAACGAGGGCGCGACGCCGTGGCGGCGCCGCGGGCTGTCGTGACCATACGACGGCGGCCACCCTGGCGGGGGGCGCCGCGACCGCGCTACAGTTGCCGGGTGTCCGGCGTCCCCGACTTCCTCACGCTCGCGGAGGCGATGGAGGTGGCGATCTTCATCGTGCAGGGCTCGATCGTGGTCTGGGCCAATCCCGCCGCGACGCGCATGATCGGCTACTCGCGCGAGGAGCTCAGCCGCATGCCGTTCTGGGAGCTGCTGCATTCCGAGTACCGCACCGTGGGCAAGGCGCGCGGGCTGGCACGGCAGGAGGGCGTCGAGTTCCCGCCGCACCTCGAGTACCGCATGGCGACGAAGGACGGCTCCACGCTATGGGTCGATTTCAGCGCCGTCCGGATCGAGTACGAGGGCAAGCCCGGAATGCTCGGCACGGCGGTCGACGTCACCGTGCACAAGCGGACGGAAGAAGCGCTGCGCAAGAGCGAGCAGCAGCTGCGCCGCCTGGTCGACTCCCACATCCTCGGCGTCATCATCGGCGGCTTCGACGGACGCATCCGTGAGGTGAACCAGGCCATCCTCGACATGCTCGGCTACACCGCCGCCGCGCCGCCGACGCGCTGGGACGAGCTCACGCCGCCCGAGTGGCGCTCGGCGGATCTTCTGGCCCGCGACTCGCTACGGACGACCGGCGTCGCGGCCCCGCGCGAGAAGGAGTACTTCCATCGCGACGGGCATCGCGTTCCGGTGATGATCGGCAGCGCCCAGATCGCGCCCGGCGACGAGACGGCGATCTCGTTCATCGTCGACCTCACCGAGCGCAAGCGCGCCGAGCGCGCGCTCGCCGAGTCGCTCGACGACCTGCGCGTCAGCGAGGAGAAGCTGCGCCGGCTCGCGGCCCGCGAGGTAGCGGGACGGGAGGCGGAGCGCAAGCGTCTCGGCTTCGATCTGCACGACAACGTCTGCCAGGAGCTGACCGGCGTCGGCATGATGATCGCGTCGGTGCGCGCGCGTGTCGGGCCGGATCGCGGCGACCTGGCGCTCGAGCTCGATCGCGCACGGCGGTTTCTCGAAGAGCTGATCGAGCATCTGCGGCTGCTGGCGCGCGAGCTCCGGCCGCTCCAGCTGCACGACCTCGGGCTCGAGGGGAGCCTGCGGTCGTTCGCTGCGCGCATGTCGTCGCAGGAGACCGCCGTGCGGACCGAGGTGCCGGTGCCGCTGTCGGCCGTCGGCGAGGAGATCGAGGTGGCGGTGTACCGGGTGGCGCAGGAGGCGGTCACGAACGCGCTCCGCCACGGCGAGCCGCGCTCGGTCGTGTTGACGGTGCAAACCGACGCTCAGCGCCTGCGGCTCGAGGTACGGGACGACGGGCGGGGCTTCGACGCGGCCGTACGGCCGCCCGAGGCGCTCGGGCTCATGAGCATGGAGCAGCGGGCGCTGGCCCTCGGCGGCCGCCTCGAGGTGCGGTCGTCGCCCGGCAGGGGCACCACGGTGACGTTCGAGTGTCCGGTGCCGGGCGCGATCGAGCCCTGATCGCGCGCGCCGGTGTCGGTCGACCGTCTCAGGTCCACAGCGACCGCTGTCCGGTCGCGAGGACCCAGGCGGCGATCAGCGCGTTCGTGGTCGCGTGCGCCACGATCGCGTCGCCGAGCGCGCCGCGCCGCCGCGCGCAGAGGGCATACGGTTGCGCCTCTTTCCGATCCGCGCCGATCTCGCGTATGTGACGAGGGGGAAGCGGATTGCGGGGATGGACGCGAGGCCAACACGGACCGGGGGCGGCGCGCCGCGACGCGCGGCGAGCCTGGTCGCCGCGGGGATCCTGCTCAGCCGCATCTTCGGCTTCGTCCGGCAGTACGTCTTCGCCCATTTCTTCGGCAACGGTGCTGCGGCCGACGCCTTCAACGCGGCGCTGAAGATCCCCAACCTCCTGCAGAACCTCTTCGGCGAGGGGGTGCTCTCGGCATCGTTCATTCCCGTGTACGCGCGCCTGCTCGGCCACGACGACCAGCGCGAGGCGACGCGCGTCGCCGACGTCGTCGGCACGCTGCTGGCCCTCCTTACCGTCGTGCTCGTCACCCTCGGCATCGTCGCGACGCCGCTCTTGATCGGCGTCATCGCGCCGGGGTTCACCGGCGAGAAGCGCCTCGCCACGATCCGCCTCGTGCGCCTGCTGTTTCCGGGCGTTGGGCTCCTCGTCCTCTCGTCGTGGTGCCTCGGTATCCTCAATAGCCATCGCCGCTTCTTCCTCTCGTACGCCGCGCCGGTCGTGTGGAGCTTGACCATGATCGTCGCCATGCTGCTCTTCGGCGGCGGCGAGCCGTCGTACCACTTGGCGGCGATCGTCGCGGTGGCGGCGACGCTCGGCGCCCTGCTGCAGCTCGTGGTGCAGCTGCCGACGGTGTGGATGCTGCTCGGGCGCGTGCGTCCGTCGCTCGAGCTCGGCTCGGCGCACGTGCGGCAGGTATTCCGCAGCTTCGGGCCCGTCGTGGTGTCGCGCGGCGTGGTGCAGATCAGCGCCTACGTCGATCAGGTGCTGGCGAGTCTCCTACCGACGGGGGCCGTCGCCGGACTCGCGTACGCGCAGCTGATCTACACGCTCCCAGTCAGCCTCTTCGGTATGTCGGTCTCCGCCTCGGAGCTGCCCGAGATGGCGCGCGCGACCGGTAGCGTCGACGAGGTGGCGGCGCAGCTGCGAACGCGCCTGCACGCCGGCTCCCGCCGTATCGCGTTTCTCGTGGTGCCGTCGGCGATCGCGATGCTGGCGCTCGGCGACGTGATCGCGGCGCTCCTCTATCAGAGCGGGCAGTTCACGCACGCCGACGCCGTGTACGTCTGGGGCATTCTCGCCGGCTCGTCCGTCGGCCTGCTGGCGTCGACCCTCGGGCGGCTGTACGCCTCGACCTTCTACGCGCTGCGCGACACGCGCACGCCGCTCAACTTCGCCCTCGTGCGCGTGACGTTGACGACGGCGCTCGGCTGGTTCGCGGCGCTCGTGCTGCCGTCGCTGCTCGGGCTCGAGGCGCGCTGGGGTGTCGCCGGTCTGACGGCGTCGGCGGGCGTCGCCGGGTGGGTGGAGTTCGCGCTGCTGCGCGCGGTGCTGCGGCGGCGCATCGGGCCGGCGCCGCTCGAGGGGGCGTTCCTCGCCCGCCTCTGGCTCGCGGCCCTCGTCGGCGCCGCGGTTGCCTGGGGCGTGAAGCGCGCGCTCGGACCCGTGCATCCGCTGGTGGGCGGCCCGCTCGTCCTCGTCCCCTACGGCGCCACGTTCCTCGGCGCCGCGCTGCTCCTGGGCGTTCCCGAGGCGCGAGCCGCGCTCCGCGCCGTCGGTCAGTCCTTGAACGTCACCCGGAAGTGAACGAGCAGCTTGCCGAGATCCTCCGAAAGCGGCTCCTGCGGCGCGCAACGACGCAGCAGGTGATGTTGCAGCGAGCGGATCTCGAGCGCCCCCAAGTGGGGCGCGTTGGTCAGCACCGTAGCCGCGCAGTGCATACACGTGGCCGACAGCGTCATCCCGCGGAAGCGTACCGCGCGTGGTCACGAAGGCAAGCCCCGGCAGCCAGGCCCGCACCCCCGAGAATACGCTTGTATTCGAGGCCCCGCTTTGGGAGCATCGCCCGGCCGGGAGGGCCGCGCGATGCCAGACGAGCATGATCTCCTGATCCGCGGCGGGACCGTCGTCGACGGCACGGGCGCGCCCGGTCAGCCTGCCGACGTGGCGATCGACGCGGGCCGCATCACCGCGATCGGCACCGTCCGCGGCGGCGCGAAACGAACGCTGGACGCTGGCGGCTGCGTCGTCGCCCCGGGGTTCGTCGACATCCACACCCACTACGACGCCCAGGTCTTCTGGGATCGCATGCTGACGATCTCGCCGTGGCACGGCGTGACGTCCGTGGTGATGGGCAACTGCGGTTTCGGCGTGGCGCCGACCCGGCCGGCGCACCGCGAGATGATCCTGCGCACGCTCGAGAACGTCGAGGGCATGGCGTTCGACGCGCTGCAGGTCGGGCTCGGCGAGCAGTGGCCGTTCGAGACGTTCCCGCAGTTCCTGGACGCGATCGAGCGGCGCGGCACCGCGATCAACGTCGGCGCGCTGGTCGGGCACACGCCGGTACGCATGTACGTGATGGGCGAAGCAGCGACCGAGCGTGAGGCCAACGACGACGAGGTCGCGGCCATGGCCCGTATCGTGCGCGCGGCCCTCGCCGCCGGCGCGCTCGGCTTCGCGACGTCCAAGTCGCCGACGCACGTCGGCTGGGCCGGACGGCCGGTGCCGAGCCGGGCCGCCAACCTCGCGGAGATCGCGACGCTCGCCGGTTGTCTCGGCGATGCCGGTCACGGCCTCATGCAGGCGACGCTCGGCCGCGGCTTCTTCCTCGACGAGTTCGCGGCCATCCAGCGCGCGACGGGGCGGCCGGTCACGTGGACGGCGCTCCTCGGCGGGCTGTTCGGCCCGGACGGGCACCGCGCCGTGCTCGAACAGAGCGCGAGCTTGCAGCGCGACGGCGTCACGGTCGTGCCGCAGGTGGCGTGCCGGCCGCTCAACTTCGAGTTCCAATGGAAGGCGCCATTCCCCTTCGAGAGCCTGCAGCTCTTCCACCCGGTCTCCGCGGCCGACCATGCCGGCAAGAAGCGCATCTACGCCGATCCGGAGTTCCGGCGCGCGTTCCGCGAGCGCGGCGCGCGCGGCGGCATCGCCGGACGCTGGGAAGATACGGTCATCTCCGATTGCGCGATCGAGCCAGCGCTCAACGAGCGCAACGTCGTCGAGGTCGCCGCCGAGCGCGGCGTGCACCCGGTCGATCTGGTGCTCGATCTCGGCCTCGCAACCGACCTCGAGGCGCGGTTCCGCATCGCGGTGATGAATACCGACGAGGCGACGGTCGGGGAGCTGCTGACCCATCCGGCGACCGTGCTCGGGCTGTCCGACGCCGGCGCGCACGCGAGCCAGCTCTGCGACGCGCCGTTTGCGACCCATCTCCTCTCGCACTGGGTGCGCGAGCGTGGCGTGCTCTCGCTCGAGGACGCGGTCGCGCTGCTGACGTCGCGCTCCGCCGATCTGTTCGGCATCACCGGTCGCGGCCGGCTCGCCCCGGGCCTCGCCGGCGACGTCACGGTGTTCGACCCCGCGACGGTGGGATGCTCGGAGCTGCGGCGCGTGCGCGACCTGCCCGCGGGCGCCGATCGACTGGTGGCCGATGCCAAGGGTGTGCGGGCCGTCGTGGTGAACGGCGTCGTGCTGCGCGAGGACGGCCGCGATGCCGTCGATCCCGACGGGCCGCTCCCCGGTCGCGTCGTGCGAGGAGGACGTCCATGAAGCTCCCGATCATCTCCGCCGACTCCCACATCACGGAGCCGCCCAACACCTACATCGACCACATCGATCGCGCCTGGCGTGAGAAGGCGCCGCGCATGGAACGCCATCCGCAGATGGGCGACGTCTTCGTGGTCGATGGCATGAAGAAGCCGGTGCCGATGGGTCTGGTCGCCGCGGCGGGGAAGCCCGCCGAGGAGCTGCGCTTGACCGGCGCCCGCTTCGAGGAGCTGCACCGCGGCGGCTGGGATCCGGAGGCGCGGCTCGCGGACCAGGATCGCGACGGCGTCGCCGCCGAAATCGTCTATCCGACCGTCGGCATGGTGCTCTGCAACCACCGCGACTTCGACTACAAGCACGCCTGCTTCGAGGCCTACAACCGCTGGATCGCGTCGTACTGCGCCGTGCATCCCGACCGTCTCATCGGCGTCGGGCAGACCGCGATGCGCACCCCGGAAGAGGGCATCGCCGATCTCCGTGCGATCGCCAAGCTCGGTCTGCGCGGCGTGATGATGCCCGGCGAGCCGGCCGTCGAGGACTACGACTCGCCCATCTACGACGACTTCTGGCGCACCGCCATCGAGATCGGTCTGCCGCTCTCGTGGCATATCCTCACGAGCCGCCAGGACGGCGTGCAGCCGCGCGGCCCGAAGATGAACGGCTTCCTCTCGATCATCCGCGGCTGCCAGGACATCATCGGCACCCTGATCCTGGGCGGCGTCTTCGAGCGGCATCCCGACCTGCGCGTTGTCTGCGTCGAGGCCGACGCCGGCTGGGTCCCGCACTACATGTACCGCATGGATCACGCCTACGATCGCCACCGCAACTGGCTGCCGCCCGGCCAGAAGCTCTCGAAGCCGCCGTCGCAGTACTTCCGCGACAACGTCTACACGACGTTCCAGGACGACTGGGTCGCGTTCAAGACGGCCGATCTCATGAACTGGGAGCGCCTCATGTGGGCGAACGACTTCCCCCACAGTGACTCGACGTGGCCCTGGTCGCAGGAGCTTCTGGCGAAGCACCACGCCGACCTGCGCGAGGAGCAGAGGGAGCGCATCCTCTGCCGCAACGTCGCCGAGCTCTACAAGATCGACGTCGGCGCTCTGAGCTGAGAGCCGAGGCCTCGATCAGCCCTTGAGGAACGCGAGCAGATCGGCGTTGATCGTGTCCGCGTTCGTGGTCGGCATGCCGTGCGGGAAGCCCTTGTAGGTCTTCAGCGTGCCGTTCTTCAGTAGCTTTGCCGACAGCGGTGCCGAATCGGCATAGGGCACGATCTGATCGTCATCGCCGTGCATCACCAGCACCGGCACGCTGATCTTCTTCAGATCCTCGGTGAAGTCGGTCTGGGAGAAGGCGACGATGCCGTCATGGTGCGCCTTGGCTCCTCCCATCATGCTCTGGCGCCACCAATTCCAGATCACTCCCTGGGACGGCTGCGCACCGGGCCGGTTATAACCGTAGAACGGTCCAGCCGGCAGATCGTAGTAGAACTGGGCGCGGTTGGCGGCGAGCTGCGCCTGCAGCCCGTCGAACACCTCCTTGGCCAACCCGCCAGGATTGGCCGGCGTCTTCACCATCACCGGCGGCACCGCGCTGATGATCGCCGCCTTCGCCACCCGGCTTTCGCCGTGGCGCGCCAGGTAGTGCACCACTTCGCCGCCGCCGGTCGAGTGGCCGACGTGTATCGCCCCCTTGAGGTCGAGGTGCGCGGTCAGCGCCGCCAGGTCGTCGGCGTAGTGATCCATGTCATGGCCGTCTCCAATCTGGGTGGAGCGGCCGTGGCCGCGCCGATCGTGGGCGATGACGCGATAGCCGTGCTGGAGGAAGAACAGCATCTGCGTGTCCCAGTCATCCGCCGACAGCGGCCACCCGTGGCTGAACACGATGGGCTGACCCTTGCCCCAGTCCTTGTAGAAGATCTCGACGCCGTCTTTGGTCGTGATGGTGGACATCGCATCTCTCCTTGTGCGCGAGCGACCTCAATTACCGATCATTCGTTGCACGTATCAGCTCGCATTGTGGGGAACTAGTAGGGCGCGACGTTCAGGGCCCGTACGAAGCTCTCCATCACTCGATTGTCGAGAGCGATGCGCTTGCCGACCCGGTCGGGCTCTTGAAGGAGCGCCGACCGGGTCGCGAACGTTACACGCGTACGTTCAGGGCGTCGACGTCGGCGTCGGCGTCGGCGTCATGTCGGGGCCGTCGGTGGGTACCGGGTAGCTCGTCGGGAACTGCAACCCGAGCAGCTCATCCGTGATCGCGTCGGCGCTGGAGTCGACGCAGGCGATCAGATCGTCGAGCGTCGCGAGTGCCGGACCGGGGCACGTGTCGCTCTCGGGGCAATTTCCCCACCACGTCACGGTATGCGGTCCGGGTGTGCACTTGAGCGTGCCGCCGTCGCACGACTTCCCTTCCTGCACGTCGCACCCGGACGTTGCCGCGCAGGTGGCGCGGTCGGCGATGAGCATGCACTGATTGCCCGTGCCGCATTGGCAGCAGAAGCTGGTCGTCGGGCTCGGCGCGCGATTGCCGCACTTGTTCTTGATCACCGTCTGCTTCTGCGTCTCCGCCTTCCCGAGCTTCAGCTGCACCACCGGGTCGGCGAGGCAGCTCGCCTTGTTGCCGCCGGCAAGCAGACACTTCTCGATCGTCTTCTGACGCTTCAGGGCGTAGAGGACGCCCGCCTTCGAGATCTTCCGCTGGCAGTCGTTCTCGCCGGTGTCGCCCAGATCGTGCTGCTCCGGGAGCGGTGTCGTGCAGTCGAGGTCCGAGCAGAGTGGCGAGCTCTCGTCGAGGCTGCCGCCGCACACCTCCAACGCGTGCGAGGCGTACAGGAGCGCAATCAGCTCACCCGCCTCCGCGCCCTTCCAGCACTTCAAGCACTCCGCGAACTCGTCCGCCGACGTCACCGGCAGCGCGGCGCATTGGCCTTCGCGCCCGACCGTCGCGCTCTCGTAGGCGCAGTCGCTGCGGAAGCCGAGGGTCGTGATCTGCGCAAGCGTACACTTCTGCGCGATCTTGGCCCGCACCTTCGAGTTCGCGAGCGAGATCTTCGCCGCAGCCGTCGCGTCCGGACACGGACCCGGGATCGTCCCTTTGTTCTCGTTGTCGATGCATTTCACGTGCATCTTGAGGTACGTCTTCTCGTACTTGAGGAGCTGCTGGACGATCGTCTTGTGACAGAGCGCCAGCGGATCGGTGGTTGCGTGGGCAGGCCCGGCGATGACGAGCGCGAGCAGAGCTCCGGTTGCGAAAAGGACCGCGCGACGCATGATCGGTACCTCCTGTCCGGAACGAGGACGTTCGGCGAGGCGGCGTCCCGGAGAGCCGCCCGTCGGGGTTTCCCGGATCCTGGTCGTGATCCGGCGCCAAAAGGCGTGTCCGTCGAAGGAAGAAGAGCTGGATGCCTACGACGAAAGGACTAGATCCCGACCACGCGCGAAGTCAATCACGCGTATCTCCGAAACGAGCTACGCGACGCGTCAGGAAGCAGACTGGCTGGGACGAATGGAGGGAGGACGTGCGCCGGCGACTCGAATTGCCGCCGGCGCGTGTAGCTCCCGGAAGATTCAGCTCACGGAACTGGCGTCGGCGGCGGAATCGGGCACGTGCTGCAGACGCTGCCCGTTCCGACGACGGTGCCGCCGTGATCGGTGCAGGTCGTATCGTGGCGCTTGACCTTGGGGCCGCTCGCGGTGATGCAGTCCGCGTTGGTATCGCACGCGATGGTCGCGTCGTTGCTGCAGGTGCCGGCCGGAACTCCGTCGGCCAGAGGATCGCTGCAGACGCCGCTCGTGTCGTAGACGCAGCACAGCACGGCGCCGTCCTTGCCGCAGGTCGAGCGCGCGGCGCAACTCGCGATCGTGCGCTTGGCCGCATCGTCGAGACAGCCGGCCTTGCGCAGATCGTTGCGGAAGTGGACCACGCACTTCACGTACTGGCCGTGGTTCTTCCAGGCTTGGCCATGCCCGTCATCGGCGCACGGGCATGCCGCCGCGAGGGCGGCGCCGATGTCGGTCGGACAGGACTGTGCCAGCGCCGATGCCGTCGGCGCGATGGTCGCAGCCGCGACGGCAACAGCGAGTAGTCGATAGATCTTGTGCATCTCGTTGATCCTCCTCGTCAGTGTTCGCGTGCAATCCCTCGACCAGCGGAAGCGCAACGGCACGCAAGCGTAAGATCACAATCGTGGTCGCAATCGTCCCGAGCTGCAATCACTAAATGGGGTGACGCCCGGCGCACCCGACACAGCAAGCGCGATGGCCCGCGATGTCGCCGGCGACAAAAGTGACACCGTCTAGCGGGCACCTCCATCGAGTTCGCCCCACGAGAGGCGATATGGAGCGCCATCGCTCACGGTGCGTCTCTTGCTCCTCGACGTACGACCCCAATCCACAGGAGGAGTATCCATGATGCCATCTTCACGATTCGCAGCGGCGATTTTCGTCTCGGCGTTGTTGACGGCGCCCGTTCTCGCGTTCGCCTACGGCGACGGCACGCCGGACGAGCAGCCGCCAGCCGAGGAGCAGATCTGCGATCCCGCCGCCGGCCTGCGCGGCGCGGCCTACGGCCTCTGCGTCGCCTACTGCGAGGCCAATGACTGCGAGACGCAGCCCGACAAGCACGCCTGCGACGTGCTGCTCAGCAACTTCACCCGCATCACCGGCGACACCTCGGTCCCCTGCACGTCGGTCGGCGTGCAATAGGACGTCGCGCACGGCCCCGACGGTGAGACGTCGGGGCCGTGCGTCTCCGATTGCGGCTTACGGCATCACGCCGACGTAGCGCGCGCGCGGGCGGATGAGGCGCTCGTCCTGGTACTGCTCGATGGCGTGAGCGATCCACCCCACCGTGCGGCCGATGGCGATGAGCGCGACGGCGGAGCCGGCGGGCAGCTCGAGCGCACGGCGCAGCGCCACCACCGCGAAGTCGATGGTGGGCTCGACGTCGACGAGCGCGCGCACGCGCTCGACCAGGGTGCGCGCGAGCACGGCACCGCGAGTCGTGCCACGGGCGGCGCGGATGTGCTCGAGGAGGATCACGGCGCGCGGATCGCGCGCGGGTTTGACGTAGAGCGGGTGGCCGAACCCCGGCAGCATCTCGCCGCGTCGCAGACGCGCGCCGACGACGCCCTCGGCGCGCGTCGGGCTCGCGACCTCGTCGAAGAGCGCCTCGATGCGCTCGCACGTGCCGCCGTGGAGCGCGCCCTGCAAGGTGGCGAGGCCGCCTGCGACGACGGCGTAGGGCGTCGAGCGCGCCGAGGCGACGCAACGAGCGGTGAAGGTCGAGGGGTTCAGCTCGTGGTCGGCGCAGAGGACGAGCGCCATCTCCAGCAGCGGGCGTGCCGACGCCGCGCGCGGCGCCCAGCCGCGCTGCAGGACGCGGGCGATCGGTTCGTCGCTCGGAGAGCGGCGCGCGGCGGTGGCGGCGAGCAGTCGCACGATGCGCAAGCCGGCGCGCTGCACGGCCGCCGGACGGAGATCGTAGGCGGTCGGATCGTTGGCCGCGGCGATCGGCAGGACCATCTGGAAGGCGTCGATCGGCATGAGCGACGGCATCGACGCCGCCAACCGCTGCCACTGGCCGCGCGGCAGGTCGGTGGACGCGTCGGGCAGGGGCGCGGCCAGGTCGCCGTTCCAGAGGAGCGCGGCCACCTGCTCGAGCGTCGTCGTGCCGGCCAGGGTGGCGACGTCGCGGCCGCGGTAGTAGAGGCGGTCGCCGCTGATGAGGGAGATGGCGGAGTCGAGCACCGGCAGCCCGAAGTGCAAGGCCGCCTCCGCGACCTTGCCGGGATCGCGGCGCTGCTTGCGCGCTTTCAGGGCGTCGATGTCCTCGGTGCGATAGCGGCGCTCGCGGGAGGAGCGCGCGCCCTCGGAGCGGATGAGCCCGCGGCTGACGTAGGCGTAGAGCGTCGGCAGGCTGATGCCGAGATCCGCGGCCGCCTGCCGCGCCGAGCGGTAGCCGGGTTTCATGCCACCGAAGCTGCCATATGTTGATTGGGGAAATCAAGATTGACTAGATGTCGGTTGCGGGCAGAATCGGAGACAACGGAGGAGGGGACATGGCGAAGAGCAGTTTGAGCGTGGTCGACGAGCGGACGGGCAGCCGCTACGACCTCCCGATCGACAGCGGCACCATTCGCGCGACCGATCTGCGGCAGATCAAGACCGGCGCCGAGGATCTCGGCCTGCGCACCTACGATCCGGGTCTCGCCAACACGGCCACGTGCAAGAGCGCGATCGGCTACGTCGACGGCGAGCGCGGCATCCTGCGCTACCGC
>Ga0157379_10000587_pt1 | contig 29509 bp, 27 predicted proteins | sample S25metaG_FD_121802 | JGI IMG/M metagenome (GOLD analysis project Ga0157379, IMG submission 121802) | Switchgrass rhizosphere microbial communities from Kellogg Biological Station, Michigan, USA - S2-5 metaG | ecosystem: Host-associated > Plants > Roots > Rhizosphere > Soil | place: USA... | reverse complement strand
TCCATACGCTTTTGGATGCAGCCGCCCTGGCTCCGACAACGAGGATTTCCTTATCTGGGCCCGAGCTGAATAATAGTGTCGATGCGATGACAGTTAGTATTTACAAAATCATCGGCTTTCCAACAGGTTTGGGAGCTCTTGTCATCAAGAAGCAGTTCTTAAATAAACTGAAGAAGCCGTGGTTCTCTGGCGGTTCTGTTGATGTCGTTCAAGTCCCTGGTGAATTTCACACTCTGGTGGAAGGACACGAGAAGTTCGAGGTAAGGCATTTATTCACCCTCAAGTGTGATCAGCTATAGACGCCCTTATTATAGGATGGGACAATTAATTTCTTGTCAATGATAACCATTCCCCGGAGTCTGTCTTTCATGACCTCCATAACTCCTGCTCTTCAACCCCGCCTCGTGGCTCTAACGCATTGGACAGTCCGCTCCCTCTCTGAGATCAAACACCCCTCGACGCAGAAGCCCCTTGTCCATGTTCGGTCTCCCCCGCCATCCGTCCCCGTATCATCTCTTGCTCATACTTATGGTGCTCTAGTTGCCTTCGAAGTGACAGATGAAAATGGGGAATCCGTCAATTGCGAGACAATTGAATTCGGTGCAGGGAGGTCAAGAATTTGTTTGAGAGCGGGGTGCATGTGTAATCCAGGGGGGACCTCGACTATAGCCGAGATGACGCATATGATGAATGAAGTCCGCGAGGGTGACCGGAAGGAAGATTTGGAACTGCGCTTTGGAGTAAGATCGAGGGGAGTTGTGGTGAGTCCTGTATTTCATTTTGAATTTTCATTGTTTTGTCTTGAACAATTTGACTGATATGAAATCGTAATAGCGCGCAAGTTTTGGAATTGCAAGCAACCTCCACGATGCTTGGACATTTGTCAATTACATGAGATCGTTATCAGCCCCAGGAGCATTGCAATCCTTACTCGACGATTGGACGGAATATACGGTTTCTGGTCGGTAATTATTTGGATATGGTCATCTCTCTCTTCCTCTTCCATACCTTCTTATTCTTCTTACTTGAGCTACCCTCTTTTCCCTTCTCAGGATTTTCTTTTTCTTTATTTCCACCCTACAAACATTGCAGGGCCTTTTTGGCGGGCCGCTGTTAATCGATGAGCATGCTCCCTAATTCGTTCTTCCTGTACTTCTTTTATTTCGTATAATCGACGATCCTAATGGAGGACTTTCCTATTACTTCCTTGTCAAATGGAGATAATTACTTTACATCATTCCGTCGGTGCGTCTAACCTTTTGCGAGCGACGGCGGAGAAAGATCGGCGTTGCGACTATATCAGATGCGATGGTGCTCCATATTCTCAATCATCTTACGTAGTCATAGCTATCAGTTACGAATCTATCCAGAAAGTTCAACCAACAGGGCTCCGTTGCAAGACGGAAATTTGCTTGGGGCTCTTTTTCGTTCCATGGCTCGAAGATAGGATCATGACTGAAGCTATTTAAAGACTTCGGGATCACTGATCAGTATCATCGTCATTGATGATATCATCAACACTGATGGTAAAAGTGAAAGTAGCCTTGGACTACGCAGTCGAACCTCTTGAACGAGTATATTGTAGGATTGGACTGAGGGGTTACTGAGGGGTTATACCGGGGCGCCCGGGCGAGCGCGGGGCTAGGTACATGAGAGTGAAAAATCATAACAAAGAAGATGCCAAAACGAAGGCTGCCAGAAGTACTAATAGATTAATAATTAAGAGTTCCGGCCCTTTGTCCATAGTATTTTAGAATCAGACTGGAGTTCATTCCGCAGTAGGAGTTAGTGTTTTTGGATCGAAATTGCTTAAAATGATTTTTATAGCACTTTTGCACACTTTAATCCACTTTCATATGGTTATAGGATAACCTTTTTTTATCATCCTAACGCATAGTTGATGAAGGAGCATGGATTTAGTGAGCATTTTATTCCTTTGTGGCAAATTATTAGATTTACTTAGGTATTTATTAGCAGTACCTAAAGAACACGGGAGTGACATAGGACGAGGAAAAAGAAAAGAACCTGTGCCGATAGCGTAATTTCCTTTTTTCTTCGCTTGGGAGTGGGAGGCTAGCACCCAGCTCAAAACACGCAGGAATCCAATCCCACAGTTTTGGTGGAGCCTCAAGTGGAACCTCTGCCCTGGAATCCAAAGCAGATCAAAGGTGAAGGAAGAATAGGGTCTCAGGAGGCTTGAATTAGGGTGTTCAAAAGATTCTTTACTGATATCAAGTCCTTCCGTGTCGCAAAAATCGTTTTTAGGTGAAGGGCCTGACGAACCTGATTAAGCCTGACCAGGATTTTTGTGGATCAGTCAGATTTTGTCTATGCGTTATTAACTTAAACCTGACGACCTAATGGCCCCTGATTTATCTCTTCGACCAAATCAGGTCTGATTAGGAAAAAGGGATTTTTGCGACACGGATTTTCAGTTCCTCAGCAGAAAGAGCATTAGAAAAATGGAGAAGTAGATGTTTATATTTCTGTTTATCTGATCGCACGAGGTAAATTAGGCCATCCATACTTGGATACCCGGCGAGCGCCTGGGAAATGTCTTCATCCACCATGCAAGCTTCCGCCACAATTCCAACCATTGACGGAAGACAACACCGAGATAACCTGATTCCGATTCAGAGGAAGCTGAATAGTACCAGATGGGAGTAGAAGCTACCTCAGCGGCCTTGTCAACTTTTGCTGAAGAGACACTCCTCCAGCCCAAGTCAGCTGGGAACAAGATCAAGCCACAAAAGTGCTAAATTTGGGGAAGAAATAGATGCAATATGTTATAATGCTGTCGTTGAAACTCAAAACCAAGTTACTAAGCTCGGACTCAGATTTGCCTTGAAGTGTGGGCCTGCCACTATGTAGACATTCAAATTCAACTTCCGCAAACAATTGTCCACGTCTTCAGCTCTTCCCAACCCACTCACCTCTTAGACGGAATTTAGAGCTCTGACTACGTGGAAGCTTTCTCCCCGTCTTTGTGTCTGTATTTTCAGTATGGATCAGCATGCAACTACTTTTATTAGGGTGGAGCTACGATGTCACAGACCCACGATACATATTCTGCAGGATATGTCCATGTTGGAATATTAAAGTGAGAATTGCGAGTGCACGCAATGGCTGTGACTCCGAGCACAGCCGCGCGCAGTTTCACTGCACAGGACGGTTTATCCCTGGTATAATTTCCGTTCATTTTTTTTTTTTTCCTTTTCATTCTATTCAAGCAGTGTAAGTAGTTTACATTCGATATGTGTACACTATCCGTTTGCCTCACGAGCTCACTGAGCTCAAACGCGAATTCACACCTATTTCCGATCGCGACATTTGTTTCAACAGTCCGGTGAACACTCAAGGCCGTCGTCCTGGAGTGAAGGAGAACTCTCATTGGGGACACAAGCACTGTACTAGACATACAATAGCTATGAATGCCGTCCACAAGAGACGAGAAAGCCTGAAAAATCGAACCCTCGAGAATTCAAATCCATATATGGTCCCATATCTTTCCCAAGTAGTGCATCCTCTGCCAACAGCCCCACAGCAACATAGCTCTAACACCACCGAGGATTCCACATCCGAAGAGAACATAGCTTCACATCGTGATCACATTGTTCCCATGCGTGGACGCGTCTCCTAACTTGCGAGGGGAGAGAAGTCGATGGATAATCGTCATATTGAGGTTTCGTTCTCGATGCCAACGCTTGTTGAAAGCCCTCCTCAACAATTAAGAAATCAAAGTGATCACTTGCCCGCTGAACCTATGGATTCGGATTCCTCTTTACATTGGTCGGAAGATATCCTGATTCAAGAAGCCCAGAGACGCGTGACTTCCGAATGTTGCTCGGTGATTTCCAAGAGCTATTCGGGACAAGTGAAAGCATTTTCGAAGGCGCCTTCGTGGTGAAAGGGTTCTTGAACATGGATTTGTACTTGTGTCCAATGTGTTGAGACGATTGGCAGGGGTATTTATGTTCTTTGTAACAAAAAAAGTGAGAGATTCGGAAAAGAGGGTTATGTTCTCTAACTCGCAAAAGCTCTGGTCGATATTGTTTACTATCAGTGGACAGGAGTCCGATAGCTGCAGTTTTAAAGGCTTGAAACCCCATGTTTGGGGGGTCCGTGGGGTGGATTATATGGAAATATGTAATATCAAGAATTTTTCTTATAGCTGAAATAAATTATACAATGTTTTACGAGTGCCAGTGGCTTCCGAATGACCCAAAGTGACTGTACTGGGACAATAGCAGGAATTGAAGCGGCACAATGGCATTTTGTCACACCGGACCTTTTTGAGGGTTCTCACAGGCTCTCAAACAAGTGATTTATAAGATACCGAGAGATGCCGAAGATTACACCTCTGGACAAGAGAAAAAGTGTGACGGCGTCTACACGCGAAAGGGATGACAATACGTGACCGCTTGTGACGTCGATTGGCCATCGCTTATCCGCGGCGTCTTATCGGACTCTTGTCCTTTTACACTGAAAGCCTCTGGCACGCTCGAACGTTCAAAAATTCAGTAGCTTAAGTTCTGATCCTTATTTATTATCTATTTACTTTATACCACAAGGAAAACTGAGCCCAGATTGCCCCCACCGTTAGTGATCTGTGAACCTATCGGACTCTTGTCCACCGATAGTATCCTACGATTCTGCTTCTTTGTATTAGCATTGTATCCCGATTCCGCAAAGAAAACATGAACGTTGAATTCTTCAAAGGAATATCATCGGAAGACACAGAATCCCTTTCTAAAGCCTCACTCTTAGCTTCCGGATGGGGTACAGGGACCTAGAATTCGTTTCTTTAAAATGCTCTTCCATAAGGTGTTAAATTCCTCACCAGGAAGCCCGGTCTCGCTCGCAACATTAACACATACGAACGTAGCATTTTGGCCTTTGGGAGGTTTTACGGCGAAATTCTGGAAACGAAGGTTTGCACAAGGAACAGCAGGGCTGCATGTAATATTGACAACTATGCACGAGATATTAATATTCATTTATTGAGTATACAAAAGTAGCTCACGTTGATTGGTCTCAGCGGTCCCGGTGAAATCTATGAAATGTATATTTTGCAACTGTAGTTTAGATGGCAGATCCCCACTGTAGATGTACCTCAGAATTCACGGGGATGCATATTTAATCAGCCAGGACTCACGGTTGGCCCAGATTATTTTGGAAAATGCGAATGGGTGTCGTGGTTTCGTCATGAAAGAGATTCTTTAGTGTCACGTTGTTCACTCTTCCTAATTTCAAAGTCGTATCCTTACTTCAATAAGACATCAATCGGGAATCAACATACCTCCGCCCCCACCGCCTCCCGTTGGAGGCGCACCGTTTACAGAACCTGTCCAAGTCTGAGACAAATCTCTCAGGCTTCCTTTCACCTCTTTAATTCGTTTCGACTCGCCTTGAAGTAAACCCCGCTAACCATAAGAGGCTGGACTGCGGGATTGGGACGCTGGGTCTATACGGAACCTGAGATCAATTGGTACTCTAGTGGTAAAATGAGATCTCACTCGAATATTCTCCATAAAGACGTTTTCAACAAAATCGTTCTATCCGCAGGTTAGCCGTATATAATAGCATTGGTAAATTGACTTACAAATTGTTGATACTGTCCTAGACTTCCGAAGGCAATTCCTTCCCCACCTCGGCACATAATATTACGAGCGATGATATTTGTAGAGTTCTGTGTACGACGTATGACATAGGCATCACCACCGAAGATAGCATGACATATTACTGACCCCTTTAATAGCAAGGCAATCATCGCCACTTGTCACCTAGAAAATAAATTGTATGTTTGATTAGCACTTGGAGAGGTCGTACACACATCCCAGTCAATCATAGTTATCCTATCAGAGCGATACGTATCGATTCCTAACGGGAAGGTTTAATTTAATTCTTCGTAGAAGTCACGACAAAAATTCTTACCGTCTGTGTTGAAGACAGGGCTACACAGAGGAGTTCGTCATTAAAGGCGGATGAAGTTCGTGATTGACACTTACTTCGTCCCAAATAACGCTACACAATTGCTTTGAAAGGCAGACCTTTATTGAAAGAAAAGAAAAACTCACCTGGATTAGAATTCGTGGCGTTGCACTTCATTCCTTGATATAAGACATCCTGGCTGTCTGCGACGGCATTACACCAGAAAGGAGGTGACTGTATCTGGAAGTTTTTAATGACGCCCCGCTTGACGTGCGACAAAGTCAAAGAAACGGGACGTCCATCTCCATCTTCTCTTGGATTTTCTGGAAGAGAGAAAAAGTCCCACCAAGCCTGGCCGTTACCCTGGATTCCTCCAGCATTGTGGGCATCCACAACGAAGTCTTCACCCGTGATTACGAACCATGAAGCTTGGCTCTAAAAGTGTTTATGTTAGTACTTTTATTTACTTGAAGTCATTGTAATTCACCTGGATAAAGATCACACGGAACGTGTTCTCGGCTTGAAGCCAGAATTGTATATTGGGTGGGAACTAGCGGCTTTGGTTTAGGATTGTGGTCTCATAACGGGAAGTGAGCAACTTACGTTAAATGTCCCATGTAGGTCAACAGTCGCGGCTTTTAGATTCCATGACATTTTCCTACGAGGCAGTTACTGAATTGTATCACAGACATAAAAGAAAGATACACACCGAGTAATATTATAGTTGCCAGGAGCAAATACTGTATGTCCATTGTGTCCACATTGTTCGATAGCTTTGAGAACCTGGGTAGTGTCATCTTTGCCATGTCCGAGCGGTTTGACAGAACATGTCTTGCTGTATATACTCTGCGAAAAGGCAGGTGCGAAAAGTACGAGATGCCAGAGGGTTATCTTCATGACTATCCACGAGAGTACTTAATTTATGTCAATGGTAAACCTATATACTGTGATGGGAGGTCCCTGCGGGTCACTTGAACTAGGCAGTTAAATACGTCGGACCGTCGCGAAGAGATATCACAGGGAAGGTGGAGTCAGCTGGAGTATGGCAAGGAAGAGGGACTGTGATTGGTTCTTGACCCCAATTGAGCTAAAATAATACAACACCGACTGCGCCTTCGACTGATGTAGAAGCGATTCGGAGAAATTAATATGTTGGAATGACGAGAGCAGAAGAAGCTTCGGGTGAATAAAAGTTTTTCCATTCGACCTTAAGAGCAAGAAGCACTTGGGTTACATATGTGAGGATGCCACAAAAAAATCAATGAAGTCATTTTCCGGTGGGGGTACAAGGCCCTTGGATCACATTCAATGAGCAATAACGAAAATATACTTAATAAAGCTCACCTGAGAGACCATCTATACTGACAACATTATCGCATATGAAAGTGGCCGCTTGTCCAGCAGGAGGAGAGACGGTGAAATTCTGGAAATTTATTCCTGGACAAGGGACTGCAGGACTGCATTCGATGTCAACCACTGACATAAGTTTCTTAACTCGAGTTTAATGATTTGAGGTAACAACAAGCTCACGTTTTCCAGATAGCCCGGACCCAGTGAAGTTGACAAAGGTTAAATTACTGAATTGAAGCTGGGACGGAAGATCTCCTCTGCAACGAAAGATGTTGTCAAAGACGTTATGACTCGAGTTCCTCATAAAATTCCTTACGAATGACCTCCATTAGTCTGATAGACATGTATGGGCAGTGAGACTCTGTCGCTAAAAGCATTCTTTATCACGACATCGTTGACGCGGCCTAGCTGACTTTAGTATAAAATACAATGACAAGCGAAAAGGGATGACATAACGCACCTCCTCCGCCACCACCCCCAGTCGGCGGGGCTCCATTGACAGTGCCAGTCCAAGTCTAGTGGAATTTCAATGAATGTACTCCTAGGCGAGTCGGAGTCACCTTACCTTGAAATAAACAGCTGTGCCCATATTGGGCTGAATTGACGAGTTGAGCCTCATAGTCTACTTAAAAATTAGTGGATATCTAATAGACGTACGGGAGCTTAGTTTACCTGAAGGTTCTCTAACAGGACATTTTCAACTATATCATTCTGTACGATGCATAAGAATTCTGAACAGACATTCATTTGATACTCGCAAATTGTTGATATTGGCCCAAGCTTCCGAAGGCGACACCATTTCCGCCTCGACAAACTATATCCTTTGCCACTACGTTGGTTGAATTCTATCGGATGAGTGGAGTCAGGTCCAGTAGGATATCTCTTCCTGATGCTTAAATGCGTACCCCTTTGAAGGCAAGACAGTCGTCGCCGCAAGTGACGTCCCAGTTAAGAAGGGATACCTTGTCAGATCTGTAGGTGTCGATTCCTAATGTTGTCAGAGATTTCAGTAATCCTTTCAATTTCTCGAGATGCAGAAGTACCATCGGTATTGGGAACAATGCTAAAGGAAAGGAGAAGGTCAGCGTAGTTTAGAATCATTTCAATGAATACTTACTTCTTGCCAGCAAACGCTTTGTCCCCATGGATAAGCAAGTACTTCAACTATGACACCTAGACATACCGGAATTAGTATTTGTCGCGTTGCAGATCATACCGTCGTAGATGACGTTTTTGCTGTCCGCGACGGCGTTGCACCAGAATGGAGGCGAATCAATCTTGAAGTTGGAGATAGAGCCGTTTGTGACGTTGGACAACGTTAACGAGACAGGTCGTCCGTCGCCATCCTCCCTGGTATGGTTTTGGAAAAACTCCCACCACGGCTAGTGTCAAAACATCGTAAGGATATCCATGAATGTTACTGAAGAATGAATTTTGTTACCTGTCCATTTCCCTGGATTCCACCTGTGCCGTGTGCATTGACGGAGAAGTCGGAGCCAGTAATGACAAACCAAGATGATTGGCTCTAAATAGAGTTAAATAAACTGAAATAGAATGTTCGCTTAATGTTGAACTATCTACCTGAATAAAAATGACCCTGTATGTATTTTCACTTTCCAACCAAAAGGTGATATTCGGTTGAAACTTGGATGCCAGGTTTAAATCATCCGCAAATAATTATGGGGGATGCACTGACGCTCAGAGTTCCAAACAGATCGACCGTCGAGGACTTCAAGTCCCAAGTCATCTTTCTGAGTAATTGAAAGAGAAATAAACGCGTGATAGTATATATCCTTGATTTATCTTACCTAGTGATGTTGAAAATTCCAGGCTGAATGATTGTGTGACCATTGTGTCCACAGTTCGAGATTGCAGACAAGATTTGTTGGGTATCATCCCTGCCGTGGCCTAGAGGTTTAACAGTGCATGTTTTCACAGAGCTAACACACTGAATTTGAAGAAGATACAAAAGAGAAGCGAGGAATAACGATGGACTGAGACGCATTGCGAGCCCAGAATTAAAACGCCGAACTCTATGAACATCCTGCCCGTTATAAGGGTACGAAGTACAGACGTATCAGTCATTCGAAAAGGTCATAATGAAAGCGGGCCGTCGTTAATGGTTCTGATGGTCAGCTGGTGATGCGGAGAAGGGTTTCAGCCACTTGGTGCAAGCAGGTGGAGCAAGGTCGGACTTTGAACGAGGACCATCCGTGGTCGAATCATCTCTTATCTTTCCCTTTTCTTTCCGCTACTGGACGCAATGGCATTTTACTCGCCGTCACTATTCACGATGATATGCATCGATTGATAATATGGAGGTACGAAATGAGTGGTATCAGTTTCTGATTCCCAGGTAACGCACAAAATCCGAATCTCATATTGCTGGCGTTTTCAACCATATTTGTGTTTAAGTTGGGGTTCCTGATACATGTGCCTTTCAGCGACGTTCATGTCGAAAACTTGCTCTCGCGTTTCTTGAAGTGTCTCGAGGTTGTATTGTCTTGTATTCAACGCCGCAGGGCTTGCACCCTCACCCTTGAAATTAGTCAGTTAATACTCTGGAGGCCTGGGATCTCTCACTTACCACTGGCGTTGGAACTTCTGGTGGAGTGACAGGCGCCATACTTAGACAGCAAATAATAGCAAATAAGGCCAGCGTTGCGACCGAAATCCACACGACGCCTGAAAACCTAATAAAAAGGGGGAAGAAAATAATGACAGCCAAGACTTACGGAAGGCATCTAATTGTACACCTCTAGCCGTATCTTGGGCGACTTCTAAAACATTCACTGAAAACATTCTGCGAAAAATCGTGTCAAACATTTGGACGAGATCATGAGGTACAACGCACTCCGTAGTCCCAACTGCCTCTAATTGTTCGCTGATTCGGGTAAGAAGAGCAGTGGTCAGGGCATTCATCGAACCGTTACTGAGCGCAAATGGTGCTAGAGCAACCTCTAGGCGGGCTGGGAGCAGTGCAGTGAACTGGGTGTTTACAATACTATTGGAATTTTCCGTTAGGAAGAATAAGGATATCAAAGTAAGAAGACTTACACGTCGGCAATGCTAACCATAAAAGGAATTATGGTTAGGTAACAATGTCTTCTCAAGAGATATCTTACACGTTTCCGCTGACGATTCCAAATGTGCGCATCATAGTTGCTAACGGTGCGACTGCTTGGCTGTATTTTGGTGAGCTATATGTATAAAAGGTAATTATATACTTACATTAAGTCTGGTGGTGCACATAGATGGATCGTTGACATCAAGGTAACCAAGGGGGCCGTCATGCCTACTCCTGCTAAAGCACTTTGAAAATGTCAGAAAAAAGGTTCATGTTGCCAGAGGAATATGGGTCACATACGCAAAAGCAATCACAGCCCTTCCGCTATCTCGATTTGACGCCGCCATGAGAGCTGCCGCTGCCATGATGAAAATATTTCCTATCAGCAGGGCGGGTTTCACGGTCTTCGTTCTAGCGCAGAAGATGGAAACGAAAGGTGCGAGCACTGTCACAGCTCCATAGAACACAGAACTAAGCGGAAGGTTAGGAGAAGATTGCCAAATTACTGCGTGTTTCATTCACAATCTTAAACCTTGGAAGAAAGAGTCCCTTTCATACAATTCGTAAACCTCCTGATTATCTGAAAAGAAACGTTAAAATATTTTCAACGGAAGTGAGAACACGTACACCACACTAGGAAGACTATAAAAATTATTCCCTCGATGAAGAAGAGGGCCACTGGACGGATCAGCGTCAGTACCAATCGATTGACCCGGTCTTTTTCGCGTACAGGCAAGAGGGAAATTGCGGCCTCTCGTGAACTATCCATATGATGAGCCCGAATCGGAAGGGCCTGCGTTACCGATGGGTCTCGCTCACCATTCGATGATGGAATAGGCCAGTGGAGGTTCCCCATAATTCTAGATTAAACTGAGAAACCGACCTAATATATAGGGAAACTCGCTAACGTACCCCAAATGACAAATAGAATTAGACATACTCCTCCAGCTGCTATCGGGAGGATATTCCCCAGCGCATCCCAAGGGGCTGCAAATATGTAAAATGCTTTATACCTCTGACAACAAAGACGTACAGGGAATACCACCTAAATAATGACTCAGATAATCATCTAAAATAAGATGATCATTGTAACTCACCAAATGTCAATCCAGTGATCAGGGGAACAACACCGCAGGCAAGTAGAATGGACTATGCGGCGTGAAAATCAGAAGGTACGTGGCAAGCATACTAGTACGACTTACCCCTGCCCAATCGAACGGATATTTTATCTGGCGAGAGTTACTTTGAACTTGCGAAGAGTGTGAATATGTCAGAGCTAATAAAATGAATGTTGTGCCGTAAAGCTGAAAGAATCAATGGGATCCTCTAATATTTTATAGGGCATAACTTACAATTGCGCCGATTTTGAAAGCCCACTGTTAAAGCTAATAAGAAAAAGGCTTCTAATCAATTTAAAATTGTCGGTGGCTGACCTCCCAACCAAATTTGTCTGGTATCTACTGAACTAAACATCGCTGTATAGCCAGACACTACTTTGGACATACCGGAAGCCTCTCGCTAAATATTGCTACGGTAAAGCTTCATTTCAATAATAAATCATTTGATTAGGTTTATATATACTTACCTCCTCCGACTATCGCTCCCGAGAGTCCACCGAGACCTAATAAGATAAACCTAGGAGTTGAGGACAGTGTGTTAAGTAAATTACCTCCGGCGATATTCGTAGCAATTTGCGCATATCTCCGTTTCTCCTGGGGAAGAATTTCTCCCGGGATAGACACCATAAGAGGCTAAATATTCAGTGAAGGATTTACCCCATATAATTTCAGCAGACATACCTGTGTCGCTAAAGTTATACCTACAAGAGCTTGACCAGCCACGAGAATATGCATCACTCGAGCTAGACCTGAAGTGAGCTGCCCAGCAACGCCGAAAAGTAATCCTCCAAGAAGAATCCATTTCCGTGTTCTGACTGTGGCATAATACGCCTGATTTCGAATTCCTTAGTCGCTAAAAATTGGGAATTCGTATGATCTCACAACGGCTGGTCCAAGGAGCATAACGACCAAAGTCGCCGCGTTAATAAACCAGATTACTTCCTCATAGTCATCCATGACATCTCCTATTCTATACAGATGGACAGCTGCAAAATGTCAATAAGGTGAAAGAACTGGCGACAGTCGTTGGGCTTACCCACGAGACTAATGGAATACTGGTTTGAATAGTAGGCCAAACATGACGCGAAGACAACGCCTGTAGTAAAGTTATAGAAAATTTATGGCTCCCTATTAAACTCACCAATTGAACGCAGTGACACCGTCTGAGAAACTATTGGGGTTGATAAATGAGCAGAAAGCTGTTCGAGGGAGTCACCATGCGGTAAAGTCGACTGTGATGTTTTCTCCTTTAGATGGAGCGTAGACCTCGACAGCTTCCCCACCACCGTATGTGAGCCTGAGGAAGAGTTGGATAACATCGACAACTCAAACTTGAAAAGAGGGAAAGCGTTCGTCGTCGCTATTTAATGGGACCCCGATGCCTGGGTGAATATATGAATAAGAAGCGAGTGCACATTGCTATTACTAGACCATGGTGAAAACGAGGACGCCGTAAGAGGTGCACCGAGGTAAAAGGACTCGAATCACAGAAGCCAGCATTGGACAGGTTAAAATGCCAATATATTTGATGGGAATGAAAGGGCTACCGGGAGGAAGAAGGTTCGTCAGCCAATCAGCCACGAAACAAAATCCCACCACACTCACAGACCTTATTAACGTCGATAGTCTCGTATCGCCACCTCCTATTGGCATTAGAATTCGTACTGCCACCGACGGACCACGTTTTTGATAGTTCAAGTCAGTGAGTCTTCAGCATTGCGCACTTAGAGACTCTGAGAGTGATGCACAAGCTTACAGCTTGAAAGCCGTAACAAGGTATTAGCGGTGCGAATTATTCCTCGTAGCTCAACCGGGAATGAGTGGAGCTTGAGAAGGCCATGAAGCCTAATATTGGATCCTCGATATTAGACTCCAAGCGCAGCACTCAGTATAAATAGTGAGCGCTTTGGTTCTGGTCTTCTCCATGAACCTATAATATACCCTTATTTCACCACAGGCATGCGTCGAAAGAAAGAAAGATATAATAAACCTTTCAGAAAGCTTATTAAATTTGAATATATTTTTACAGAGTGTCGCCAACAGGAATGAAGGTCCTCAAAGGTGTAGACACTAGACTGGGGCCCGTGAGATCTAAATTGTTATTTTATTTTAAATATTCTTTGTCTTCCAATAATTTTGCCTTACCATCAATGTCTTGCAGTGTCCGAAATTACATTGGGGATGAGATGCCGCCCGTGTTTCTCGTTTGCGACATCTTCTCTTGAATATTTCCCCTCATATTCAAGCTATAGCAAGGACATTAGTAAGGTCTAACCCCCTCGCTCGCGACTGGCAGGACAAATATATTCATTTGTGTCACCACCGCTCTCTCGTGCGCCCCAGTGGGGGACGAACTCAAGCCGGCGGAAGCGAAATACATGAGTGATGCAAGAAGAAAGAGAGAGAGAGAGCAAAAGAAAAGAATCGGGAATGTGATAAGGATGGACAAAGAAACAGAGCAGCTCGAAGTCTCAGGACTATCGAGTGCGTGAAGTGAGGAATACGAGCTACGGGACGAAGGAGCTGAACTACCTATCGAGTGCCTGAAGTGAGACATACGAGCAAGAGGAAAAATAAACGCTACAATAAACATAGCATATATTATATATATGAAAGAGACAAAGAACACGGTGGCAGCGCATCAAATCGAGCCACATGTCTTGTGACGTAGAGCGCGAATAGCTTCCTGCTACTCACCTCACAAGAACTGAGGTGACATAAACTGTGAGGCGGTCCTTAGCAGTGTGAGAAGAACAGTCGCGGGTGTGCACAGACCGTGCGAAGATGCAAACAAAGGTATGGATCTGTGCCACAGGATTGACAATCCGCTACGTACTTTGTGAGAAAACATCAGTTTGATTTTAAAAGTTTTAGCTATACCATGATCAACGAATACATTCAAACCCACTTGAAATGTATTTAGCTTCGAGTAAGATGCATATAAGAATCGACTCACGTTGTTGGAATCCCCATATTGATTGCATAGAGTGCCAAGCAATGCAGTGCGGTACAGGTCCTTTGGAAGATGAATCAATGGCAAATAAGAGAAGTTCTGAACACACCCACGAGGTATACACGGGGTATTTGTTCCATAGGAAGTAGAGCAAAGAGACATAGATAAGAGTGTCACAGGAGATAGAGCTGGAGAATGACAGACCTTCAGATATCTAAATAATTTATTAGCAATGTATTCGCGCATTTTTGTTGACAGTATCCAAAGGGAAGCTCACAAAGGGGAAGGGTGCATTGAGACATTGTGTTGAGGAAACATTGAAGAAGAATCAAGCCAAACATGTCATCATTCCATATAGGCCCCTGCAGTTTCATTTGTCCATCATCCCCTCTACATACACTCTGCACAAATTACAGAAGGGAGAATATCTCAAGCTGCATTATTTAACTGATGAGGGCCTTGCAGATTCCAGAGCCACTGCTTCACACAGGGATGACAAAGCCATGTTACCTGTCACAGATAGCTCTGGAGGTATTAGCTGGATTCCTGCCACTGCAAAGAGAACCACCATTTCCTTTATTCCTGACAAGGACCTCACATGGGAGCAGTTCTCAATTTCCATGCTGCATTTGCTTAAAGCTATGAATAGTGCTAAATGGGTTACCCAGTGCATCTCCATGCTAGCCACTTTCTATGTGGCTCTTCTCAATCACCTGTATTGCTTGTCAGCACTAGAGTCAGAGAAGAAATGTCTCCTTGTTTACCAGGCTGAACAAAGGATTGCATGGCACCAAGCCATTGACAGCCCTGAAGGAGCTTGGGACATCAGCATAATTGAACTGACTCTCCTGAGGGAGACCCATGAATGAGTCTTTAATGAACTCCACACATGCAAAGATGCAGAATTCAGAGCCAGGGTAAGTCTTTTTGTGTCATATTTTCTCAGTAAAATTTTCCTATTCCCATTACACCCTGTTCCATAATGGGTGGACCCTGCTCCTGAGCAGACATTATCAGACCACATCTGTGCCACCACTACCAGACCATGTCTGGTGTTTCAACATACAGTTGTACTCTTGAACACAGTGGTGTGGGTGGTATCAGTCGGTCTGAGGTTTGGCATTCCTGATCCACGATTATTTCATGTATGGGCCACTTTTGGGAAACTGCTTGCTCATTTATTTTATTTTAGGTGCAGCTTGCAGCCTCTGCAATGGGGTCTATGGCTGCTTGAGTTAGTCCTCCATCCAACCGTAACTTCAACAGGAGGTTGGAACACTCCTCTTCACCACCTCCTTGCTCTCACAATTGTAACATAGGTTGACCCCCTTTTCCAGATAGAAGACAGGTAGATCGGTTAGGTTTTTGAAGTGGCACAGGTCAATACAAAGCCCCCTCTTCAGTCTGTGCCATTTGTCTTGGGCATCACTGGCACTCCATTGTCAACTGCAGTGCAAAGTGTACCTGGAACAACAACTTCGAGGTCATGTCATTGTAGAGAGATTGTTGGCTATACCTCCTCTTGGGACAGCTACTCTGTGATCAGTGGCAAGGAACTTGAGGTTTCACCTCATGCAACCACAATGAGCAGCACTGCTGTTCAGGATGTGGCCAGAACACACATGGAGTGGATACATGCCCTCGTGTGGAGCAGGCTTAGGGCAGTATCCCCCTACAAGGCAGAGGCTTGGGAGCAAGTACTGGGGTTGGCAGGCTTGTTGGGCCACTATTCCAAAATCCCCCAAGGCCTCAGGGAAGGTTTCTCATTCCACTACCTTCTGATTACATCCACACAGGTTCCACCCAACAAAGATTCAGTCATGGAGTTTGCAGAAGCTTTTCAGGACTCAGTCACACCAGAGACATGGAAGGGGTGCTATATTGGTCTGTACTTGAGACAGGAAGTGGAGATCATTCTTGGCCCTTTCCAAACTTCACCATTTTCCATCATTCCCAAGCCTGGGAAACCAGGTAAATTCTGTCTCATACAAAACCTTTCCTTTCTGTGTTCTCCTTCCCAGTTATATCCCAACCCTTCCATCAACTCTGGAATCAATTCTGATGATTTCCCATGGACATGGGGCACCTTCAACACCATCTGTCTTCTCATTTCCCATCTTCCTCCAGGATTGCAGGCAGCAGTCTGAGGTGTCTCAGAAGCATATCAAACTATTCCATTACATCAATCTCAGTGGCCTTCTACTGTTGTCAGGATTGATCAGGATAGCTATTGCCTGGATCTTAATGCTTGTTTTGGTGCAGCTCCTGCAGCAGAGGGGGACATCTCTGGTTTGGAGGACATCTTTTTGAGGATGGCATGCTGGAGCAGTTTGATGAAGATGCACATTCCCTTGCCTTGATCTTTCCTCTTCTTCCACTCGATCTTGGGAATACATAGGGTTCACTTATGGTATGGTGGACATTGACCGCTTATCCAATTCCTTGGGAATCCCTTGGGAAACCTCGAAAGATATACCTTTCTCCACAACTTTTATTGGTTTCATTTGTGACTTGGAAAACCTCATGGTATCTATCCCTCAGTGTTAGGAACCAATCCCAATGTGAGACCAGAATAGGTTCAGAGTTCAGATCAGATCGGAGTTAACAAATATCAGAGAGGTGATGGAATAGGACTTGGCTTCAACTTATGTGTTGCATCTCCTTGACACTTGGCAGGGTATGTCCTACAATTTTGGGACAGTTGTCGGAGACCAGGGTCAGACAGGGGTTGGACGGAGGTCAGACAGAAGTTGGACAGGAGTCAGAGAGAAGTTTTGAGTAAAGGGGTATTCAGTAGTCAGACGAATAGAAGAGTGCAGTAGAACAAAGTAATCAGATTGCCTTGCACTGAAGAAAATACAAGGTTTATATACAGGAGGTTCGGATAAGGAAGGCCAGAGCTAGGTTAGAATATGAACAGGAAACAATAGGAGAACAATAAGAGGAATGGGGCTAAGTCAAGACATGATATCAGAGCATGGAGTGTTACTTAACATCATAAGACTTAAACAGGAAGGTTCAGACGGAATAGTAGATCAGGGTGAACAGAAACAGAACAAAGGAGATAAAAAGATAAGTGAATCAGAGAAGATGTGAGAAATCAGAATGTGATCAGAATAAGAAATAAAGAATATCGGAGGTATCAGAATTGGATTGGAGGTGAAGAACATAACAGACTTATCACTCAGCACAAACAAGATCACCAAATATCTCAACACTATTAAGGTGTGGTCAGGTTCATTGCAGCATGTCTTACAGGAGGTACAGTTGCTCTATGGGAAACTACTGCATGCCTGCCTCATCCACCCTACAGGCTCATCTTGACTCACTGGATTGGAAGTTATACTTGCAGTGGGACATAATTGTCCATTCGTTCCACACCCACTGGAGGCATAGAAAGGTTTTCAGCCAGGGAAAATTTTGCAAAAATCTTAAAAGTCAGCCACTTTTATTTAGGATTTTCAGTATACAAAAACAATAATCAAACTAAACATATTCAAAGAGTTTCATTAGAGTTTTCAGAATTGGCCTCTGAAAACCTTGATAACTCTCTAAAAGACACTGAAAAATCTGATAAAATGCTATGATAATGTTCAATTTCATCATGATTTTCATCCTGTGAAAATGCTAAATAAAAGTGGCTGACTTTTAAGATTTTTCTAAAATTTTCCTTCACTGGAAACTTTGTTATGCCCCCAGTGACCATGCACCTATCTCTGTCAGGGCAGATTTGGTTTGGTGGTCAAGTTTGCTCACCAATGAAGCAGTCCCCTGTCCCATCCCCAGGCCAGTTTTGCTCATTGATATTGGTGCTTTCTCTGATGCCAGTTTGGGAATTGGGATTGCTATCATTATTGGGGGCAGATGGCAGGCTTGGAGACTTGTACCAGATTGGAAAACCCGGAATGGCAGATGCAACATTGGATGGCTGAAGCAGTCATATTGAGCTCCTCACTTGATCTGTCATGGCACTCTATTCCACTATGCAGCATTGCAGACTTCATGGGGACAACAAGGGAGTTGTTGAAGGATGGTGGAATGGATGTAGTGGAAACACTGCAGTCAATGATGTTTTCTGACACATACAGGAACATCTCCACAGCTTGGACACAGGAGAGCACATTCATTCTGAGTATGTCCCCAGTGCTCAGAATCCTGCAGATGAACCCTTGCAAGGCGAGTATGGACCTGCCCATCTCTTATTACTGCCTGCCCATCAACCTTCCATCAGAGCTGCTTCCCTTCATCATCAATTCTCAATCAGCATTATCAGCCATGGAATTGCGACACTACAGAAGTGGCACATATTCATGAGCTGCAGCTAAGCACATTACCATTATCATTGACACAGCTGCTGCCTGTCACACATTTCATGCCAAGCACCTCAAAATCCTCAATGTCACTTTTGCTGCAAGTGGACAGTCAAATTCCTAGATAGGGATTTCTCACTGCTCTTGCTATCCCACCCAGATCCTCAGCTAGACCCTGTGCATATCATGCAGATCTAGCCATGTGTGCATCTCCACTCCATCCCCACTGCCTGGCAGTGGATTGTTTGAAGCTTTGGTGTCCAACACAATCGTGATTATCACCTCTGTCAGAGCCTGGATTTCAAGTAATATCAGAGGCAGATTTAGAACAGGTGTTGTGTGTTATGGCTGCTTCTTGGGCACCTGGGACAAGAGAAACATATGGTGCAGGTCTACTTGTTTATCATGTCTTTTGCAACAGCCGAGATATTCCAGAATCACAATGATGCCCTGCCAGCCCTGCACTTCTTCTTACATTCATTTCCACATGTGCAGGCTCATATTCTGGTTCAGCAGTAGCCAACTATATATTCAGTGTCCATGCATGGCACACTCTTCATGGTGCTACCTGGGCAATCAGCAAGGTGGAAGTTGCAGCAGCATTAGATGGTGCAGTGAGGTTTGCACCAGCTTCTTCAAAATGCCCTAAGCATCCACTGTTTACAATGGAGATACTTATCCAGATTGGGGGCATCCTAGACCTCACAGCTCCGCTTGACACTGCAGTTTATGCCTGCCTCATGATGACATTTTGGTCCATGGCATGACTTGGTGAGTTCACAGTTCCCACTCTAAAAGCCTATACTCCAACTAAGTATATTTTGCAAAGTCAAATACAAGTAGAACAGGACTGTAATGGACTTCTGGTCTTCCACTTCTCTCTCCCATGGACAAAATATCACCTACAGGCGAGGATGTCTATTGGGGCAAGCAGGATGGACCTGCTGACCCACTGACAGCAATTCAAACCCACTTCAGAGTAAATAATCCACTGGCAGATGCAGCTCTTTTCTCATGGCAACACCCATCCAGCACCAGACCTCTCACCCGGGCTATCTTTATAAAACAGGTAGATGAAGTCATTGCCTCACTTCAGCTACCAAAAATGCACTTTCATGGTCTACACATAGGCTCCATCCTCGAATACCTTTTATGTGGTACTCCCTTTGAAGTTGTCAAAACTATGGGAAGGTGGGGCAGTGACAGCTTCACGTTGTATCTGCACCAGCATGCAGTTTTAGTAGCTCCGTATATCCAAAACACTCCATTCATGGAGCAATTCTCAAGGATCACAATGCCTCCTGTCCATTAATTTTATATGATAAGTCCGCCTCCGCCTACTTGTAGGGGAGTTTCTCAGTTCGGGAAACACGTCGATAGGCTCCTACCTTGATGGGTATCTCCACTCATTTGACTCCCCAGATTTCGGTTAGGTATCTTGGGCTTCACCCCAGCCAAAAATAATCTATCCCTCCATATGGTCTACACCTAATGTTTCTACGGATAATCTTCATAAAATTGATCATATCAATTTCTTGATTAATACTGTTACTGGCATCTCAAATACATAGATAGGTTGTTGGAATACTGTAGTGTTTCGGTTAACGGTTCAGTCACGCGTCATGCAGGCATCCATATCATGTACCAAAATGGCTGAACCTTTAGTCGAAACTCTACAGTATTAAGATCTGCCAGAGGGTATCAATGAGATATCTGACCCGAATGATTACCCACAAAATAACCAAAATTCCCACTGTCCTTTGAAGAATGGCAGATTGTGAGCCATGTGGTTTCGACAGCGAATCAAGCTGTAGTAAGCCTATAGCACCCTCCAATGTGAGGTTCTTGATCGTCGGAATCGTGATGGTATATCTGGAAAAGGATCAGCAGTAGCTTCAGCACTCACTGCTCAGTATTCTAGGGACAGTGTCGCTCAAGAAGATTCAAAATATGGCTCCGAAAAATTTGTCTTCACTGAGAGTTTTCTGGCAAATATGTAGCCACAAGAGGATATTTAATACTCAAGTGCCCAAAATTTGGAGAGTCAACTGGATACCAATTCGACCAAAATCAATCGTTGATGATAGAAGACACCGGGATGTAAGGGTCGCTCCATGATGTAATATTTCACTCATTTTCTATCATTTTCTTTTCTACGGATTTCTAGTACTTTCCGCAATCATGTATTTAGGACGGAGCAAGAGCTCTTGTAGCTCCTTGCGAAGTCAACATCAGTGACTATATATCCTATATTTTCTTATTTTAGTCCCGCTTCTCAGCTTCGTAGTGAGACCCATGATTCCGTTTTCCGATAACATACAAGCCTTGCAGAGATTTTTGAGCCACCCACAGTGGGACTGTATTGACTCAGAAAAAAAATCAAATATTCGCAATATAATACCAAAAATGAGACAAAATCTTGCGAGTGATTTACAAGAAGAAGCGATGAAGGGGAAAGCGTGGGAATAAGCATTATCGGCACCGAAGCGTCGTGTTAGCGCCAAGGAGCTGCGCCTCAAACTGCTTTATCTCGTTTCTCTGATCGCCCGCTGGGAACTCACGGGATAATGTCAAATGTTACGATGGGCTCTATTACCCACTGTTAGATAATCCCGGCCTCTTCTCTTCTTTGTCATTCCATTCTGACACTTCATCCGCTTCTATAATCTATTTGCCACGTTTGCGCACCATGGACTCGTCGTGTGCTTAATCAAGGTCATTAGGATATCCCCTGTCCGTGACAACTGGTGATAGTTATTTTCTGTTTGGACATGTCTGACTGATCCTATTTTTGTAGTAGTCGTCAGGCAACTATTAACCATACAGTTATAATAGAACCTTCGAAAACTTCCTCGCTGAAATGGCGGGGGCGGGTAGAGGTGGATCCTCCTTTCCATCCCCGTTAATCAGACTATACTCGGGGAAATGAACGCTTTATCGTCGGTGCCGCTCGAGTAGCTTCAGTGGTGACTTCTTCAGATAGGTTGTTATTTGCTCTGTGTTGTTGCAAATCGAATTCATGACGCATGAGGTGATGTTCAACGATTCTATTTTAAGTTGACCGTTAATACACTCCCGAAGGTGACTTGTCGGTTGAGCGTCGACACTAAAGCCAGGTCGGACGAATATATGCAGCGTTTCTCCGGTTACGTCGTCATCTCGTTTTTTGGGCTGAATATATAATCTCTAACACTTCAGACCCTCTCAACTCTCTAGAGTCCCCTGAACTTGGGTTAAGAAAATGAAGATCACCTTTGCTGTTCTCTTGGCAACGATCCACTTTGTCGCCGCTCAGTCTCCAATCTGGGGTCAATGTAGGCTGACTTTTGAAGAGACCCGATATTAGGCTAATGCGTTTTTATCTATAAGGTGGTGGTCAAGGTTGGACTGGGTCTACAGCCTGTGCTTCGGGCTCGGTTTGTACCTACTCAAACCCCTGTAAGTGAGAGTTGCGATAAGAACTGTCATCGGAAGGAGTATAACAATGACTCTTTCTCAAGATTACTCTCAATGTCTTCCTGGAACCGCTACCTCCACTGTCCAGACCTCCACTCCTACCAGTACCACTGCAGGTTCTACGCCAACAGGCGGCTCGAGCGGTCTCCCATGGATCGGAGGTGTCAATACAGCAGGTTATGATTTCACTGTATCTACTGATGGTTCCTTCAACGGAACTGGAGTCTCGCCTCCCACGAATCAATTCTCGCATTTTGCTTCTCAAGGCGCCAAGATTTTCCGTATTCGTAAGTACCTATGAACAGCTTGAATTTAAAATCCGCATCTGACTGGATTTTTCTATAGCCTTTGGTACGGACAATTCCCAAGACTTTGTACGGAGCTCGATCTAACTTTAATCTCAGCTTGGCAATTGATGACTCCAACCGTCGGCGGTAACATCGACTCCAACTTCTTCTCGAGATACGACACCACCGTCCAGGCTGCTTTAGCAACTGGAGCTTATGTAATTCTGGACTTGGTATTCATTTATATTTCCTTTAGCGATATTTTTGTAGCCTCATGTATATTTAGCACAATTACGCAAGGTGGAATGGGCAAGTTATCGGACAAGGTGGACCGACAAACGCACAATACGCATCTCTTTGGTCTCAAGTCGCCGCAAAGTACCAATCTAACAACAAGATAATCGTATGAACTTCGAAATTTAATTCCTATTATTCTGACTAATTTCCCCCTCTTTCAAGTTTGGTATTATGTAAGCTAATCTTCTTATTTCCTTACGGCGGTATCTCATATTTTGTAGGAATGAACCCCATGATCTCCCTCAAGGAACTGCCTTATGGGCTCAATCCGTCCAGGCGGCTGTCAATGCCATTCGTACGGCAGGTGCAACCTCCCAAGTCATCCTTATTCCCGGATCGAGCTGGTCTAGTGCTCAGACTCTCCCCACGGAGGCTGGTCCCGATCTCCTCAAGGTTACCGATCCTGCTGGTGGTGTCAACAAACTCGTATTCGACGGTGAGCAGTGTTTCCTTTGATTACCATGGATCAATACTAAGTTATTTCAGTTCACAAGTACCTCGACTCGGATAATAGTGGCACACACACAGAATGTGTCACTGTAAGTCATTATTATTTGAAAATACGTTCATTATTGGCTTACTTTCTTGTAGAACAATGTGGCTGTATTTACTACCCTTGTTCAATGGCTCCAACAAAACGGTAGACAAGCACTTCTCTCTGAGACTGGAGGCGGAAACACTGCCAGCTGCGTTACTGAGTAAGTGAAGAAATACATATTTTTTTAACCATTTTTTTTACCCATGGTACCTCTTCAGTGTTGGTCAAGAACTTGCGTATATCAAGTCTCAATCGCCCACCATGGTCGGATTCACGATGTGGGCCGCGGTACGTTCCAGTCCCCCTATTTTAGTTCCCCAATAGGCTCACTGAGAATTAGGGTTCTTTTGATACCACCTATGAGCTTACCCTGACCCCCTTCGCCAACGGCACAGATCAGATGCTCTGGACACAGGCTGTGAAGCCCTACTTGTAAAAAATTATCGCTCTGACCAAACGATGGTTGTAATTACCCGGAGTATGTACTACAGCTAATAAAATATTCATATTCACAAGTACAGCGGTAAGCAATCTACTCGAGTCTAGTTTAATCTCAGTCTATTGTCCAACTCTTAATGGTCAATTGGTAGGTCACACGGATCCTTCTTGTGTTGTATGCATCGAGCTATGAAAGGTATCTTGTATAAAAGAAAGTTATTTGAAATTAGTATCGCAACCTGCCGATTATCGCAGCTCATCATCGATAGCGAATAATTGGAATTGCAGTGTAGTGGAAGTAATGGCTCTGGAACTACCAGTAAGGTCATTTTAGACGCCTGTCCTCATATTTAATCTTGGTATTTTAAGAGTTACTTCGTCCAAATTTTCATAGCCATAAATACTCACGATAGGAGAATCGAAATGACGTAGACCGTAAAGGGGTGTGTGGTTCATTCAGTGCCGTGTAACAGCTAAGAAAATTTACCAACCTTGCACAACCAAACAGAAAGGAATCAACCAGGTCAGCTCAAAGGGGGCTGTCACCCACTGCAATGGTATGAGGCACAACGGACAGTGTAGACTTTTAGAAAACTTAGCATTATGTGAGTATAGATACCAAGCCCACTGGGATGCTTGAGTTCCGGAAAAGAATGGAGAGAATTTTAAACGATCTCTTTACGTGGTGGTGGCTATCCCAGCGTCAATGGAATAGAAAAATCATCAGATGTATAGCAGTCCTTATTCTTGGGAAAATAAGTCAACTTTTGGCTTAAAATTTCCAGTCACCAGGACTCACGAAGCGTGAAAGGATCGCCTAGCAAAGCCTTTCGTGTACTTTTGGCCACCACTGTGTTTTGGCTTTCATGTACATCGGCTCTCCTTAAGGGTGCTAGAGGTAACTAGCACGGGAGGTAAGATATAATTTCCTAAACAAGAAAATCTTGTAAATAGAGCTCCTTTTATTAAAAATTTCAGTGACTGGGAATCCTAAAGAAATTAGGAAATTTTCAAGATTCTCATTCACTGGAGGCATAGAAAGATTTTCAGTAAAGGAAAATTCCGGAAAAATCTTAAAAGTCAGCCACTCTTGTTTAGGATTTTCACTGGATGAAAAGCATGATGAAATTGAACATTCTCATAGCATTTTATGAGAATTTTCGGACTCTTATAGAGTGTTATCAAAGTTTTTTAAGTCTGATTCTGAAAACTCTAATGAAACACTCTGAGAATGTTTAATTTGATTATTGTTTTGGTCTGGTGAAAATCATAAAGGAAAGTGGTTGACCTTTAAGATTTTTCCAAAAATTTCCTTGGCTGAAAACCTTTCTATTCCTCCAGTGATTGTAGAAAAATGGTATAAAATAAATTAAAACATTGGACAAATATCTTGGAAAGTGGTACTTTAAAAAAAAATTAGATTTGGAAGATGAGCCTGAAAATTAGTACAGTTTTTAGCATCTTCACTGAAATTTTGAGACTGCTTAAAAATTCTATGGTGAGCTGTTTGCACAAAAATAAACTAAAACTTTTGATCTGCCCAAAACAAAACTTGTGTCTTGTGACCAAACATTTTGCCTCCGACTCATGCAACCAAATTCTTGGGTTAGCACAAAAAAACATTTACTTGAGTTGCCTTCTGGAAGAAATTTGGAGTTGAAAAAATCACAGAAAATTCCAATTTTTTTAATGGGCTTATAAACCACCTTTGGTTTTCTTTGATGCTTCAGAATAACATAATGCTTCCATTTTCTTTTATTTAGTTATTTATGGACTCTATGATAGGGGATGAAGTGGTCAGATCCCTCTGTTACCTGTTCCATCGTCTAATGGTCTTAATTGCCACTTATATTTAATTGTCTGGAAGGGGTCCTGTGTTCAATTTGTAAGCTTTGTATTTATTTTTCCATTACTCACTTGTGCTTATGTGCCAAAGTCTGTGAATGGCATCATTCCTGTTAAGACCAGCTGGGTGATATTAATGGGAATGAGGTCGTTCTTTGCCATTTGTCTTGCATTGACTTGGTGCTGGTAAGGGTAAAAAAGGTATCCTATTATCCCATCCTATCTACATATGTCTGTGGTGACAGGGTTGGCCCTGTTGTAAATTAAAGAAGGCACAGGAGTGCAATGAGTGTACTGAATGAGGCAGTGTCATAAAGAAATGCAGAAGGGTGTCAAGGAGGGAAATGCAAAAGAATGATTGCATGTATGAGGGGGTTACAAACAGAGTAAATGATTATGGATATGGAGTAAAGGAGAATATTGATGAATGAATGGTTGGTAATAAGGATGTCATTGAAAGATATGCTATGAAGTTGCACACACTGGTGAGCATAATGGGGGAATAGTGTCAATGAAACAAATGTAAGGAATGTGAGGGTTATGTAAGAATTATGGTTTATGATGTGGCATTACAAAATGCTAGATTTGCTTCATCCTCCCAGATGTTAGGACATGTGGGAGGGCTACTATACCCATAATCATATTTGGCAGGACCATCTAATGTCTTCTTTGAGGAACTTGCTTCAATCTTCCTTGACAGCATGAATCACATCTTCACACCCCTAAACCCAAGAAGTATGCTGAATTGAAGCCCAGAATTTAGAAGCTAATATGTATGGTAATTTGAGAAAAAATAATGCAGCTCTATTTTCTTAACTGACATCTACCTTTAATTGCCTCCTTCAATGGTTCTTCCTCATTAAGAAAGCATACTAGCTGTTTATGGAGATTCTTGGTAGAGATGACAATTGCTATACACAGCTAATAAATCAGAACTGATTAATGCAAAGTATAAAAAAGAAACAATACCATTGTGAGCATGAGATTGAGTCCCTTGTGCTGGTCCTTTTGCAAGAAGTGCAGCAGCCTAGGTGGCAGACTTTGTTAACTTCATCTCATATGCAGTCTGGAGTGTTTGACACAGTGCATTTGAATGTTTGGTCAAGTCTTTCATTGTCTTTGTCATGGTAGTGCTCTTCTTTTTATTTGGGCTTTTGGCTGGGTTCTTTGAAGGTTTTGATCTTGAGGTTGTATTGGAAGCTGAGAAATGTAAATAACCATATTCTCCCTCAAATTCTTCTTAAACATACCTTCAAATGAAGAAGAAGAAGATGATGATGCATAGTTGGAGTATTCGATAAAGGAATCATAATAAGCCTGTATACCAGTTGCAGCAGCATCCCAACAATCAGAATTGGAAACAAGGGTGAAGAACCATTTCCAGTGGGTTCCTGCCAATAACCTGGAGCCAGCTGCAGACATCTCAAAATTTTCTTATTCAAAAAATGTTCCAAAAAAGCCCTAAGAATATGTGCAATTTTGCCACCATTTTTTGATCCAAAAAATTGAATGAAAATATGGAATTTATTTAAAATTTCTCAGGTTAAAAAAAATCTTGAGGAAAGCACAAGTTTTCTCATGATTTTTTGATAGTTGAGGTTTTACAGGCTTACATTCATTGTTGCAATTCACCACATCAAAAAATGCTAAGCAAACCTGTGCTTTTCTCAAGATATTTTTGAGCTGAAATTTTTTGAACAAATCTCTTATTTTTCCTCCATTTCCTGGATCAAAAAAGGCTGGCATAATTACACATATTTTCAAGGTTTTTTGGAGCATTTTCTGAATCAGAAAATTTTGAGATGTTTGCAGTGACAGTGGGTATTGAGGGTTGGAAGGAATGCCATAAGACAATGCACCCAGAAAAGTTTCTGAATCCACACATTTGAAAATGCTGAACTTGATCAATCAGAAAGATGACTAGCTGGAATAGTCTGTGAATGATGAAGTTAAAAAGAATGTTGTCCTGCATAATGACTTGTCCATCTGCAGCATAGTTTGCCTCTAAAAGGCATAATATGCTAACCAGGGCTATGAATTTGTTATCCATAAGAATATATAAAGACATACATTTTTATTGCACTCATGAGGGTCTATCATCTCATGTGTCAGCACAAGCAAATTTGAGGTTGGATGAGAAGGCTACAGTGCTAATTGAAAGTGAGATGAACCATTAAGGATATGCTGAGCAGCATAAGTGATAAGAAGGAAACAAGTAGCCTATGGCTCTACCTGACATATACACAGGCTCAGAAGAGAGTTCAAAGAAGTCAGAGAAGTGTATCAGAAATGTCTGTCAAAGATGATTTTTTATTAAGGAAGGAAGACTACATTACATGTCTTTTATACCATGAAGTGAGATCTCAATTAAGGTCAGAGTCAAGTGTAGCAAACCTGAGTGCAAGACATGTGAACAAACACAAAAGGGTTACAATAAGACAAGCAAGCTGTTAGCACAGAACATAAGGTCATGAGGAAGTAAGCTCTGGGGAGTCAGGTGGAATATATGTACAAACAGGGATAAGACAGGGTTGAACAAATATGCAACAAAGGTAAGTTGGGAGATAACAACTGGAAGTACAGAAGTTCAGAATGTGGTTTGAAAAGGTCAGAGGTGGAATGGGTCAATACAGTAAACTAAAACACTCTGATTCATATTGCAGAGGTATATTAGATCCAACTGTCACAAAGCTAAGGGATTGTGATGCATCTCCAATATCAGGATGTGTTCACCCCTGATTTACTATTCCATCTGACCCTTCATGTTCAAGTCTTATGATGTTAAGTAACACTCTATGCTCTGGTATCATGTGTTGACTTCGCCCCATTTGTCTTATTATTCTCTTATTGTTTCCCATTTCTGTTCTAACCTAGCTCTGGTCTCTGTTACCCAAACCTCCTGTATAAAAGCCTTGTATTTCCTTTGATACAAGACAATCTGATTATTGTGTTTACTTCACCCTACTCTTTGTACAATTCTTCTACTCATCCGACAACTGTCTACCTCTGTACTCTGACCTCTGACCAACTCCGGTCTCTGACAACTGTCCCGAAATTATAGGACATACCCACATATCGTACAAGTGGGCGCAACACATAAGTTGAAGCCAAGTCCTATTCCATTACTCTCTTCCGATATTTGATAATTCCCAGGAGCTTACTTCCTCATGACCTTATGTTCCATCTTAACCCTTCACTTGTCCTATTGTATATTGTATCCCATTTGTATTTGTTCACATGTCTTATACTCAAGTTCACTTCACTGACTCCAACCTTAATTGAGATCCCACTTCATAGTATAAAAGACATGTAACATGGTCTTCTTTCCTTAATCTGAAAATCATCTTTGACAGACATATCTGATATGCTTCTCTGACTTCTCTGAACTCTACTCCAAACCTCCAAACCTCTGACCTTACCTTCTGAAATACTGGGACAATCACCAACAGACAATCAAGGGCGCACTGTTAGGAGCCTGATTCCAGAGTAAGACTGGAACGGGTGCGGAGTCGAATTGGAGATAGTTAACAGATAATCAGAGGAGGGTAACGGATAGGACTTGGCTTCAACTTATGTGTTGTGCCCATTTGTACGATATGCGGGATGTCTATAATTTCAGAACTGTCATTGGAGACTGGAGTTGGACAGAGGTCAGACAGAGGTTGGAGAGAAGTTGGAGGGAAGTTGTGGTGTATCTGAATATATTTTGTAATTTTCCTGATATTCCCCTTTTGCCTGCTTATTCTTTCTTCAAAAATTTCCTCATTTGTTACCTCCTCTCTTCTCCCCTTTTTGTTCAGGTCCAGAACATCTTCCATTTCACATTCTAGACCATTTTTTACTATTCCCTTCACCTTTGTCTCAAACCACCTTCTGGAATATTTCCTCTTATGTTGATTCAACCCCTGTACCCCCATTG
>Ga0157379_10000585_pt1 | contig 29535 bp, 23 predicted proteins | sample S25metaG_FD_121802 | JGI IMG/M metagenome (GOLD analysis project Ga0157379, IMG submission 121802) | Switchgrass rhizosphere microbial communities from Kellogg Biological Station, Michigan, USA - S2-5 metaG | ecosystem: Host-associated > Plants > Roots > Rhizosphere > Soil | place: USA... | reverse complement strand
TCGTTCACCAACGCCTGGAAGTCGCTGCTCCCGCCCGCCGCGACGGCGCGGGTGGCCGGCGGCATCGCCGGAGCGGCCGCATGCTCCTTCGCCGCCGGGGCGGCGCAGGACGTCGCAGCGAGCACCAGCAGCGCCGTCAGCATCGTCCGCGGTCTCCTAGTGTAGGCGATCATGTAGCTCCCTCCGTGTCGTTGACGGTCAGTGGACATTCGCCGCTTCCCAGGCGCGCACCTTGCGCCGGCCCTCGTCGAAGACGCGCTCGTAGTTCTTCAGGCGCAGCTTGGCACTTGTCTCCGGCGTGAGTGCCTTCCAGAGCGGCGCATAGTCGTCGTAAATCTTCAGGTAGGATGACTGGTCCTTTGGCGCGACCTCGTCCGTGCCGAAGAGGAATCGATCCGGATAGCGTTCGAACAAACCGGACGCGATCGCGAGCGATTCCGGCGACGCGACGACGTACTTCGCCATCTCGGTCCAGGAGATGTCGAAGTACACGTGACGCATTCCCGGGTCGCGCAGGATCTCCTCGAGCAGGGCGGCGTGCCCCTGGATCGGCTGGATGATGCGCCCGAGGCCGGTATGAGCCCAGATGATGGTCGTCCGCGGATGACGCGCGAGCACCGCCTTCATCTGGTCGAAGTAGACGCGGGCCTTCTCGGGCTTGGCGAACGGCACGTGCATGTCGTTGTGGATGATCGCGACCAGCCCGACCTCGCCCGCGAAGTCGAGGAGCCGGTCGAGCGCCGGGTCTTCCAGGCTCGCGACGTCGCCGGCGATCTTCGACGACACGAACTCCTTGTGGATGCTGAACTCGCCGATGCCGGTGAAGACGCCGGGAAAGGTCTTCAGCACGCGCCGCACGTGGTCCGCGGCGTACATGTCGGTCGGGTTGAAGCCCGTGATCATCGGATCGAAACGGGCTTGCTGGCTCCGCGAGAGCGACTTGTAGGCCATCGCGATGAAGGCGTCGGTGAACGAGTAGTAGTAGAGGTCCGAGTCGCTATCGAGGTAGTACGTCGGCGCCAGCTCGCCCGACACGCGGTACGACCACGACTGCTGCAGTGGAATGCCGAAGAGCGCGACGCGCCCTACCCGCTTCCCCATGATGTCCAGGAACTTCCGGATGTCGGTGCCTTCCTGGATGTAGTTGGTGAGGTGGAAGTGGCTGTCGTTCACCTCGTAGGCGTGGGCCGCGCTCGATCGCCCCGCGAGGACGACGAGGACCGCAACCGCGAGCACGAGACGTCGCGCACGGCTCGTCATTGTGCGTCCCTGTCCCTCGTCGGCATCAGAATGACATCTCGACGTTGACGTCGACGACGGAGCCGGTCGCGCCAACCGACTGGGGCACTGCCGTGTAGCCGACCGGCGACTTGTGCTCGTAGAGGTACTCGACGTTCAGTCGCACCTCCTTGCGCTTGAAGATGAACCAGTTCATGCCCGCGGTCGTCTCCCAGGAGTCGCCGAAGTCGCCGAAGATGTACGAGCCCATCGTGTAGAGCTGCAGCGTCTGCGGCACGAGCATCCCCGAGGCCATCACCTGGAAGCCGTGATCGAAGGTCTGGTGCGTCGGCAGCGGACCATCGGCGTTGAAGTCGTTCAGCCAGCGCAAGTAGTACTCGCCCTCGAGCGCCATGCCGTGCCACTTCACGCCCCAGTCGAGGTCGCCCATGTAATACTTGACGCTCTTCACGCTCACATTCGGCGCGAGGGCGTTGGGCGAGAAGATGACGGTGCCGTTCGACAGGCGGATCTGCGTGTTGTCGATGTCCTCGGTGCCGGGCTGCGACTGGCGGTTCTCGGGGCTGAAGGTGAAGTGGCCGCCGATGCGGGTCGCCAGGTCGTCGTGCCACTCGTAGTCTCCGAAGCCCGAGCGGGGACCGAACTCGCCCGTGGTCGGCATCCACCACGCGGCGATCGACGCCGTCGTGAAGTCGCTGTCGAGCTGGCCTGCATCGACGCCGAGGATGCTCAGATTGGTCGCGAGCATGCCGTAGTAGCCAAACCCGTTCGACGCGCCGTAGGCGAAGAATCCCGACGAATAGGAGCCGCGGAAGAACTCGTCGGCGGCCGTACGGTGATCGACGCCCAGCCAGTTGGGGAAGTTGCCCGCCGTCGAGCGCGTCGTCGGCAAGGACAGGATGCCGGCGCCGACCGTCAGCTCGGGACCGAAGACCCAGTTGAGATTGCCGCCGAGCACCACCTGGGCGGCGAGACCCTGCGCGGCGTTGTTCGTCCAGGAGTAGAGCGTGTAGCGGAAATGCGGGTCGATGAGCCAACCGCGAAACTCGATCTTGACCTTGTTGAGCTCGAGGTCGTCGCGCTTGTCGGTCTTGTTGCCCTTGCTCGGCCCGTTGGTGAGGTGGTCCTCGAGTCCCTTCTGGTTCAGGTAGCGGACATACGTGTAGATGCCGAAGTTGACGTCGCCCCATTGCGTGCGGATGAAGCCGAAGCCGCGCCCTTGCTCATAGGTGCCGAGGACCGTCTTCAAGAGGCTCTTCTCGGCGGTGCCCGGAGCCTTGTCGGGCAGCGGGAGGGCACCGCCCTCCGGAGCGGGATTGGACGACGTCGCCGTGAAAGGCGCTTCGGTCGGTGCCGGAGCCGGCGCGGCGGCCTGCGCGGGTGGCGGCGCCTGCTTCGTCTTCTTCAGCTCCGCCTCGAGCTCGTCGAGCCGCTTGTCCTTCGCCTTGAGAAGCTCGTAGAGCTTCGTCTGGTTGTCCTCGAGGCGCTTCAGTCGCTCGAGCAACTCCGCTTGCGAGGACGTCTCGGCGCGCGCTCGATGCGCGCCGGCGGTGAGAAGGAGGGGGATCGCCGCGACCACGAAGACGCGACGGAGCCTCCCACGGCGGTCGAAGGCGCTTCGTGAACGACGCTCCACCGTGATTGCCCCTCCCCGTCCGGACGAAAGCCGCCCGACAGTCGCCGATCCGCTCCCGTTCCCGTTGCCGCGCCCAATACGTGCAAACGATTCACCCGTCAACAATATTTCGCCGCTCGCCGATGTCGGAACTGTTGAAGATCTGGACTCCGAATCGTGGCAGGAACCCGCCCGAGATCCTTGGTGCAGCTCCGGCCGGGTTCCTGATAGAAGAGGACAGGTGCCCACTGTTGCAGGCCATACCCCGGGCCCGCGACCGACGCGTCCGTGGGCGTTCGCGATCATCGTCAGCTTCGTCGTAGGCGTCGCGCTCGCTCGGCTCTTCGTGCCGGCGCAGGTTTCGTCGTCCCCGCGCGCCGATATGTCACCCGTCGCGAGCCTGGCGCGAGACGACATCGCGGTGCCCGAGGATCCGGTCCTCATGGCGGAGCTCGAGAAGGCGATCGACCTCCGGCGCCGCGAGGACTTCGACCGCGTCCTCGATGCTCGTGACCCGGGCGAGCTCGTCGAGCACGCGACCCTGAGTGACGCCGGCCTCGACCGCCACCTGGTGGGCGTCGACGCTCTCTTCGTGGTCGGCGACGAGCTGTTCGGGTACCTGTTCCGCCCGGAAAACGGCTGGGGCAGCGGCGCCGGCACGAAGGAGCGCGCGGAGCCCGGCTTCACCCCGCACTTCCGGCGCGTCCAGATGGGCCCGGCCGGCGGCCCCGACGCCTTCGGTTGCTTCAGCTGTCACTCCAAGGGCGGTCAGGACGGCGCCGGTACGGCGTCGCAGAACGCGTTCCTACGGGGTGATGGTGAGCGCATCGTGAGCGCCGACCAGCGGAATGCCCCCCATCTCCTCGGCCTCGGTCCGGTGGCCCTGCTGGCGCGCGAGATGAGCGCGGAGCTGCAGACCGAGGCGAAGAGCGCGTCCGACCGGGCGCGATCCCAGGGGGTGCGCGTCGAGCAGGATCTCACCGCCAAGGGCATCGCCTTCGGCAAGGTCGCCGCCAATCCCGCCGGCGCCCTGAACTACGGCGGCGTGCAGGGCGTCGACCTCGATCTGACGATCAAGCCGTTCGGTTGGAAGGGCCACCAGCCGACCCTGCGCGACATGGCCGAGGAGTCGCTCCACATCCACCAGGGACTCCTCTCGACCCGTATCCAGTTCGCGATCCGCGACGGCACGCTCGATCCGGCACCATACGGTCAGGGCACGTGGGACGACGTCGATCAGGACGGCGTCTCGCTCGAGATCGAGTCCGGCATGCTGACGACCGTCGTCGCCTACCTGGCGCAGCTCGAGGCGCCGGTGATCCGCCCGCCACGCGACCCGGGGCTCCTCGACGCGTGGGCCGCCGGGCGCGCCTACTTCGATCAGGTCGGCTGCTCGGGGTGCCACGTCCCCACCCTCGAGCTGAACGACAGCAAGCTCGACGCGCGCGCGCCGCTGCCGCCGGGCGAGGGCCACCCCTCGTTCATCGTCGACGTCGCCAAGGACGGCGACGGCCCGAAGATCGAGCCCAAGTACGCCGGCACCACGACGACCTACCTCGTGCATCTCTTCAGCGACCTGAAGCGGCACGACATGGGCGAGATTCTCGCCAGCCCGAGCGACCAGGGAAACATCCCGGCGCGGATGTTCCTCACCCGGCCGCTCTGGGGGCTCGCCGAGACGGCGCCCTACCTGCACGACGGCCGCGCCCCGACCATCCAGGACGCGATCGTCCTGCACGGCGGCGAGGCGACCGCGGCGCGCGACGCCTACCTGGCGCTGGACGACCATGCGCGCGCCAGCATGCGCGTCTTCCTCGCGTCGCTGTCGCGCGACCCGAAGCTCTTCGTGCCGTGATGGCTGGCCGGTCCCTCGCGCGCGCCACGCTCGCCGTCGCGCTGGCCGTCGTCCTCGCCGGATGCCGGAGCCGTGCCGACGACGCCAGCTGGCGGTCGGACTGCGCTCCCCCCGAACGGCCCCCGCCGCTCGGCCTGGCCGCGGCGCGGGCCGCGCGACGCGACGCCGATCGCCGTCACGAGGTACGGCTGCGCGAGGCGGCCGCGCCGGGGACGTTCATGCACGAGATGCACGACGCGCTCGATCCGCAGCGCATGGCCGCCGGCAAGATGTGCCTCGCCGAGGTCGACGATCGTGGGCAGCAGCTTTTCGAGCACGAGTACAGCTACGCGGACGGTCTCGGCGGCGGCGACGCGGCGAAGTCGACGGCCGGGCCCTTTCGCCGCGTCCAGGCCGGCCTCTTCGGCGGGCCGGAGACCCTCTCCTGCCCCTCCTGCCATTGGGTCGGCGGCCCGAACGGCGCCGGCGCCGAGACCGACAACGCCTTCCTGCAGGGCGACGGCGACCGCACCGGGAGCGGCGACGCGCGCAACCCGCCGGCACTCGTAGCGCTCGGGGTCGTGCAGGCGCTGGCGCGCGAGATGAGCCGCGACCTCCAGAAGGCGCGCGACGACCTCGTGCGCGACGCCGCTCGCGCCGGCAGCGGGCGCGAGGCGCATCTCACGGCCAAGGGCGTCGACTTCGGCGTGCTGAAGGCGAGCGCCTCGGGCGCGCTCGACGCGTCAGGCCTGCGCGGCGTGGACCCCGATCTTATGGTGAAGCCGTTCGGCTGGAAGGGCACGGCCGCGACCTTCGCCGACATCGCCAACGAGGCGCTGCAGATCCACATGGGCATCCAGAGCGCGAGCCTCGTCGCAACCGGCAGCCGCGAGCTGATCGGCGACGGCGACGACCGCACCGACCCGGACCGCGACGGGGTACGCGAGGAGCTCGGCGCGGGCCCGTTCGCCGCGATGATGACGCACCTCGCGCTGCTCGAGATGCCGATCATGCAGCCGCTCATCCAGGACCGTCAGCTTCCCGCCGCGGCGCACGCACTCCTGCCCCCGACGACGACGAGCTTCGCCGACGACTTCCAGCGCGGCCGCCAGGACTTCCACACGCTCGGCTGCGCGTCGTGCCACGTCCCGATGCTCGTACTCGACAGCCCGATCGTCCAGATCGAGGGCCTGCCGCCCATCGACCTCGCGCGCGACATGCAGGAGCCGTCGCTCACCTACGATCCGGCGTTGCACGGCTACCCCGTCTGGCTCTTCAGCGACCTCAAGCGCCACGACATGGGCGCCGCCAACGCCGCGCAGCACGTGCAGCGCGGCGTGGCGTTGAACGACTACCTCACGCCGCGCCTCTGGGGAGTCGCCGACTCGGGGCCGTACCTCCACGACGGCCGGGCGCCGAGCTTCGACTACGCGATCGCCGGACACGAAGGCGAGGGTGCCGCCGCGCGCGCCGCTTTCCAGGCGCTGCCGTGGAACGACCGCGGTCCGCTGCGCGTCTACTTGATGTCGCTGCGGCGCGTGCGGCGCGTGGTCGTGCGCTGAGTCTTCGACCGCTCGCCTCTTGGAGACCGCAACACGTAGAGATCGAGCACGCCGACGCCGTACTGCCCGTCGACCGGGTGGCGGAGCGAGCCGATCAGCAGCGTCGGGCGGCCGCGCCCCTCGGGATCGGGCGCCCGCCGGATGTGCCATCCGAACCAGCAGTCCGCGCCGTCGCCGAAGAGCTCCGCGAGAACGGCACCGCTCCGACCGGAGCGCAGCTCGACCCGGCCGACCTTGTCGGCCCCGTCGCGTCGATACCAGGGCGCACCGATCGCGAGATCGTCGACGCCGTCGCCGTCGAGATCGCCGGTCGCGATGATCATCCGCCCGTAGAGCTCGCCCGGCTGGCCGCCCGACCAGCGCCGCAGCTCCTGGCCCGTCGCGGAGTAGACGCGCACCTCGCCGGGGATGCCGCGCGACTGATCCTCGGTGCCGGGCGCGCCAACGGCGACGTCGCCCTTGCCGTCGCCGTCGAGGTCCCCGACCGCAGCCACCACGCTGCCGAAGGCGCCGCGGTGATCGGTGTCCGTCCAGTGCTGCAGCACCTTGCCGCTCGCCGCCGACAGCACCCACACGCCGCTCACTGCCGCGCCCTTCGCGTCCGTCGCGTAGGGCGCGCCGGCCACCAGGTCGGCGTGCCCGTCGCCGTCGAGATCCTCGACCGCCGCGACGTACCAGCCGAGCGATCCGCCCTCTTCCGGCACGGTGTAGGTGCGCAGCACCGTGCCGTCCTTGCCGCTCAGGAGGTAGACGCGCCCCGTGTCCGCCGCCGGCGCGCCGACGAAGAGGTCCACGCGGCCGTCACCGTTCTGGTCGCCGGCGAGCGTCAGGTCCCAGCCGAGGTTCTCGCTGACGGTCTCCTCGTGCCGCCAGATCTCCTTCCCGGTCTTTGGTGAGCGCGCCACCACGATACCGCGCATGCGGCCGGCCACCGGCGCGTGCGGCGCGGCGATGACCAGGTCGGCGAGGCCGTCGCCCGAGAGGTCTGGGACGGGCATCACCCAGTGGCCGAAGAGCCCTTCCTTCCACTCCCCATCCCAGTCCCGAATCATGGTGCCTGTCTTGCCCGACCACACCGCGGCGTTGCCGTTCTGATAGATCTTCTCCTGCAGCTTGAAGCGCGCACCGGCGGCCATGTCGGCGCGGCCGTCGCCGTCGACGTCGAGGGGCTCGCCGAAGCGAAACCCGAGCTCGCCGCGCGGGACCGTGCCCTCGATGCGACGTGCGACGCACCAGCCGGCGCCGCCTGACGAGCACGGGGACGTCGCGGTCGACGTGGTCGCCGACGCGAAGCTAACCGTCGACGTACAGCAGAAGAGCGCGGCGAGCGCGGAGAGTCGACGTCGCCGGCACCGAAGTGCCGGCGACGTCGCGAAGCTCACTGACAACAGCCGACGTTGGCGCTCCCTGAGAAGTTACACTGCTGGCCGAGCATCACGGCGCCGAGCATTCCGGTGCCGTTGTTGAGCGGCACTTTGTTGCCACGCGACGCGGTGTGCGCCGTGCCGTACTCCCACGGCAGATTGGAGCCGCCGACGGCATCGTCGACACAGTTCTGCAGCGGTGGGAAGCTCGAGTCGACCAACCAAAACGAGCCGACCGCTGCCGCGCTCGTATCCGTGGCGCCGACGAGCGAGCCGGCGGCCTGCGCGCACTGCAGCTCGAACAGGCTGCACGGGTGGGTGCCAGCGAAGTTGCTGTTGCACGCCGCCTGCGCCCCGGGGAGGCCGAGCGTCGCGTTGTAGGTGAAGCGACCGACTGTCGGAACGAGCGCGCCGTGGAAGACTGGCGGCGGGGCGCACGTCGGCGTGGCGGTCGGGCTCGGCGTGATCGTCGGCGTGGGGGTCGGCGGCGGCCCACAGCTGAGCGTCGTGTAGCCGAGCTGGCAGAGCACCTGCTGGACCGTATTGTCCGCCGTCGTCTCGAGCCCCGCGGTGTCGTTCGTGGTGAGGCAGTTCTGCGCCTTCGCCTCGAGCTTGGCGAAGCAGCCCTTGGCCGGCACGGCACCGCCGTCGAACTTGTCCATCGCCTTCTGCACGCAGGCGGCATCGAGCGGGGCACCCGTCTTCACGGCCTTCTCGTGGCACTTGAGGATCGCGGCGATCTTCTTCGACACGCACTTCTTCTTACCCGCTGAGCACTTGCTCAGGACGGGAGCCGGAAAGCCCGGATCGAGCTGCGTGACGATGGTGCTGACGTTGTTGTCGACCGTGGTCTCGACTGCCGACGTGTCGTTGGTCGTCACGCACGGACCGTCGTTCTTCACCTCGAGCTTCGCGAAGCAGCCCTTGGCCGGAACGGCGCCGCCGTCGAACTTATCCGTGACCTTTTGCGTGCAGATCGGATCGACCGCCGTGTTCGTCTTCTCCGCCTTGGCGTGGCACTTCAACAGGCCCGCAATCTTCTTGCTGGCGCACTTGTTCTTGCCCGCGAGACACTTGTTCGGTCCCTGCGCGCTGCCCGTCGCGACGAACACCAGCAACGCCGCGAGCACCGGGATGCCGAGCACGGCACTCCTGCTCAGAACTCTCATGGCCGATCCTCCTTACGCCTGATAGCCAAGAGGGGATCTTGGCTCCTCGAGATCACGCGATTCGCGCTCTCGATAGCACGTCTCGCCCTCAGACGCACGTGATTAAAAAGTGAAAAATTACCCTCCCCTGTCTGGGGAAGGGCCGCAAGACGCGGCGCGGCGTGCATGTCGATGTCTGCAAGTTTCCATAGCGCAACCGCCCCGGCCGGCGCGACTACAGAAACGACGGCATGATCTCGTTCTGCGCCACCTGCTCGGGCGGCTGCCGGCGCCGGATCAGCTCCATCGAGCCGTCCTTCGCGATCATCACCTCTGCGGCCTCGGGGAACGAGTTGTAATGCTTGGTCGACATGCCGGAGCAGTACGCCCCGGCGCGGCCGATCACGACCGCGTCGCCGCTGCGGGTCTCCGGAAGCAGGCGCGGCTGCAAGCCTTCCGGGTTGCCACGCGCCGGGGTGAGAACGTCGCCGCTCTCGCAGCAATGCCCGACGATCAGGTACTCCGTCTGGCCGCGCGCTTCGCCCGCCGCGGGCACGACCGCGATCGGGTGCTGCGCGCCGTACATGCTCGGCCGCACGATCTCCGTCATCCCCGCATCGACCTTGATGAAGCGGTAGCCCTCGCGCCCGGTGTCGACGACGTCGATCGCCGTCGCGACGAGGGCGCCGGCATTGGCGACGAGGTACGTGCCGGGCTCGACCTCGAGCCGCAGCGTCCGTCCATGGCGCTCGGCGAAGGCGCGAAACGCCTCGGCGATCGGCTGGCCGATGCGTTGCAGATCGCTCTCCTCGTCGGGCGCGACCTTGAAGCCGCCGCCGAGGCTCAGCACGCGTGCGTCGGGGATGCGGGCGCAGATGTCGAGCGACATGAGCGCCACCCGCTTCCAGGTCTCCGGATCGCTGCCGGAGCCGATGTGCGTGTGCATGCGCTCGATGCGCAGGCCGTGTTCCCGCCCGAGCGCGAGCGCCTGCGCCAGGTACTCATGCCAGATGCCGAAGCTCGCCGCGGGCCCACCGACGTTGGTGCGGTTGTTGTGGCCGGAGCCGAGACCCGGGTTCACCCGGATGGAGAGTGCCCCGCCCGGCACCATCTGGCCGAAGGCGCGAATCTGCGCCAGCGAGCAGGCATTGAAACGCACCCCTTGCTCGATCAGCGCCCGCAGATCCTTCGGCAGCTCCTGCGCCGTGATCTGGATGCGATCGGGCGCGACGCCGGCGGCGATCGCCCGGCTCGCCTCGTATCCGCTGCTGGCGTCGATGTGCAGACCCGCGTTCGTCAGCACGCGGATGACCGCGGCGGTCGGACACGCCTTCATGGCATAGCGCGCCGTCAGGCCGAACGCGTTCGGAAAGTCGAGCACGAGCCGCGCGCGCTGCTCGAGCGTCCGCTGATCGTAGACGAAGACCGGCGTGCCGAAGCGCGCCTGCACGGCGCGGACCTGCTCGTCGGAAAGAAACGGAATCGCGTTCATGCGCAGCTCCTGCGCACGACGCGGGCTACTCGCCTGCCGCGGCTTCTGCCGCTGCCGCCGCGGCGGCACCGGCGGGGGCCTCGCGAGACGGCGGCGCGCCGAGGGCGACGAGGCGCGAGGTGACGAGCCCGATCCGGTCGGACTCGGGGAACTTCTGCAGGAACCGCGCGTAGAGATCCTTGGCGGTGTTGGCGTCGCCCGCGGCTTCGGCGGCGCGCGCCTGCCCGGCCAACGCTTCCTCGGCATACGGCCCTTGCAGATCGGCGGCGGCGGCGTAGGCGCGCCCTGCCTCCGCCGGCTTGTCGCTCTGCTCCTGCGCCTCACCGAGACGTACGAGCGCGAGCTGGCGGAGGTAGTCCGTGCCCGGGCTCTCGTCGAGGACCTTCTGGTAGACCACGGCGGCCTCCGGCGCGTGCCCGCCGAGCAGCTGGGCATTCGCCGCCTGGAGCAGTGCCAGGTCCGCGTAGCTGGTGCTGCTGTAGCCGTCGGCTAGCTGCTGAAAGGCGGTCGCGGCCTCGGGGTACTTCTTGTCGTCGAGCAACGCGTGGGCCTGGACGTAGGCCTGCGCGGCGCTGGCCTCACGGCTGGCGCGCACGGAGCGGAACGCCACGATGGCCGCCAGCAGCAGCACGATGCCGCCGAGGACGAAGAGGAACGTCGTCCGTCGCTCCTCGACGTAGCTCACCACCTGCCGCGAGAGCGTGATGAACTCGTCCGGCTGCCGGAGATCCTTGCGGCGAATCCTCTGCGTTTGGGCCACGGGTGTCCGCTTTCAAGGCACGCGCCGCCCTGGGTCGGGGCGCGCGGCCTGAGGTGAGGTCGGGTGATCCGACCTCACATTTTATACTTGAAGTCCTCGGGGGCCATCTTCTCGAGGATCTCGGCCCATTTGTCACGCGAGACGTTGGAGAGGTTCTGCTCCTTCCCCTCCTCCATCTGCTGCAGCACGCTCGAGGCTTCCAGCACCTTCTTCGCCACCCAGATCGGACTCTTGGTGCGGAGTGCGAGCGAGATCGCATCGCTCGGCCGCGAATCGATCGTGACCTGGCGGTCCCCGACCTGCAGGTAGATCAGGGCGAAGTAGGTGTTGTCGCGGAGATCGGTCACCTCGACGCGATCGACGGCAGCGTCGAGATCGGTGATGATCTTGGTGAGCAGATCGTGCGTCATGGGCCGGGCCATCTTGATGCCCTCGAGCTCGGTGGCCATGGCCGTCGCCTCGAGCAGCCCGATCCAGATCGGCAGATTGAGCTTGTTGTCAGGATCTTTGAGGATGACGATCGGCGTCTTCGTCACCGGATCGAGCGTGAGACCGCCCACGGTCATCCGAATGAAATTCTCGCCGCTCATGCTCGTCACGGTCGCTGGGCATCATCGCGAAAACGTTCGAACAGGTCAATCCCCAAAGCCCTGACGGACGCGCCTGCCGCGCTCACACGAGCACCAGCCGATCGATCACTTTGTAAAGCTGATTCAGGTTGCGGCACTCCTCCACCACGTCGCAATGCGGGAGATAGCGATCCATCTCGCTGTCGCCGAATCCCCACGTCATGCGGTTCTCCGGGTTCAGCCAGATGAGCTGCTTCGCGCGCTGCTTGATCTCGCGTAGCACCCACTCGTGCGGCAGATTGTAGTTGTTACGCGCGTCACCGAGGATGATCACGGTGGTGTGACGCGTGATCGTGGGCAGGTGGTCGCGGTGGAAGAGCCGGAACGCCCGCCCGAAGTCGGAGTGGGCGTAGACGTTGATCACGTTGCCGCGGATGGCCTGATCGATGGCTTGGTGGATCTCGCTCTCCTCGAAGAGCTTGGTGATCTCGCCGATGTCGGCGACGAAGATGAATGACCGCACCTTCGAGTAGAGATCCTGCAGCGAGTACACGAACTGCAGCATGAAGCGCGACACGTTGCGCACGGAGTCGGAGACGTCGCACAGGACGACGACTTGCGGCTTGACGCGCTTGCGCTCGTCGAACTGGATCTTGAACGGCACCCCGCCGTACTGGAGGTTGCGCCGCAGCGTGTCCTTGACGTCGAACTTGCCGCGCCGGGCGTGCCGCCGCTTCACCGCCAGCACGTTCTTCAGGCGCTGGGCGAGCTTCGTCACCGCCTCCTTCATGCGGCGGATCTCGTCCTCGGAGAGGTAATAGAAGCTCTTCTCCGCCAGCGCCTGCATGCGCAGGTTGTCGCGCTGGGTGACGTCCTGCTGCTCGAGCTCACGGCGCACGAAACGCCGGATCATCTCCTGCAGCTCCTGCAGGCGGCGATCGACGAAGCGCGCCATCTCGCGCCGGCGCGGGTCGGTGTTGCCCTCGCCCACCAGCATCTCGCTGATGCCCTGCAGCTCGCGGGCGACGTCGCCGGCGCCGAGCGCCTGCTGCATGCCCTGCGCGAACTGCCCCTCCTGGAATGAGCGCTCGATGCGGTCGAGCTTCGCTTCCTTCGCCGCCTGGCGCAGCAACTGTTCCAGGCGCCCCGAGTCCTGCTCCAGCAGGGCACGCGCCAGCTCCGAGGGCTCGATACCCTGCTCGCGCAGCAGGCGCTGCAGCTCCTCGAGCAGCGCCTGGAACTCGGCGGGCGACATCTCCATCGCATCCATGGAGGCCGTCTCGCTGCGCTTCACGATGTCACTACCGCCGGAGAAGTAGAGGTCGAAGAGCGTGTCGTACGCCGGCACGTCGACTGCGCGCTTCACCAGGGTGGCGCGCAGCGTGTCCTTCACCGCGGTGCGGTTGCGCAGCCCGACGAGATCGAGCGCCCGCACCGTGTCGAGGCTCTCGGCGAACGACACGCGGATGCCGTTGCGCCGCAGGAGCCCCGCGAACTCGATGATCTTCGCGTCCACGCCGGCCCCGCCCTGCTCAGTGCAGGACGTCCTTCGACGGCTCGTCCGCGCTGCCCGGACGCGCGGCCTTCGCCTTCTGCTTGGCGACGTACTCCTTCAGCTCCTGCTGCGCCTTGCGGATGTCGCCCTCGTACTTGAGGATCGTGCTGAGGGTCTCGTTCACGAGCTCGCTGTCGAGCGAATCGACGTTCAGCAAGGTGAGCGCCCGCGCCCAATCGAGGGTCTCGCTGATGCTCGGCGCCTTCTTGAGGTCGAGCTTGCGGATCGCGTGCACCGCCCCGACGAGCTCGTCCGCGAGGCGCGCCGCCACCTCCGGCACCTTGAGGCGGACGATGGCGTGCTCCTGCTCGCGGTCGGGGAAATCGATGTAGAGGTGCAGGCAGCGCCGCTTCAGCGCGTCCGACATCTCGCGCGCGTTGTTGCTGGTCAGCACGACGAGCGGGATGTGGCGCGCCTTCAACGTGCCGAGCTCGGGGACGCTCACCTGGAAGTCGGACAGCACCTCCAGGAGGAAGGCCTCGAACTCGGTATCGGACTTGTCGATCTCGTCGATCAGGAGCACGCTCGGATCGGCCGAGGAGATCGCACGCAGGAGCGGCCGCGGCAGGATGAAGCGCTCCGAGAAGAACACGTCGTCCTGCGAGCTGATGTGGTCGACGGCTTCGCGCAGCGTCTTCGTGCCCTCCAGCACCTCGCCGATCTTGTCCTTCAGGATCTGCGTGTAGAGGAGCTGCTTGGCGTACTCCCACTCGTAGAGCGCCTTCGCCTCGTCGAGCCCCTCGTAGCACTGCAGGCGGATGAGCTCGTGGCCGAGCGCCCGCGCCAGGACCTTGGCAAGCTCGGTCTTCCCGACCCCCGCGGGCCCCTCGACCAGGATCGGCTTCCGGAGGTGGCTCGCCAGGTAGACGACCGTCGCGATCGTGCGGCTACAGATGTACTGCTCGGCGGCGAACCGCTCGATCACGTCTTCGATGGATTTGAAGCTCACGGGCTGGGCTCCTTACGCAAGAAAAAGTGAGGCGTGACGGTACCATGCAGGTATGGCCGACACAATTCGTATATACTTCGCGGGCATGTGCACCCTCGCGGTCTACGTGCGGTCGCTGCCGGGCTTCCCGCTGGTGGTCGCCGCCAATCGGGACGAGTTCTTCGCCCGCCCGGCGACGTCGCCGCTGCTGCTCGCCACCGCCCCTCGCATCGTCGGCGGGCGCGATCTCCTGGCCGGGGGCACCTGGCTCGGCGTCTCCGAGCGCGGCCTCGTCGCGGGCCTCCTCAACCGTCGCGCCGCCGCGGCGCCGGTCGACGGCAAGCGCTCGCGCGGCCTCCTCCTGCTCGAGACGCTGGCCTTCCCCAGCGCGGCGGAGGCGGCCGGCGCCCTCGCCGCGGTGCCCCCCGACACCTACAACGCCTTCACGCTGATGGTCGCCGACGGCGCGGAAGCCTTCGTCGCGCAGAACCGCCCCGACGGCATGCACCTCGCCCCGCTCGATCGCGGCGTGCACGTCCTCAGCAACCTCGACGCCGGCGATCCGGTGTGCCCGAAGGTCGCGCGCTCGCACGAGCGCTTCGTCCGCGCTGGCGACGTCTACGTGAAAACGGGCGACGCCGTGGCGTTCCGCGCCGCACTGCGGGACATCCTCGCCGATCACACGATCGCCCTCGACCCGCGCCTGCCCGATGCGCTCGGCGCGTTGTGCGTGCACACCGAGCAGTTCGGCACCCGCTGCTCGTCGCTGCTCTTCCTCGACGAGCAGCACCGCTGGCGGCACTGGTTCGCCGACGGCCCACCCTGCCGCACGACCTACGAGCCCGCGCTCACGCCCTAGGCGGACGCGCGGGTACTGTCACCGCCGGGACCGGACGCCCGTCGGCCCTTGCCACGTCGAGGGCCGGCGACCTATGGGAAGGCGCGTGGACGATGGTGCGATGCTCGGCCTGGCGCGCCGTTTCTTCGAGGCGGTCGCGCGCGGCGATCTCGACACGGTGCGCGCCTGTTACGCGCCGCACGCCGTGATCTGGACCGCGCAGGATCCCGTGGAACGGACGCCGGAGGAGAATCTCGCCGTCCTCGCCTGGGTGAAGGCCAACGTCCGCGACTTCCGCTACGAGGACGTGCGCTGCCAGGCTACGGCGACGGGCTTCGTCGAGCAGCACACGACGTGCGGCACTCTGCCGAGCGGCGCCGCCTTCCGCTTTCCGGCGTGCCTCGTCGTCCGCGTCGAGGACGGCCGCATCACGCGCCTCGAGGAGTACTTCGACACCGCACCCCTCGCGGCCGCGATGTCGCAGATCGCGGCTGGCTGACGAGTCCAGCCCTCGGCCGCGCTCACTCCGGCTCGAGCCACACGTCCGTCAGGCGCGCCGGCAGGAGCGGATGGATCGTGTAGTCGTGCACGCGCGGGTCGTGCATCACGTACGTGATCGGATGGTAGAGGAAGACGATCGGGGCGTCGGCGACGATGATCCGCTCGGCCTCGGCGTCGATCGCGAAGCGGGCCCGCTCGTCGACGACGGCGCGCGCGCGCTCGAGCAGACGGTCGAGCTCCGCGTTGGCGTAGAAGCTGTGGTTGTTGGATCCCCCCGAGTGGAAGAGGACGTCGAGGAAGTTGCTCGGGTCCGGGAAGTCCGCCGACCAGCCGAGATCGAAGACGGGCACGGTCTTCGGCTGCCGGATCGCTTCCAGGAACGAGCTCCAGGCGACGCTCTTGATCTCGAGGTGCACGCCGACCAGCGACAGGTCCTGCTGGAGCTTCTGCGCGATCTTGAGGTCGGTGTCGGTGCCCTGCGTCCAGAATTCCGTGGTGAAGCCGTCGGCGTAGCCGGCCTCCGCGAGCAGGGCGCGCGCCTTTGCCGGGTCGTGCGGGTAGCCCGCGAGCTCGACGTGGTAGCCGGGCATGTTGGGCGGGACGATGCCGCGTGACTCGACGCCGCGTCCGTTGAGCAGCGCGATGACGCCGGCCTTGTCGACCGCGTAGTTGACGGCCTGACGCACGCGCCGGTCGTCGAGCGGCGGCATCTCGCAGTTGAGCCCGACGAACATCGTGTCGAGCGCCGTCGCGTGCACCGTCTGCGCCGCGCGCGCGGGATCGCGCATGACCGAGGGGAAGTCGGCCGGCGGAATACCGGTGACGTCGAGCTCGCCGCTCTCGAACATCAGCCAGGAGAGCTCCGGATTGACCCCGACCTGCTGCACGACGCCGTCGAGATACGGTCGATCGGGCCGCCGGTAGCGCGGGTTGCGCGCCAGGACGATGCGCTCGCCGCGCCGCCACTCGCGCAGCACGAAAGGCCCGCTGCCGAGCGGCTGCGTGGTGAAGTCGTCGCCGAGCGCCCGCGCGCGCTCCGCCGGGACGACCGCCGCGAACATCAGCGCCAGCTTGTGCAGGAAGAGCGGGTCCGGCGATGCGAGCTCGATCTCGACCGTGCGCGGGTCGGGAGCGCGCAGGCCCGCCACGTGCGGCGCCCCTCCCTCGACGTACGCCGTCGCGCCGACGATGTCGCGGAAATACTCCGCACCCTGCGAGCGCGTCTTCGGATCCAGCACCCGCTCGATGCTGCCGACCGCGTCCGTCGCCGTGAGCGGCGTGCCGTCGGAGAACACGAGTCCGGGGGGCAGCGCGAAGCGGTAGCGCCGGCCGTCGGGCGAAATCTCCCAACGCTCCGCCAAGCCGGGCACGAGCGCCGCCTGGTCGTCGTACGCGACCAGCGTCTCGAACAGGTGCTCCTCGAAGAACCACGAGCGGGTGTCGTAGCCGAGCGCCGGGTCGAGCGTCGGCACGTCATCGGGCGCCGCCAGTCGCAGGACGCCGCCTCGCCGTTCCCCCGCGACGCGCGCCGGCCACTCGAGGGTGTCGCGCGTACAGGAGACGAGCCCCAGTACCGCGAGCGCCGCGGCGGCCGGACGCAACCAACGTACCTTACGCACTTGGCGCGCGCGTCCCGCCGAGCAGACCGTAGGCGATGAAGTTGAACGTCAGCACGGCGTAGAGCAGCGCCGCGCCGGGAAACAACATGAGCCACGGCGCCGCCCGGTAGTAGCTCGTCGCCTCCTGGATCATGCGGCCCCAGGTGGGTGTCGGCGGCGGCACGCCGATGCCGAGGAAGCTCAAGCCGGCGTCGAGCAGGATCGTTCCCGAGGTGCTGAGCGCCGCGATCACGACGATCGTCGGGAGGACGTTCGGCAGCACGTGACGCCAGAGCGTGCGCCGGTCGCGCGCCCCGAGCGCGCGTGCCGCGAGCACGAAATCCCGCTCGCGCAACGACAGCACCTCGCTGCGGATGACACGCGCGACCCCGGTCCAGCTCACGAGGCCGATGACGACGAAGATCGTCCATACGCTCGGCCGCAGCACGGCGACCAGCGCCACGGCGAGCAGCAAGCCGGGAAACGCCAGCATGACGTCGGTGGCGCGCATCAGCACGACGTCGACGACGCCCCCGAAATAGCCGGCGGCGATGCCAATCGCGGTGCCGATCACCATCGTCACCACCATCGCGACCGCGCCGACGAGCAGCGAGATGCGCGCTCCGCATAGCAGGCGCGAGAGGACGTCGCGGCCGAGGTCGTCGGTGCCGAGGTAGAACGGCGCCGCCGGCGGCATGGGCTCCGCGAGCTGGGGCGCGACGGCCGCCGCCGGATCGAAGGGCGCTGCCGAGGGGCCGACGATGGCGACGAGCACGAGCAGCGCGCCCATCACGAGACCCACACGCAGGAGCGGAGCGGTGGCGCGCACTCAGCCGAGCCGGATGCGCGGGTCGACGACCCGGTAGAGGACGTCGACGGTGAGGTTCGTCGCGACGACGAGGATCGCGCTCAGCAGCACGGTGCCCATGATCACCGGCACGTCGAGATTGAGCACGGCGTCGAAGGCGAGTCGCCCGAGCCCCGGCCAGTGGAACACCGTCTCGGTCAAGACGACGCCGTTCAGCAGCGACGCGAAGTCGAGACCGACGACGGTGAGGAGCGGCAGGCTCGCGTTCCGCAGTGCGTGCACGGCGACGGTACGGAGCCGGCTGTTGCCGCGTGCGCGCGCCGCGCGGATGTAGTCCTCGCCGAGGACCGCCACGAGGTTGGTGTGCAGCAGGCGCGCGTAGTAGACGCCGCTCCCCGTGCCGAGGACGAGCGCGGGCAGGATCAGGTGCCGCAGGTCCCCTGCCCCACCGAGCGGCAAGAGGCGCCAGCGGTAGCCCACGTAGTAGAGCGCCAGAAGCCCGAGCCAGAAGACCGGCGCCGAGAGCACGGCGAGCGAGCCGACGAGCGCCGCCCGGTCGACCCACGTGCCCGCGAGCGGCGCCGTCACGAGGCCGCCGGCGAGGCCGATCGCGATCGCCACCAGCAGCCCCGCCGCCGCCAGCAGCGCCGTCGCCGGCAGGCGGCGTATCAGAATGTCGGTCACCGGCTGTCGGGTCGCATAGGAGCGCCCGAGGTCGCCGTGCAGCACGCGACCGAGATAGCGCGCGTACTGCACGCGCATGGGCAGATCCAGCGCGAGCTCACGGCGGATCGAGGCGATGGTCGCCGCGTCGGCGCGCGGCCCGGCGACGACGCGCGCCGGATCGCCCGGCACCAGGAACACGATCGCGAACGTGATCCACGTCGTACCGAGGAGGATGATGAGCGACCAGACGAGCCGTCCGATCAGATAGCGCATGCCTTGACCCTGCGGCGGCGCTCGCGTATCCGGGCGCGCGGACTCGCCGCGTGCGTACCCTCATCCTCGCCGCCATCGCCGCGATCGTGGTCGCGGTGTACACGCCCTCGGGCTGCCGTCACATGCAGGAGCGCATGCTGCTCTCGCTCGTGCGCGAGAGCGAGCGCAGCGTCGACGTGCTCGGCGCCGACCCGCCGAGCTTCCACTTCCCGCCGACGCCGGTGCGCGTGGTCGCCATCATCGACTACGACGAGGCCCGGCTGCCGGACAGCCACGTCTCGTTCGTCCCCCCCGACGGCTCCGATCACTACGCCTTCGCCGCGAGCGTCTGCGACTCGTGGTCGCCGAGCTGCATGGAGGCGGTGGCCCCGGCCGTGGTCGACAGCCTGACCTACGGCATCTCGCCGCCGGGGCTGCAGCGCATCGAGCCCCAGGGCGGATCGCCCGCGCCGCTGCGCTCCAACCACCTCTACGGCCTGGCCCTGCTCGGCGACAAGCTCTTCGCGCTCAAGCTCTTCTACCGCGACGATGCCGGCGCCCTGCATCTGATGGACGGCTCGGAGTTTGCGCAGGCGATCGTACAAAATCGGCGCGACGTGGTGGCGACGTTTCTCGCCGGCGGCTGAGCGGACGCGGCGCTCAGCCAAGGCTGCGGCCCCCGTCGACGACCATCGTCGTGCCGGTCACGAAATCGGCCTCCACGAGGTAGAGCACGGCAGACGCGACCGCGTCCGGCCCGCCGAAGCGGCCGAGCGGCGTGCGCGCGAGGATGCGCGCCTCCTGCTCCGCCGTCGCGCCGGCGGGCGGCAGGATCGGCCCGGGCGCGATGCAGTTCACCTGCACCCCCGGCGCGAGCTCCTTCGCCAGGCCGCGGGTGAGCGCGCCGATGCCGGCCTTCGAGACCGCGTACGGCAGGTAGCCGCGACACGGCGGATCAGCGCCGGCGTCGCCGATGTTGACGATCTTCCCGGCCCCGCGCGCCGCCATGGCGCGCCCGAGCTGCAGCGCCAGCAGGTACGGCGCGGTCAGATTGACGGCGAGATGCCGTTCCCACGCGACCGCGTCCAGCTCCGCGAGCGGCGTGCGCTCGTAGAGCGAGGCATTGTTGACCAGCACGTCCACCGTGCCGAGCCGCTCGCTCACGCGCTCCGCCAACGCGATCACCGCGGCGGCGTCGCCGAGGTCGGCGGCGAACGCCTCGGCCTCGCGCCCCGCGGCGCGCAGCTCCGCGACGAGCGCCGTCGCCGCCGCCGCGGAGCGCCCGTAGTGTACGGCGACCCGCGCGCCGCGCTCCGCGAGTCGGGTCGCGATCGTCCGGCCGACGCGCTGCGCGGCGCCGGTCACGAGCGCGGTGCGCCCACTCAGCTCCATGCCGGGGCCCGCCTCACGCGCCACGGAGCTGCGGCAGGATCTCGTCCATCATGCCCGGCGCGGCGGCGACGAGGTGCTCCGGCGCCCGCTCACCGCCGAGCAGCGCCACGAGATCCACCGCCGCCCCGGAGCGGTAGCGCAGCTCGCCACCGACCGCCGCGAGCATCGCCGCGCCCGCCGCGATGTCCCAGATGCGCGCCCGCCCGAGCAGAGCGGCGACGGCGGCCCCACGAGCGACCAGCGCCATGTGGTACGCCGTCGAGCCGAGCGCGCGCACCTTCCCCTTGAAGGTGATCGGGCTGCCGCGGTGCAGATCCGAATGGGTGGCGATGAAGAGGTCGCCCTCGTTCGGAGGCCGGCGTCCGGCAGGGATGACGCGGCCGTTCCAGCGCGCCTCGCCCTGCTCGGCGAGATAGGTCTCGCCCGTCATCGGCAGGTACGTGATGCCGCCGACGGCCTCGGCGCCGCAGACGAGGCCGATCGTCACGCACCAGGTGGGCAGGCCGGCGACGAACGCCGACGTGCCGTCGATCGGATCGAGCGTCAAGGTGCACGCGGCATCGTCGCTGCCGACCGCGCCGAACTCCTCCCCCAGCAGGCGGACGCCGGGCACGAGCGCCGGGAGCCGAGCCACGAGAAGCTGCTCGACGGCGCGATCCGCCTCGGTGACGAGCGTGCGATCGGCCTTGCGCTCCGCCGTCACGTTCTGGAAGTAGCCGCGCGCGAGCTCGCCCGCCTCCTGCACGAGCGGCAACAACGCGGCGACGGATGGAACGGCCATGCGGGCAGCATACCGTAGGCTGGCGCCGCGGAGAATGGCGCGCAACGGCCGGCGCCCGCCCACGCGTCACGACAGCGTCGGTCCCGCCACGTCGGCGTCGCGCCGCTGCAGCCAGAGCATGCCGCGCGCCATGTACTGCAGGCCCGACACCGTCGTCGCCAGGCCGGCCAGGACGAACAGGGTCGTGCGGACGCTCGGGGGCGCGGCGTGCGGCCAGACGACGCCGATCAGCACGATCGTCACCGAGCCCAGCTGGAAGAAGGTCGCCGCCTTGCCGACGGCGCTCGGGCGCACAGCCATGCGCTCGCCGCTCACCATGAAGAGCGTGAAGTAGCCGGCGAGCAGGATCACGTCGCGGATGATCACGAGGACCGTGAGCCACGCCGGCACCAGGGCGTAGAACGCCAGCACGCAGAAGGAGCTCAGGAGCAGCAGCTTGTCGGCCAGCGGATCGAGGATGGCGCCGAGCTCGGTCTTGCTGTCGGTCAGGCGGGCGATCGCGCCGTCCAGGGCGTCGGTGACTCCGCCGAAGCAGAACACGACGAGCGCGAGCCCCGGGCGCCCGCTGGTCAATAGGATCAGGAACCCCGGGATGGTGAGGATGCGGACGATGGTCAGGAGGTTGGGGAGATTGAGCACTCCAGCTCCAACAGCCGTTTGCGGATCTGCGCTGCCATCTTCGGCGTCGCCATCGCCGTGATCTCCGCCCGTCCGTTGTCGTAGCGCTCGGCCACGACCCGCGCGCCCCGGTGCAGCCACGCCACCAGATCGCCGCGCGAGCTCGGCACCGCGACGTCGAGCCGCACGCGCTCGCGCTCGATCCACTGCTCCACGCCGTCGAGCAGCTCCGGAATGCCGCGCCGGGTGATCGCCGAGATCGTGTACGAGCCGACCAGGTGGGCACGATCCGCCGAGACGATGCGCACGGGGGCCTCGGCGGCGCGGTCGATCTTGTTCCACACCAGCACGGTCGGGGTGCCGCCCGCGCCGATGTCCTCCAGCACGCGCTCGACGACGCCGATCTGCTCCTCGGCCTCGGCGCTGGTGGCGTCGACGACATGCAGGAGCAGGTCGGCGCGCCGCACCTCCTCCAACGTGCTCTTGAAGGCCTCGATGAGCTGGTGCGGCAGGCGGTGGATGAACCCGACCGTGTCGACGAGCAGCGCCCGCTCGCCGCGCGGCAGGTCGAGGCGGCGGATGGTCGGATCGAGCGTCGCGAAGAGCTTGTCCTCGACCAGGACCCCGGCGTCGGTGAGCGCGTTCATCAACGTCGACTTGCCCGCGTTGGTGTAGCCCACCAGCGCGATCGTCACGTAGGGCACGCTCGCCCGCTCCTGACGATGGAGCTCACGCGTGCGCTCGACCTCGGTGAGCCGCCGTTTCAGCCGCACGATGCGCTCGCGGACGCGCCGGCGATCGACCTCGAGCTGCGTCTCACCGGGGCCGCGGGTGCCGACGCCGCCGCCGCCGAGACGCGACAAGTGCGTCCAGGCGCGCGTGAGGCGCGGCAGCATGTACTCGAGCTGCGCCAGCTCCACCTGCAGCTTGCCTTCGAGGCTGCGGGCACGCGCCGCGAAGATGTCGAGGATGAGTTGGCTGCGGTCGAGCACCTTGACGTTCAGACGCTCGGTGAGGTTTCGCTGCTGCACCGGGCTCAGGTTCTCGTCGACGAGGACGACCGCCGCGTTCGCCGCCGCGACCGCCTCCTTCAGCTCCAGCACCTTGCCCGCGCCGATGTAGGTGGCGGGCGTGATGCGACGCAGCGTCTGGGTCACGGTTGCGACGGGCTCGACGCCCGCGGTCACCGCCAGGCGCTCGAGCTCGCGCAGCGACTCCTCGGCACCGATGCCCGGCTCGGCGTCACGCCGTGAGGCGTAGGCGACCCCCACCAGGACAGCGCGCTCGATCGGCTTCCTGACGTCCTGCGTTCGGCCCTTCATCACCGATCATGCTGGCACAGCGGGCGCCGTACCGAAAGGCCGAGGGTCCCCTGCCTCGACCAGCAGCGCCAGCGCCTCCAGCGTCGCGACGCGCGGGCAGTCGTGGCTTCCGTAGAGCCCGGCCGCGTCGAGCAGCACGCCCCGCACCCCCGCCGCGCGCGCCCCGATGACGTCCACATGGTACAGGTCGCCGACGTGCACCGCCTGGCCCGGCGCACTGCCGGCGCGCGCCAGCGCCAGGCGGAAGATCGCGGGATCGGGCTTCTCGTAGCCCACCTCGAACGAGTCGATGATGTCGTCGAGGTGCGGCGTCAGGCCGATCCGGTCGAACGCCGCGCGCAAGCGGCCGTTGGCGTTCGACACCACGACGAGCCGCAGCCCCGCCGCGCGCAGCCGGCCGAGCGCCGGGACGACCTCCGCCGGCACGTCCTCCCACAGGTTCTCGCGCGCATGGTAGTCGCGCACCTCGGCGAGCGCTGCCTCCGTTGCCGCCGACGCCGCGAGGCCGGCATGCGCCAGGACCAGCTCCAGATAGCGCGGCGCACGTGCGGCGTCCGTCGTCTGGCTGATGCCGTGCGCGACGTCCAGCCCGTGCTTCGCATGGGGATCGGCGCGTGCCAGCGCCGCCGGATCGACCTCGACCCCTTGACGAGCGAGCGCCGCGCTGATGCGCGTCCAACTCGGGTGGACGAGCACGCCGCCCGCGTCAAGGAAGAGCGTCGCGAGCCCGAGCTGCGTCGCAGGCGTCGCGCTCACTGCAGGAACGCGACGCGGTCCCCGAACAGCTCTTCGACCGCATCGACCAGCGTCTCCGACGCCGCGACACGAAAGCGCGGCAGCCGCACGCTCGCCACGTACCCCTCGGCCATCACCTCGATCGACGCCGTGCAGCTTCCCGGGTGCGACTCGAGCATGCGCGCCAGCTCGTGCGCGCGCTCGGCGGTGAGCGCCGCCTCGTCGAGGCGCAGCCGGATCTCGCGTACGGCCTGCTGGCGCACGGCCGCGAGCGACGCGATGTCGTCGGCGATGATCTGGCAGCGCTCCTCGCTCACCTCCAGCAGGCCACCGACGCAGATCGGCTCGTCGGAGGCGATCATCGTCTCGTACTTGCGGTAGGCCTCGGGCCAGACGATGACCTCGATCGTGCCGCTCTTGTCCTCCAGGTTGAACGTGGCGTAGCGATCGCCCTTCTTGTTGTTCTTGAGCTTCAGGGTGTGGACGACGCCGCCCACCTTCACCTTCTCGCGGTCGGCGCGGCCGCGCGCGCCGAGCTCGGAGATGACACCGCTCGTGATGCGACGCAGATCGCGCTCGAACTTGTCGAGCGGATGGCCGGTCACGTAGAAGCCGACGGTCTCCTTCTCGGCCGCGAGCCGCTGTTTGTCGGACCAGGGGATGATCCCCGGCGTGGGCGGGGGCGGCGGGACGCTGCCGAGCGCGAAGAGCGTGATCTGCCCCGCCGCTTCGCCGGACGTCGAGGACCACTGCATGACCTTGTCCAGGTACGCCGGCTCGCCCATCGGCCCCTCGGAGAGCAGCATCGCACGCGAGGCGCCGAGCGAGTCGAAGGCGCCGCATTTGATCAGGCATTCCAGCACGCGGCGGTTGATCTGCTGGCCGCGCACCCGATTGGCGAAGTCGGGCAGATCGACGAACGGGCCGCCCTCACGGCGCGCCGCCAGGATGATCTCGATCGCCTTGCCGCCCACGCCCTTCACGGCGCCGAGGCCGAAGCGGATGCCCTTTTCGGTGACGGTGAAGCGCTCGCCCGACTCGTTGATGTCGGGTGCGAGGATCGGGATGTCGTGCGAGCGGCACTCGGCGATGTTCTTGTAGGTCTTGTCGATCTCGCCCATCTCGAGCGAGAGCAGCGCCGCCATGAACTGGCGGCGGTAGTGCGCCTTCAGGTACGCCGTCTGGAACGAAATGAGCGCGTACGCGGCGCTGTGGGACTTGTTGAAGCCGTAGGCGGCGAACTTCTCCATCTGGTCGAAGATGGTGGTCGCGAGATCGGGCTTCAGGCCCTGCTGCGCGGCGCCGTCGCGGAAGCGGTGGCGCTCCTTGTCCATCTCCTCCTTCTTCTTCTTCCCCATGGCGCGCCGGAGGTTGTCGGCGTCGGCCATCGAGTAGCCGGCGAGGACGCGCGCGATCTGCATGACCTGCTCCTGGTAGACCAGGGTGCCGTAGGTCTCGTTGAGGATGCCCTCGAGCAGCGGGTGCTCGTACTCGACCTTCGACTTGCCGTGCTTGCGCTTGATGAAGTCCTGATCCATGCCGCTCTCGAGCGGGCCGGGTCGGAAGAGCGCGAGCGCCGCGATCAGATCCTCGAAGCAGCTCGGGCGGAGCTGCGTCACCATCTTCCGCATGCCGCCGCTTTCCATCTGGAAGACGCCGGTCGTGTCGCCCTTGCACAGCAGCTGGTACGTCGGGGGATCGGTGAGCGCCAGGCTCGCGAGATCGACGGTGGTGCCGGTGTCCTCGCGTACAAGGCGGACGATGTCGGCGAGGAAGGTCAACGTCTTGAGTCCGAGGAAGTCGAACTTGATCAAGCCGATCCACTCGACGTCGCCGTAGGGATATTGCGTCAGGACGGTGCGGTCCTTGTCGACGAAGAGCGGCAGGTTTTCGCTGAGCGGCCGATCGGAGATCACGATACCGGCAGCGTGCTTCGACGCGTGGCGCAGGAGACCCTCGAGCTTGAACGCGTAGTCGAAGAGCGGCTTCTCGCGCTCCCGGCCCCGCATCTCGGCCAGGCGCGGCTCCAGCTCCATCGCCTTCTCGAGCGGGTGATCCTTCCCCTGCACCGGAGCCGGGTAGAGCTTGGCGATGCGGTCGGTCTCGCCGAAGGAGAACTCGAGCACGCGCCCGACGTCCTTGATCGCGGCTTTCCCCTTGAGCGTCCCGAAGGTGATGATGCCGGCCACCCGGTCGTCGCCGTACTTCTCGCGCACGTAGCGGATGACCTCGTCGCGGCGCTCGTAGCAGAAGTCGACGTCGATGTCGGGCATCGACCGCCGGCCGGGGTTGAGGAAGCGCTCGAAGAGGAGATTGTACGGCAGGGGGTCGATGTCGGTGATGCGGAGCGCGTAGGCGACGATGCTGCCGGCCGCCGAGCCGCGCCCGGGTCCGACCGGGATGCCCTGCCCCTTCGCCCAATTGATGAAGTCGGCGACGATGAGGAAGTAGCCGGCGAACCCCATCGACTTGATGATCGCCAGCTCCGACTCGAGACGCTCCCGATAGGGCGTGGTCGCGTCGTCGGTGAGCGCCGTGGCCTGCACGCCGCAGCCGGCCGCGAGCCGCCCGTCGAGCCCGTGGCGCGCGTCGCGCTCCAGGCGGTCTTCCAGCGTCTCGCCCTTCTCCACCCGATAGACCGGGAACTGGTACGTGGTCTTCAGCTCGAGCTCGCAGCGCTTCGCGACCTCGAGGGTGTTGCGGACCGCCTCGGGCACGTCGTCGAACGCGCGCTGCACCTCGTCGGGCCCCTTGACGTAGAGCTGGTCGGTCTCGAACTTCCAGCGCGTCGGGTCGGAGAGCGTCTTGCCGGTCTGGATGCAGAGCAGGACCTCGTGCGCCTTGGCGTCCTCGGGCGTGAGGTAGTGGCAATCGTTGGTGGCGAGGAGCGGGATGCCCTGCTCGCGGCCGAGCTGCTTCAGCATCTCGTTGCAGGTGACTTGCTGCGGCAGGTGGTTGTCCTGGATCTCGAGATAGAAGCGGTCGCCGAACATGCGCAGGTAATCGGTGGCGATCTCCTTGCCGCGCTCGTAGTTACCGGCCTGGAAGGCGCGGTTGATCTCGCCCGAGAGGCAGCCGCTCGTCGCGATCAGGCCGCCGTTCAGCTCGGCGAGCAGCTCCTTGTCGATGCGCGGCTTGAAGTAGAAACCTTCGGTGTAGGACGCGGTGACGAGCTTGCAGAGGTTGCGGTAGCCCTCCATGTTCATGGCGAGCAGGATCATGTGGAAATTGCCGCCCGCCTCGTAGTCGTCGCTGCGCGCGGCGACCTTCTGCTCCTTGCGGGAGCGCGGCGCGAGGTACATCTCGCACCCGATGATCGGCTGCACGCCCGCGGCCGTACACGTCTTGTAGAATTCGATCGCTCCGAACATGTTGCCGTGGTCGGTGATCGCCACGGCGGGCATCCCGAGCGCCTTCACGCGCGGCACCAGGGCCGAGATCTTGTTGGCGCCGTCGAGCAGACTGTACTGGGTGTGCAGATGGAGATGTACGAAGCTCATCGACCGCCCCTCCTCCGCCGCGGGGGGTCGTTTATGCGCCCGCACGGGCGCACGCGCAAGAGATTTTTCAGGGCCGTGCGCGGCGCGCCGAGGCGACCCGGCGGACGGCGCGGACCGGCGCCATCTGGCGTACCGGGAAGCGCGTGACGGCCTGCGCCCAGAAGCGATACATGACCGGCAGCACGACCAGGGTCAGGAGGCAGGCCGAGATCGTGCCGCCCACGATCACGACGGCGATCGGCCGCTGCACCTCGCTGCCGATCGCGCGGCTCATCGCCGCGGGCACGAGCCCGAGCGCCGCGAGCGCCGCCGTCATGAGGACCGCACGCAGGCGCGCGTTGCAACCGTGGCGGATGGCGTCGTCGAGGCCGTCGCCGCGGCGGCGATGCTCGAGGATGCTGGAGAGGACCAGCACGCCGTTCAGCGACGCCTGCCCGATGAGCGCGATGAAGCCGACGGCCGCCGAGACCGACACCGGCATGCCCATCCATGCGAGGCCCGCGACCCCGCCGACCAGCGCGAACGGTACCGTCAGCAGCACCAACACCGCCGGCGCGAGCGACCCGAAGGCGTTGAACAGCAGCGCGAGGGTGATGAGGAGGGCCACCGGCACGACCAACGCGAGGCGGTGCATCGCCCGCTCCTTGCTCTCGAACTCCCCACCCCACTCGAGCGTGGTGCCGCTCGGCAACGGCACCGCCGACGCTACCCGCGCCCGCGCGTCGGTCACGAACGAGCCGAGGTCGCGCCCGCGCACGTTCATGCGGATGCCGATGTAGCGGTGGCCGTTCTCGCGGCTGATCGCCGCCCGGCCGCGCCCGAGCGAGACGTGTGCCAGGGTCTCGATCGGCACCGTGATGCCGCCCTGCACCGGCACCTGCAGCTTGCGGATCTTCTCCAGGTCGTCGCGCGCCGCCGCGGGAAAACGCAGGACGACGTCGTGACGCCGCTCGCCGTCCCAGAACTCGCCCACCGGCTGCCCGCCGAGGGCCGCCTGGACGACGTGCTGGAAGCCCTCCATGTCGAGCCCGTAACGCCCGAGCGCGGGACGGTCCGGCTCGATCTGCAGCTGCGGGATCTCACTGCTCTTCACGATCCCGAGGTCGGCCACGCCCGGCACCTTCGCGATCGTGTTCTGGATGTGCTCGGCAAGGTCCTGCAGCTGCACCAGATCGTCGCCATAGAGCTTGAGCGCGATCTGGCCGAATTGGCCGGAGATGTTCTCGTTCACGTTGTCGCGGATCGGCTGCGAGAAGTTGACCTCCAGCCCCGGAATGACGGCGAGCGCCTCGTTCATCCGGTCCATGCTCTCGTAGATCGTCCTGGCGTCGGGCGGGAACTGCTCCGGCGGCTTGAGGCGCACGTTGAACTCGAGGTTGTTCTGCAGGGTCGGGTCGGTGCCGTCCTCGGGCCGGCCGAGCTGCGACATCACCGCCGCCCCCTCCGGGCGGCTCTGGATGATCTCGGTGATGCGCGGCACCAGGCGCCGGCCCTCGTCGAGGCTCATGTTCGAAGGCAAGGTGAACGTGATGTAGAGCGAGCCCTCGTTCAGCTCCGGCAGGAACTCCGAGCCGAGCTGCGAGAGCGTGAGCCCGGCGATCATCAGCGCGCCCACGGCTCCGAGCAGGACGAGACGGCCGTTGCGCAGCGCCCACGCGAGCGTCGGCTCGTACACGCGCTGGAAGAAGCCGAGCACCGGCGACACGCGGTGCGTGATCGGGCGCCGGTAGCAGAACGTCGCCAGCACCGGGATCAAGGTGACCGAGAAGAGCAGCGCGCCGACCAGCGCCGCGACGACGGTGTTCGCCATGGGCGCGAAGATACGGCCCTCCACGCGCTCCAGCAGGAAGATCGGCACGTACGCCGCGATGATGATCATCAGCGAGAACATCGTCGGGCGCACCACGTCGGTCACCGCGCGGTAGATGCGGTCCGTCACGTCGTTCGCCGGCGCCGGATCGTGCGAGGACAGCCGATGCACGATGCTCTCGACGATCACCACCGCGCCGTCGACGATGATGCCGAAATCGACCGCTCCCATGCTCAGCAGATTAGCGCTCATCCCGCGCATCTTGAGGTAGAGGAAAGCCGACAGGAGTGAGAGCGGGATGAGGGAGCCGACGATCAGGGCGGCGCGCAGATCGAGCAGGAAGACGAAGAGCACCAGGGTGACGAGGACGCCGCCCTCGACGAGATTGTGGCCGACCGTGTGCAAGGTGGTCTCGACGAGATCGGTGCGGTCGTAGAACGGATCGACACGGACGTCGCCCGGCAGCAAGTGGTCGTTCAGCTCGCCGACCGCCTCGCGCACCCGCTCGAGGACGACGGTCGGGTTCTCCGCGCGGCGCATCAGCACGATGCCCTCGACGGCGTCGTACTGCTGCTCGCGGCTCACCACCCCCTGGCGCGGCGCCCAACCGTCGGCGACCGCCGCGACGTTGCGCACGACGACCGGCGT
>Ga0157379_10000584_pt1 | contig 29559 bp, 31 predicted proteins | sample S25metaG_FD_121802 | JGI IMG/M metagenome (GOLD analysis project Ga0157379, IMG submission 121802) | Switchgrass rhizosphere microbial communities from Kellogg Biological Station, Michigan, USA - S2-5 metaG | ecosystem: Host-associated > Plants > Roots > Rhizosphere > Soil | place: USA... | reverse complement strand
GGCCTGCCTCGGTACGACCGCGGCGACGCTCGGCACGACGCTCAGCGACGCGGCGATCCCTCACTAGTCGCAGCCGATCTTCTCGGATGGGGTCGACACGGTGACGCGCCGGATCGGCATCGTCGCGTGCAGCGCGCCGGGCGCGGCGCTCTGCTTCGAGACCATCTGCGCCGAGGCGCCGCAGCGCATGGGGCGCTACGCGCACCCCGAGGTCGTGTTGCACTGCCCGAGCTTCGCCGCTCACATGCTGGCGCTCGAGGCCGGCGACTGGGAAACGGTTGGCCGCCTGCTGCTCGCCTCCGCCGAGAAGCTCGCGACGATCGGCGCCGACTTCGCGATTTGTCCCGACAACACCGTGCACCAGGCGCTCCCCCGGGTGGTGCCGCGCTCGCCGATTCCCTGGCTGCACATCGCCGACGCGGTGGTGGCAGCGGCGAAGCAGGCGCGCCATCACCGCCTCGCCGTCCTCGGCACGCGCTATCTCATGGAGGGCCCCGTCTACGAGGAGAAGCTCGCGACGGCGGGGCTCGAGCGCTGCGTGCCGCGGCCCGACGAGCGTGAGCGCGTGAACCGCATCATCTTCGACGAGCTCGTGAGCGCACGCGTCACCGAGAGCTCCCGCGACGCGGTCCACGCGATCATCCAGCGCATGCGCGACGAGGAGGGCTGCGATGCGGTCGTCCTCGGGTGTACGGAGCTGCCGCTGCTCGTGTTGGATCGGGAGTCGCCGCTTCCGACGCTCGACTCCACGCGCCTTCTCGCACGCGCCGCCATCGACTACGCGGTCGCCGCGCGCTGAGCCGTCCTCAACGAATGGCTGCCACCAGCGCTGCCGCTACCACGCCGGGATCCGCGGCGTCGAGGACGGCCCGCACGACCGCGACGCCGCGGGCGCCGGCGGCCCGAGCCTCGACGGCTCGCTCCGGCGTAATGCCGCCGATCGCGACGACGGGCACCGGGCACGCGACGCCGGCCGCCACGATCGCCTCGAGCCCGAGCGGCGCCCCGTACGCGGCCTTCGACGGCGTCGCGAAGATCGGTCCGAGGACGATGTAGTCGGCGCCAGCGCGGCCGGCGGCGATCGCCTCTTCGGGCGCGTGGGTCGAGCGCCCGATGAGCGCCGACGGTCCGAGCAGCCGTCGCGCGTCGGCGAGGGAGAACGATGCCGCGGGCAGATGCACGCCGTCGGCGCCGGCGGCGCGCGCGACGTCGAGGCGGTCGTTCACGAGGAAGCGCGCGCCGTACCGCCGAGTCGTCGCCCGCAGCGCCAGCGCCGCGGTCAGGAGGGTGCCGCCCGGCGCACCGCGGTCGCGCAGCTGCACCGCATCGACGCCGGCGGCGAGCGCGGCGCCGATCGCCGCCGCCCGGGTCGTTGCGTCGGCGACGCTCACGACCAGCATGCAGCGCGGCGCCGCCACGGCGGCTACTCGATCAAGTCGCCGAGCGGGCTCGACGCGGTGGCGTAGAGCTTGCGCGCGATGCGCCCGGCGCGAAACGCCTTGCGCCCGGCTTCGACGCCGAGGCGCATGGCGTCGGCCATCAACAGCGGATCCTGCGCGCCCGCGATCGCGCTGTTCATCAAGACCGCGTCGCACCCGAGCTCGAGCGCGGCCGCCGCGTCGGACGCGGTGCCGACGCCGGCATCGACGATCACCGGGATCGTGCTCTGCTCGAGGATGATGCGGATGTTGAACGGGTTGCGGATGCCGAGGCCGGAGCCGATCGGCGCCGCGAGCGGCATCACCGCGGCGCAGCCGAGCTCCTCGAGACGCTTGCACGCGACGGGATCGTCGGTGACGTAGGGCAGCACCTGGAATCCCTCGGCGACCAGGGTCCGCGCCGCCGCGATCGTCGCCGGCACGTCGGGGAAGAGCGTCCGCTCGTCACCGATCACCTCGAGCTTCACGAGTGAGCCGATACCGGCGTCGCGTGCCAGGCGGCAGGTGCGGACGGCGTCCTCGGCCGTATAGCAGCCGGCGGTGTTCGGCAGGATCGTGTAGCGGCGCGGGTCGAGGTAGTCGAGCAGGTTCTCGGTGCCGGGATCGGTGATGTTCACGCGCCGTACGGCCACGGTGACGATCTCCGCGCCGGAGCGCTCGACGGCCTCCTTGGTGACGCGGAAGTCGCGGTACTTCCCCGTGCCGACGATGAGCCGCGAGCGGTAGCGGCGTCCGGCGAGCTCGAACGGATCGTCCGCCGAGGGATCGAGTGGCTCGCGCTCCACGCGCGCGTCCCGCGTCGTCATGCGCACCCACCGCCTACGAAATGGACGATCTCGACCCGGTCGCCGCTCGCCAGGTGGCGGGCCGGATAGCTGTCGCGCGGCACGACCTCCTCGTTGATCTCGACCGCGACCCGCCCTGCGGTCAGGCGAAGGTCCGTGAGAAGCTGGGCGACGCTGCAGCTCGTCTCGAGGTCGCGCGACTCGCCATTCACGATTACGCGCACCCAAAAACGCTACCCGCTTCACTTCGCCTTTACAACCTGGACCCCGTACGGTAAGCCTGCGGCTCTTTCCCCCGGGTCCGTTGGATGGAGCACCAGCGTCAGGCGAGGCCGACCGTCGCCGAAATCGACGGACGCGCCCTGGCCGACAATTTCGCCGAGCTGGCGCGCGTCGCGGGGGGTAGCTCGGCCGTCATCCCGGTCGTCAAGGCGGACGGCTACGGCCACGGCCTCGTACTCGTCGGTCGCGTCCTGCAGAACGCCGGCGCCGAGCGCCTCGCGATCGCGACGGTGGCCGAGGGCGAGGCCCTGCGCGCCGGGCGCGTCGCCGATAGCCTCATCGTCCTCGGCGGCATCTACCCCGCGGAGCACGAGCGCGTCGTCGCGGCGCGACTCACCCCGGTCGTCTGGGACGTCGAGACGCCACGCGTGCTGGCGGCGCACGCCCGCGCCGCCGGTCGGGTCGTCCCCGTCCACGTCAAGGTCGACACCGGCATGCGGCGCCTCGGCGTCGCACCCGCGGACGCCCCCGCGTTGCTCCGTGCCCTCGCCGAGATGGACGGCTTGACGGTCGAGGGTCTGCTCACGCACTTCGCCGACGCCGAGTCGGTCGACGGCGCCGCCACTCAACGGCAGCTCGCCGAGTTCGAGGCGCTCGTGGCCGCGCTCGGCGAGGCGCGCCTGCGCCCGCCGCTGGTGCATGCCGCCAACAGCGCCGCTACCCTGACCCTGCCGCGCGCCCGTTTCGACGCGGTCCGTCCCGGCCTCGCCCTGTACGGCATCGCGCCCTCGGCCGCGGCGTCGACGGCGGCGCGTCTGCGGCCGGTCATGCGCTTCGTGACCCGCGTCGTCGCCACGCGCACGATCGGGGCCGGCGTGGCCGTCGGCTACGGCGGTACCTTCGTCGCCCGCCGGACGAGTGTCATCGCGACCTTGCCCGTCGGGTACGCCGACGGCTACCCGCGCGCGCTGTCCAACCGGGGCGCGGTCGTGATCCGGGACGTGCGCGTGCCGGTTGCGGGACGGGTGTGCATGGATCAAACCATGATCGACGTCACCGACGTCGCGGGGGCGGCGGTCGGCGACGAGGTCGTCCTCTGGGGCGGGCCGCTCCCCGTGGAGGAGGTGGCCGTGCAGGCGGAGACGATTCCCTACGAGCTGCTCACGCGCGTCGGCGCGCGTGTGCCGCGCATGCTGGCGAGCGAGGAGGAGCCATGGCACGGATCACGCGAGCGCTCGTAAGCGTCAGCGACAAGCGCGGGCTCGAGCCGCTCGTGCGGGCGCTGGCGGCGCGCGGCGTCGAGATCCTCTCGACCGGGGGTACGGCGCGGACGCTCGCGGAGTGGGGCATCCCCGTCGTTGCCGTGAGCGATCACACCGGGTCGCCGGAGATCCTCGACGGCCGCGTGAAGACGCTGCATCCGAAGATCCACGGCGGCATCCTCGGCCGCCGCGACGACCCCCGCCATCAAGCGGAGATGCGCGCCCACGCGATCGGTCCGATCGACATGGTGGTGGTGAATCTCTATCCGTTCGAGGCCGTCACCGCCCGCGCCGACACGAGCTTCGAGGAGGCGATCGAGAACATCGACATCGGCGGCCCCTCGATGGTGCGCTCGGCGGCGAAGAACCATGCCGACGTAACGGTCGTGACCGATCCCGACGACTACGCCGGTATCATCGCCGAGCTCGAGGCCGGCGGCTCGATCTCGCCTGCGACCAATCGCCGGCTGGCCGAGAAGGCCTTCGCGCTCACCTCCCGTTACGACGCCGCGATCACCGACTATCTGGCGCGTGTGCGCGACGACGCGCCTTTCGCGCCGACGGCGCGCCTCGCCGGCGTCAAGGTCCAGGACCTGCGGTACGGCGAGAATCCGCATCAGCGTGCCGCGTTCTACCGCGACGTGCCGCCGCTCGAGGAGCCGTGCGTGGCCGGTGCGCGCCAGCTCCAGGGAAAGGAGCTCTCCTTCAACAACATCGTCGACGCCAACGCCGCGCTCGAGCTGGTGAAGGAGTTCCGCGCGCCTACGGCGGTCGCGATCAAGCATACCAACCCGTGCGGTGTGGCGACGGCGGCCTCGCTCGCCGAGGCCTTCACCAAGGCGCGCGAGTGCGATCCGGTCTCGATCTTCGGGGGCATCGTGGCCTTCAACCGTCCGCTCGATCGCGCCACGGCGGAGACGATGCAAGACCTCTTCCTCGAGGTCGTCATCGCCCCGCGCGTCGAGCCCGACGCCCTCGCGCTCTTCGGCGGCTCGAAGCGCTTGCAGCAGGTGCGCCTCCTGACGCTCGAGCTCGGCGACCGTGACGATCTCTTCACCGCGAGCCGCCGTGCCTGGGAGGGGCCCCCGGGCCGGAGCCGCGACATGAAGCGCGTGGTCGGCGGCTTCCTGACGCAGGACCGCGATCTCGCCGAGATCGATGTCGCCCGCTGCAAGGTCGTAACGGCGCGCGCCCCGAGCGCCGACGAGCTCGCCGCGCTCGATTTCGCGTGGCGCATCTGCAAGCACGTCAAATCGAACGCCATCGTGCTGACGCGCACGGACCAGGTCGTGGGCGTCGGCGCCGGACAGATGAGCCGGGTCGACTCGGCGCGCCTCGCCGTGATGCGCGCCGGCGCCGCCAGTCTGCCGACGGCGGGCGCGGTGGCCGCCTCGGATGCGTTCTTCCCGTTTCGCGACGGGCTCGACGTCGTCGCCGCGGCGGGCGTGCGCGCCGTCATCCAGCCTGGCGGCAGCATCCGCGACGCCGAGGTGATCGCCGCCGCCGAGGAGCACGGCATCGCGATGATCGTCACCGGGCAGCGGCACTTCCGACACTGATGCGGGTCCTGGTCGTCGGCGGAGGTGGACGCGAGCACGCGCTGCTCTGGAAGCTGCGGCAGAGCCCGCGCGTCGCCGCGCTGCTGTGCGCGCCCGGCAATGCCGGCACGGGTGCGCTCGCGACCAACGTCGCGCTCGGCGCCGACGACGTCGAGGGGCTCCGCGACTTCGCGCTGCGCGAGCGCATCGACTGCACCGTCGTCGGACCGGAGCTGCCGCTCGTCCACGGCATCGTCGACGCCTTCGCCGCGGCGGGCCTCCGCTGCTTCGGGCCGGACCGCCGCGCCGCCGCCCTCGAGGGCAGCAAGGCGTACGCGAAGGAGATCATGCAGCGTGCCGGCGTGCCGACGGCCGCGCACGCCACGTTCGACGATGCCGCCGCCGCCCGCCGCTACGTCGACGAGCTCGGCGCGCCGTTGGTGGTCAAGGCCGACGGCCTGGCGGCCGGGAAGGGCGTCACCGTCTGCGCGACGCGCGACGAGGCGCACGAGGCGATCGACGCCAGCATGCGCCGCCGCATCTTCGGCGCCGCCGGTGGCCGCGTCGTGATCGAGGAGTTCCTCGAGGGCGAGGAGGTCTCGTTCATGGCCCTCACGGACGGCGAGGCCGTCGTGCCGCTCGCCTCGTCGCAGGACCACAAGCGGCTCGGCGACGGCGACACCGGCCCGAACACGGGCGGCATGGGCGCGTACTCGCCGTCGCCGCTCGTCACCCCGGCGCTCGAGCGCGCGGTGATGGATCAGGTGATGCGTCCGCTGATCGCGACGCTCGCCGCCGACGGCATCCGTTACCGCGGCGTACTGTACGCGGGCCTGATGGTCGCCGCCGGCCGTCCCAAGGTCCTCGAGTTCAACGTCCGCTTCGGCGACCCCGAGTGTCAGGTGCTGATGCCCCGCCTGCGCTCGGATCTGCTCGACCTGATGCTCGCCGTGATCGACGGGACGCTCGGCGGGACGACGACGGAGTGGGACATGCGCGCCAGCGCCGGAATCGTGCTGGCCGCCGCCGGATACCCCGGCGAGCCGACCAAGGGCACGCCGATCACGGGACTCCCGGACGGCGGGGCGGGCGACTGGAACGATGGCGTCGTCTTCCATTCAGGTACGGCGACGCGTGCCGGCGAGACGGTCACGAGCGGCGGCCGCGTGCTGACGGTGACGGCGCTCGGCGTCGACGTCGCGGATGCGGTGACCCGTGCCTACACCGGCGTCGCGCGCGTGCGCTTCGCCGGCATGCAGTATCGACACGACATCGGGGCCCGCGCCGGCGCGCGCCCCGACGCCACGGGGAGGTGAGATGGCGGACAAAGACAACCAGCAGGCCGTGCGGGTCGCCATTCTGATGGGCAGCGACAGCGACTGGCCGGTGATGACGACGGCGGCCGATCGTCTCGCCGCGCTCGGAGTCGCGTGCGAGGTGCGGGTGCTCTCGGCGCACCGCTCGCCCGACGAGACGGCGCGCTTCGCGCGCGGCGCGCGCGAGGCCGGATATCGGGTGATCATCTGCGCCGCCGGCGCAGCGGCGCATCTCGCCGGCGCCGTTGCGGCGCAGACGACGCTCCCGGTGCTCGGCGTGCCTCTCGACGCGGGCGGGCTCGGCGGGCTCGATGCGCTGCTCGCGACGGTGCAGATGCCGGCGGGCGTCCCGGTCGGCACGCTCGCGATCGGCAAGGCGGGCGCCGACAACGCGGCACTGCTGGCGGCGCAGATTCTCTCGCTCGAGGACGCCGACCTCGCCGCGCGGCTCGCGAAGCTGAAGAAGGACATGACGACGGCGGTCGAGGAGAAGAACCGCAAGCTGCAAGCGGCACGTGCTGCGCCGCGATCGTGAGGTGCGCCGCGCCGTGACCGCGCGCCGCGCGACGACCGGGTGCCGCGCCATGGTATGGCGGTGAGCCACCCGCCCGCTCCGCCGGCGGAGGCGCTGCGCGCCGCCCACGACGCGCTCGCGGCGGGACGGCTCGTGGTCTATCCGACAGAGACCTTCTATGGCATCGGCGCCCGCGCGCTCGACGCGGCCGCCGTCGCCGCGTTGGCGCGGGTGAAGGCGCGCGCCGGCGAGAGCGGCAAGCCGATCGCGCTCGTCCTCGCGGATCGGGCGATGGTCGCGCGCGTGGCGACGCATGTGCCGCGGCCGGCGGCGCTCCTGATGGAGCACTTCTGGCCCGGACCGCTGACCTTGGTGCTGCCGGCGCGTTCCGACCTGCCGCCCGAGCTCACTGCCGGAAGCGGCCGCATCGGCGTCCGCGTCTCGTCGCATCCCGTCGCGTCCGGGCTCGCGGCCGCGCTCGGTGAGCCGATCACGGCGACCAGCGCCAACCGCGCCGGCGCGCCTCCGGCCTGCGACGTCGCGACGGCGCGCGCAGCTCTCGGGGACGAGGTCGCCGTGTACCTCGACGGCGGCACCGTTGCTGGCGGGTCCGGCTCGACCGTGCTAGTCGTCGACGACGACGCGGGGCAAATCGTGCGGGCGGGAGCGGTGTCGGTGGCGGCGCTGCGCCGTGTGCTCGGCGACTTCCGCCTCGCAACTCCATCCTGACGACGAGGGGCCGTGGCGACGCTCAATCCCTTTCGCGGACTCCGGTACGATCCCAAGGTGGTCGGCGACGTCGGCCGCGTGGTCGCGCCGCCGTACGACGTCATCAATCCCGCGTACCGGGCAACCCTGTACGATCGCAGCCCCCACAACGTCGTGCGGCTGATCCTCAACCGCGACGCCGACGCGTACGCCTCGGCGGCGGCGGCGCTGGTGGCCTGGCGGGGTTCCGGGGCCCTGCGTCTCGACGAGCGGCCCGCGCTCTCGCTCTACGCGCAGCGTTTCCCGGGTCCCGACGGCGTCGCGCGCGAGCGCATCGGCGTGATCGGCGCGCTCCGGCTCGAGAGCTTCGAGTCCGGCCGGGTGCGGCCGCACGAGCGTACGCTCGAGCGCGCCAAGAACGACCGGCTGGCGTTGCTGCGCGCGTGCCGCGCGTCGCTGTCGCCGATCTTCGGCCTGGTCTCGGCGCCGAGCTGGTCGCTCGAGGCCGCGATTCCCGATCGGGCTCCCGATCTCGACGTCACCGAGGACGACGGGCAACGCCATCGCATGTGGCGCCTCGAGGATGCGGCGACGATCGCCGCCATCCACGAGCACCTGCGCGACGGTGAGGTGTTCATCGCCGACGGGCATCATCGCTACGAGACCGCCCTCCGCTACCGCGATGAGCAGCGTGCCGCGCTCGGTGCTGCGGCGCCGCCTCCGGGCGGGGCATCGTACGACTACGTGCTCGCCTACCTGACCCGCATGGAGGATCCCGGCCTCGTGATCCTGCCGACGCACCGCTTTTTGGCCGAGTCGCCGCTCGCGCCGCCGCAGCTCGAGGCAGCGCTCTCCAAGCACTTCCGCATCGAGAACCTGCCGCGCACGGCGCAGGGCATGCGCACCCTGCTCGCGCGGCTCGACGCGCCGGCGACGAGCGGCACCGCGCGGATCGGCGTGGCGCTGCATGGTGTGGACCGGCTGGGGCTCCTCACCGCGGCGGTCGACGCGCTGCCGTTCCCGCCGTCGACGCCGCCCGTCTTGCGGGCGCTCGACGTCACGGCGCTGCATCAAATCGTGCTCGCGGGGACGCTCGGCTTGCCGATCGGCGAGCGCGGGGGCACGCCGGGCCTCAGCTACACGCAGGACGCCGCGGCCGCGCTCGACATGGTCGACGGCGACGGCGCCGCGGCGGCGTTCTTCCTGCCGCCGACCGGCGTGGACGCGCTGCGTGCGGTCGCGATGGCCGGGCTCACGATGCCGGAGAAGTCGACGTACTTCCACCCGAAGCTGCTCACCGGGCTGGTGATCTACCCGCTCGACCTCGACCCCGAGGCCGGCGCGACGCGCTGAGCGTGGACATCACTCCAGAGGCGGTCCGCGAGGGGTTGGCGCAGGCCCGCTACATCACGACGCCGCGGGTCGAGACCGTGCTCTACCTGGCGCTCGTGCTGGAGAAGCCGCTGCTGGTCGAAGGGCCCGCCGGCGCGGGCAAGACCGAGCTCGCGAAGGTGGCGGCGGCGATGCTCGGCACCGAGCTCATCCGCCTGCAGTGCTACGAGGGGCTCGACGAGGCGCACGCGCTCTACGAGTGGAACTACCAGAAGCAGCTGCTGCGCCTGCAGGTCGATCGCGAGAAGGCGACGCCCTGGGAGGAGCTGGCCGGCCACGTCTTCTCGCGCGACTACCTGCTCGAGCGGCCGCTCCTGCGCGCGATCGTCGCGCCGCGGCGCGTAGTGCTGCTCATCGACGAGGTCGATAAGGCGGACGAGGAGTTCGAGGCGTTCCTGCTCGAGGTGCTGTCCGACTACCAGGTGAGCGTGCCGGAGCTCGGGACGATCCGTGCCGTCGAGCGGCCCGTCGTCGTCCTCACCTCGAACCAGCGCCGCGAGCTGTCGGAGGCACTGAAGCGCCGCTGCCTCCACCTCTACCTCGAGTTCCCTGGTGTGGAGAAGGAGCGCGAGATCATCGCGCTCAAGGTGCCGGAGCTCGACGAGCACCTGCGCGCCAGGGTCGCGGAGTTCGTCGCCGGCCTGCGTCGGCTCGAGCTGCGCAAAGCGCCGAGCATCGCGGAGACGCTCGACTGGGCGCGTGCGCTGGTGGCGCTCCGCATCCGCGAGCTCGACGCCGAGGCCGTCCGCCGCACGCTCGCCGTCCTCCTCAAGCACGAGGAGGACGTGCGCAAAGCGGAGCCCAAGATCAAGGCGATGAAAGCGAACGCGGCGCCGCGCTCGTGATCGCCGCGCCGAAGCCGATCAGGGCCAGAGGCGCATCGTCCACGGGATGAGCGACAGCGAGACGTAGGCCGCCATCGTGAACGACAAACCGGCGCCGACCAGGGCCGGCCGCCCGGCGCGCGCCAGCATCAGGATCAGCGTGACCGCCATGACCTTCGCCACGACCAGGCTCGGTCCCGCACCCCAGTGGGTGAAGGCGGTGTGCAGCAGGGGATTGGCCTCGCCGAAGCGATTCCAGCCGATGTAGGTGGCGTACCCGTCGAAGATCTGGAGGATCAGATTCGAGCCGATCAGGAAGGCCAGGGGGGCGGAGTGCCGCACGGTGAGCCAATCAGCAACGGCGGTGCCACCGACGACGCGGGAAATACGCTACGATGACGGCGTGTTGATCCCGCAATCCTGCACGGTCGAGGCCGGGCGCTTGCGCCGGCGCGCGGAATGAAGGCGCGTCTCGCTGCGCTCATCGGAGCGCTGCGGACCGGCGGTGTTCCGGTGAGCGTCGCCGAAGCTATAGATGCCGCCTCCGCGGCCGCTGCGGCCGGCGTCGAGCGTGCCCGTCTCGCCGATGCCCTGGCCGCGTCCCTGATCAAGGACGAGGGGGATCGGCTGCTGTTCGACGAGTGCTTCGCGCGCGTGTTTCCCATCCCGTCGCGCCCACCGGTGCGCCGGGCGCGCCCCGCCGCGACGAAGGCGCGCGGCTCGGAGCAGGGCGGTGACAACGGCGGCGGGCAGCGGCGCGGCGATCGTGGAACGGCTGGCCGGCCTGGTCGGGCCGCCGACGGGCAGGACGACGATCGTGGAACGGCTGACGGGCGCCGCGGCAACGATCGAGAGACGGCCGCCACGCGGCGTCCCGGCGGCGCCCGCGACGCCGTGAGCGAGCAGACGGCGGACCGCGAGCGCGGCGGTGCCGCGAGCGCACAGCGCCGCGACGCCGCCCGCCAGCGGGCACTCCGCACCATGCCGTTCCGCGCCATGTCGCCGCGCGACGTCGAGGACTCGGCCGCGCTCGTACGCGTCCTCGCGCGCCAGGTGTCGGCGCGGTTGCGACGCCGTCTGCAGCCGCGCCGCGCCGGCCGGCTCGACTTCCGCCGCACGCTGCGCGCCGCGACCGCCCATGGCGGTGTCCCCGTCGAGCGCCATTTCCGCGGCCGACGCCCGCGCAGGCCCGTGCTGGTCGCGCTCTGCGACCTCTCGGCATCGGCGGCGACCGCGACCGACTTCTTCCTCGCGGTGCTCGCGCCGGCGCGCGCGCACTTCGCCCGCGTTCGTCTCTTCGGCTTCGTCGATCGCCTGGTCGAGATCGAGTTCGTCGACGGCGCCGTGCGGCCGGCGGCGCCGATCGACCTCATGGCGCGCTCCGACTTCGGGCGCGTGCTGCGCGACCTCGCGGCGGAGGGGGAGGCTGATCTCACCGCCGACACCGTGCTCCTCGTCCTGGGCGATGCGCGCAACAACCGCTTGCCGCCGCGCGCCGACCTCCTGCGCGAGGCGCGGGCCCGCGTGCGTCGCGTCGTCTGGCTGAACCCGGAGCCGCGCGAGCGCTGGAATACCGGCGACAGCGTCATCGACCTGTACGCCCGTCACGCCGACGTGGTGGTGCCGTGCGGCTCGCCGGCGGAGCTGGCGACCGCCGTCGCCGAGGTGGCACGGCGCTCGTGACGCGCGCTCAGGCGCCGGTGAACGCGAGGCCGGCGTACGAGACGGTCGATCCGCTCGCATCGTCGGGGCTACGATCGTAGTGCAGCAAGCGGCCATGGGCGCCGTCCATGAGCGCGAGGAACGCGTAGAGGGGGGCGAGTCCGCAGATGCGCGTGCCGTCGCCGTCGGCCGCGACCTCGTCGAAGAAGCGCTCGTGATCGGCGCGCTCGATCGCAGCGATCAGCCGCCGATCCTTGGCCTCCGTGTGCGCGAGCAGCTCCGGCGTGAGCCCATTCTCGTCGCCGAACTTGGTGCCGACATGGGCGAGGTCGACCGCGGCGATCACCACGGTCGGCCGCGGGTCTTCGGCGAGCGCCGCGCGCAACGCCGCGACGGCACCCATCACGGCCGCGTCCGATTGCGGTGAGCGTCGGGCGAGCACCAGGTCGTGCAGCGAGCCGACCAGCAGCGGCACGATGCTGAACGGACGCGCGCCGAGCAGGTGGCGCAGCAGCACCACCTGGAACTCGACCGCATGCTCGACCCGATGCAGCAGCTCGTCCGCGTAGAGATCCTCGGGCAGCCGTTGCGCCACGCGATCGAGGAAGGCGCGATCGGTGGGCACGGTCCCGAGCGGCGTCGCGAAGTCCTTGCGCGTGGCCGTGAGGCGCGTGCGCCCTTGCTGGTGCGCGGTACCGAGAATGACGAAGCGCTCCGCCGCCGGCGCGGCGCCCAGCGCCGCGTATGCATGGCCGTAGGTCGGGCCGCCGACGCGCAGATCGATGTGCGGGGCGACGAGCCCGCGCAAGACGCCCGGCAGCGGCGGCGCCGCAATGCCGGCGAAGAAGCCGTCGAGGTGATGCCGCAACGCCTCGGGCTCCGCCGGGTAGCTGCTGCCCGCGTGCAGCGGGGAACGCACCGTCGCGGCATGGAAGGCGCCGACGACCTCGCGCTGGTACGCCCCGAACGCGTCCGACAGCAGGTAGTGGTGGCGATCGAGCGTGGCGAGGAACTCGCGCAGCTCGGCGGCGTCGAGCATCGTGCCGAAGCGCTCCGCCCACTCCGCTTGCACGTCGACCAGCGAGTGGGCGCCGTCGAGCAGCGTCAGGATGAAGAACGCGGGCGCGGGAAGCAGCAGCGATTCGGTCGCGTACTGCAGGGGATCGCGCAGACAGATCAGCTGGCGGCCGTCGATCTCGACCGGGAAGGCCTCGACGGGACGGATCTGCGGGTGGGTGACGTCCATGTGGCCGGCGCGACCGGCGCATGCTAGGCACAACGTGGTCGTGGAGCAATCGGGGCGCGAGGTCGTGATCGCTACCCTCGGCGACCTGGCGCCGGGCGAGACACGCAAGTTCCTGCTGCCCGCCGACGGCGAGCCGATCGAGGCGTTCGTCGTCAACGTCGAGGGCACGCTGCATGCCTGGGTCAATCGTTGCCGGCACGTGCCGCTCACGATGGACTGGGTCGACAACCGCTTCCTCGACGACGACGGTTTCATCGTCTGCGCCACGCACGGCGCGCGCTACCGCTGCGACACCGGCGAATGCGTCCTCGGGCCGCCGGTCGGCCGGTTTCTGATCCGGGTTCCGCTGCGCATCGAGGGCGACCGCGTGATTGCGATGGCGCCCGGCGAGCCGTGAGCGCCGCGTTGCAAGTTTTTAAACCACGCGCGTAGCTCGGTCGCCGAGCAACCGCCGACGGTGCGCGTGCCGTGAACGATGGAGGCGCGCGTTGGCTGCCGCAAGGGTCTCCACCGCAACCTCAACCGCAAATTGTCTTGACGGTCGCTGCGGGCCCGTCGTACTCTCCGCGCCATTCCCGTTCGAGGAGGTTTCTCCGGATGCTCGCTCGTCTCGCCATGCGTTCCGCCATCGTCGTCTGCACCGCGGCCCTCGTGCTTCTCTCCGCCGGCAGCTCGCACGCCGGTCGCTGCAGCACCGGGTTGATCTCGGGCCACAAGCTTTGCGGGGCATGCCCGGATCCGGCGGACGAGAGCCTCCTCCCGAATCCGTGCGGTCCTGGTGAGGAGAAGGTGATCTTCGACCTCAAGCCCTCCCTCGACCCGAACAACCCCACGGAGTCCAGCTACGTCACCATCCGCTCCTCGGGGAAGTCGCCCTGCGGCGCCGGATTCGAGCAGACGGAGTCCGTGGACGGCTACATGATCGGCTGCTGGAGTCCGCCAGACAACCAGGGTTGCCGCGAGCTGCACACGCCGAACAACGGCTACATGTGCCTGCGCATCAAGGACGATCCGCTCAACTGCCCCGGCGAATGCTCCAGCGTGCGCACTGGTCAGATCGCGATCAGCACCGCCGGCGCGGCCGATCGCTTCATCTGTCCGCCGTCGGACACGTCGACCTGCAAGTCGGTGCGCGGCAACGGCACCGAGGAGCGCTTCCGTCTCTGGATCGGTGGATTCTGCTCGACCAACGGGTGCGACATCAACAGTACGCCGGATGACAGCACCGACGACTTCGTAGACGGCGATACCTGCTCCAGCGAGTGGGGGGCGACCCTCTTCGGCTACTCGCGTACGGGTCGGGACAGCGGCGGCGGCAACTCACCGCCGGGCTCCTATTTCTGGAATACCGGCACCTTCGATCTCGAAGTGATCGACGGCAAGTCGACGTGTGGCACGCTCGGCAAGTGCCTCGGGCGGCCGGGCAACCGCAACCCCTGGACGCTCAGGGTCGTCGGCGTGCCGCGCCCGGGCTCCAAGATGCCCTGCCTTCCGGGCAACTCCTGCAGCCCGCTCGCCGACGGCGATCCGCTCTGCATTCCGTAGAGCGCGAATAGCCGGAGACCAGCCGTCTGGTGCGCACCCCGCGGGCGCGCGTCGCGCCTATTCGGGCTCGTCGCCGAAGTGCGCCCGGATGATGCGCTGCTTCAAATACTCGAGGGTCCCCAGATCTTCGACGATGTCGCCGCCGGTATCGTAGAAGAAGATCTCGCCGTTCTTGTTGCGGCCGACCGCCACCAGCCACTCGAGCTCGTCCCGGTCCTCGAGCAGATAGTTGATCGTCTGCGAGACGCCCTTCCCGGAGATGATAGTGACTTTGGCCTTGGCGGACTTTTCTTCTTTGGGCATCGTCACCCTCCGGAGCTCGAAAAAAAACGAGCGAAGTCGAAGCTATACGGCGTTCCACCGGTCAGTCAATAGCAACAACCGCTTCTAGTACGATCTCGACGTGCGGCGTTTGCGGAAAGAGATCGAGCGGTTGCACACGATCGACCGTATAGCCTGCCCCCACGAGGACTTTGGCGTCGCGCGCCAGGGTGGCGGGGTCGCACGAGACGTACAGTATCCGGCGGGGCCGTAGGCGGCCGAGCTGGACCACCTCCTCGGCCGCTCCCGCCCGCGGTGGATCGAGCAGCACCAGATCGGCGTCCGCCAGACCCTGCTGGCGCAGGAAGCGAAGCGCCGGAATGGCCTCGAAGCGGCTCTGCAGGCCGTTCGCGGTCGCAGCCGCGCGGGCGGCGTCGATGGCGGCGGCGTCGGCGTCGACGCCGAGCACGCGGTGGCCGTCCCGCGCGAGCGGCAGGCTCAGGTTGCCGGAGCCGCAGAAGAGATCGAGGACTCGGGACGCGGGTCCGGTGAAGGCGCGGACTGTGGCGACGAGGGCGTGGTTGGCTTCGGCGTTCACCTGGCTGAACACTTCCGGCCGCTGCGGGATCGACTCCCGATCGTCGGGCCGCACGACGACGTGGACGTCGCCGGCGTCGTGGCGCCAGTCGCGGCCCTCGAGGGCGATGCCGGCGATCGTCGTGGCTCCGGCCAGGAGGTCGGCGAGGACGCCCGCGTCACCCTCCGCGAACGGGCCGTCGGCGACGGCGTGCATGACGACGGTCCCGCGTCCGTTCACGAGCAGCTCGAGCGTCGCGAGGCGGGTGCGCAGCGATCGCACCAACCGGCGCGCGAGCGGCAGCGCGGCCACGAGCGTGGCGTCCGCGATCACGCAGTCGTCGATCTCGACCACGCGATGCGAGCGCGCCTGCCGGTAGCCGAGCACGCCGCGCCGATCGACGTGCAGGCGTATCCGCCGCCGGTAGTGCCACTCGTCGGGCGCGGCGAGGATCGGCAGCGCGCGTCGCGGGGTCACGCCGCCGACCCGCGCCAGGGTCTCGCGCACGTTGGTGGCCTTCGCTTGGAGCTGCGCGGGATACGCCACCTGCTGCCAGGGACATCCGCCGCACGACGCGACCCAGGGGCACGGCGGCGTGCGATGCGCCGGACCCGGGATGAGGCTCACGACCTCCGCGCGGGCGAAGCGGCGATGCGTCGCGACCAGCCGGGCGTGCACGTGATCGCCTGGCGCTACGCCGGGCACGAAGACGACGCTGCCTTCGTGTCGGGCGACGCCGTCGGGGCCGTGACTGAGCGCGGTCACGTCGAGGCAGACGGTGTCCGCCTCCGGTCGGCAGGTGGGAGAGGTGTGCGACACTGCCGTCGAGGCGAGCGCCCCGGGCACGCAGGTGCCCAGGGCGCCCCGACCGATCAGGACTTCTTTTCCGCCGGCGCCTTCGTCTTCTTCGCCGTCGAACTCGTGCACGACTTCACGCGTTCGGCCGTGACGTGCAGATCCTTCTGCACATCCTCGGATGACTTGCCGCCGTCCAGTGCTTCCTTGATCTGCTTGCACGAGACTTTGTGCTTGGTGTGCTTTGCCGTCGTGGCGAACGCCGGCGCACCCGCTACCGCGATCAGCGAAATCGCCGCGATTGCCATGGTCATGACCCTCTTCATCATTCCTCACCCCCTTTCATCGTCGGATAAAGCGCCGTGCACTATAGCACGTGCCCGTGGGAAGGTTAGTGGGTCAGGGGGCGGCAGGCGCTGGCGGGGTCGCGGGCCCCGGAGCGCCCGGCGCCGGCGGGGAAACGGCCGCCCGTTCGCCTGCCAGCTTCTGCATCGTCTCGAAGCGCCGTTGCAGGTCCTCGAAGCGCTGCGCCATCTGCTCCATCCGATCGGTGACCCGCTCCAGCTGCCGGCTCACGTTCGTCCGCTGCTCCTCCGCGTCCCGCACCTTGGTCTCGAGCTCCTGGACCCGTGGGTTGGCGGCGATCACGGGCGCGATCAGGTAGTTCCCGGCGGGCGAGGTGACCAGGAAGCCGGCGCCGAACGCGCCGAGTATGAAGCCGAGCAGAAAGCCGAACAGGATCTTGAGGATCATGCGATCTCCTTCATGACAGCGCGCAGACGAGCGTCCGCGGTCCGGGTTGCCAGCCGCTGCCGAGCAAGCTGGCGGTGAGCGCGGGTTCCAGGGGCGACTCCTGCGGCAGCTGCACCTCGAGGCGTGCGCAACCATGTGAGCGTGCGCGCCGGCGCGCGCACCCGAGCAACGCCTGCGCGACGGCGTCGGAGGGACCGTGCAGCGTCCGGACGACCGCCACCGGCAGCCCGAGGCCGCGGGTGTAGACGATCACGACGAGCCCGAGCAGGACGTCGTCGTCCTCGCGCTCGGCGAGGTAGCAGTCCTCGCGCAAGGTCGAGACCAGATGCCGCCACCGCTTGCGCTCCGCGAGCGACGCCGGAGCGGGCTCGCCGAGCAGCGCGCGCACGCGGTCGAGGTCGTCACGGCGCGCGCGCCGCACTCGCACACGGACGTCCATCGCCGCGTGTTTAGCAACTGCCGGCCGCGCGGGCCAGCACGCCGGGTCGCCGAGTTGGAGCCGCTAGCGCAGCTGCCGGCAGGTGACGCGGGTGCGGTGGCGATTGGTCGTGCAGCTGCCGAGGCCGACGACGTCGCCGACGTCGAGGGCGAGCTGTACCTGGAGCAGGGCGCGATCGGTTCCCGCGAGATCGAGGTTCTTCGCCGTGATCGTGACGTCGTAGCGGATGCCGTCGCGCGAGCGCAGCACGACGCGCGTGACGCCGCCGGCGAGCGCGCCGTCGAGGTCGCGGAACACCAGCGACTTGCCGCTGCGGCTCGTCACCCAGCTTCCCGACGGCACCGTCACCTGCAGCAGCGCGGCGCCGGTCGTGTCGCCGAGGCTGAGCGTCACGGGCTGGCCCGCGATGTCCGTCATCGAGCGCGCGGCGCTCACCGTGAAGCGTCCGTGCAGGGTGAGCCGATCGTCGTCGACGAGCGGGTCGCGGCCGAAGGTGATGCCGAGGCGTCCCAGGGTGAAGGTGCCGCAGGCCGACGCGGGGTCCTGCGTCGGGTTCGCGATTGCGACGCAGTTGTCGCACGCGTCGCCGATGCCGTCGCCGTCGAGATCGGACTGGCTCGGGTTGGCGACGTTCGGGCAATTGTCGCTGGCATCGCCGATGCCGTCACCATCGGCGTCCGGACCGAGCGGGGTCGGGACCGGCGTCGGCGACGCGGTCGGCGTGGCGAACACCACGCCCGTCTCCGGATAGATGAACGTGACACCGGCGATGTCGTCCGCCATGAGCGACGCGCCGCGGCCGTCGAAGTGCGCGTAGGCGTACATCGTCGCGGTCGGGTCGGTCGAGTGCGCGAGGCCGATCGTGTGGCCGAGCTCGTGCGTCAGCACCTCCGACATGTTGGTGACGTTCCAGGTCGTGCAGGCGCTCCAGCCGTTGTTGACCGTGATGTCGCCCTCGACGATCTGGTGGAAGTCGACGCCGTTCACGGTCTTCGTCACCGCGCCGTTGGCGCAGTACCCGCCGACCGCGAGCACGCCCGAGCAGCCGGACGGATCGAGGACGTTGCCGGACGGGTCGTTGAAGACGATCGTGTTCTTGCCGTCGCATCCGCCGCTCGGCGCACCGCTGATGCCGCCGCCGTCCTGCAGCACGATCGCGGCGGTTTCGACGTTGGTCCACGCGGCGAGCGCGGCGAGCGCCGCGTTGCGCGAGCCGTTCGGGCCGATCTTCGGATCGCCTGCGGTGTCGATCTTGAAGAGCACGGGCAGGCCCTGGTCGGGCTCGAACCAGCGCACGTCGTTGAAGAGCTTGAAGCCCGCGGTCTCGGGCGTGAGGATGTCCGCCGCGGCGGGCGCCTTCGCGAGCGCATGGTGCATGACGCGGACCGGCTGGCTGCGGACGACGTCGCGCAGGTGGCCGCGAAACGCGCGCGCCGGCCGGCGATCGTCGAGCTGACGGCTCTGCGCGGTGCGCGAGAGCACGACGACCTCGTCGTCGAGCGGGCGCGATGCGGTCTCCTCGCCGGTCACCGCGTCGGGTGCGACGCCGAACTTGCCGAGCGTCATCTGCGTCGTGCGCAGGTATCCGTCGCCGTCCTGCGTGAGGAAGGCAATGACCGACTCGCCGACCGCATAGCGCGGGGTGCCGAAGAGCCACTGCTCACGGTCGCCGACACGACCGCCACGCTCGCGGATCGTCACCTCGGCGACCGGCAGGTAGCCCTTGAGCACCTCGTCGGGGCGCAGCGAGACGTAGGTGTAGATGCCGCCGTCGTCGGCCGGTGCGACCCGGACCTGCGTCACCGTGCCCGCGACGATGGCATCCGACGTGAGCGCCAGCTCCTCGTCGCTCATCATCACGATGGTCGTGGAAAAGGCCGGTGTGGAGAGCAGCGCGAGCAGGGCGAGCAGCGCGGCGACGATGCGAAGCGACGCCGTGACATCCGAGAGGGTGCGAGGGCGGGGCACGGAACCTGATGAGCAATGCGGGTGCCACGGCGGGGAGCCGAAAAACCGCGGTCGGCGTGGCCTCGCGGCGGTTGCGCTGCGCAATCCTCGGCGCGTTCGTCATACCGGTGACAGGGGGCTGGCGGGGTGCTGACTGGAAGGCATGCGACCTCGCATGCCCCGGACGGCCGTATTTCTCTTCATTGCCAGGCGGCGGGATGGGAAGCTAAAGACCTTTCTATGCCCTCTTCCGCCGCTGCCGACCGTGGGACGCTCGAGATCACGGTCCTCGGCTCCTCGGACGCCTTCTGCAGCGGCGCCCACCTCAACGCGGCCTACCTCTTCCGCACCCAGCGCTCGACGTTCCTCGTCGATTGCGGCCCGACCACTTTGTTCGGCATGAAGCAGCGGTCGCTCGATACCGGCTGTCTCGATTTCGTGATCATCAGCCATATGCACGGTGACCACTTCGCGGGGCTGCCGTTCCTGCTGCTCGAATACATGTACGAGAACCCGCGGCAGCGGCCGTTCGTCATCGTCGGTCCGCCGGGGATCGAGGAGCGGGTGTGGACGTTGTTTCAGACGCTCTACAGCGACGTGCACTCGAAAGCGATGCCGTTTCCGTTGCGCTTCGAGGAGCTCCGCCCGGAGGAGCCGACCGTCGTCGCGGACGTCACGATCCTCCCGGTGCGGGTGCCGCACCAGGTCGAGGAGACGGCGCTCGCGTTGCAGATCGGTGTCGGCGCGAAGCGCGTGCTCTACAGCGGTGACACCCCCTGGATCGATCGCTTCCTCGAGCTCGCCCGGGGCGCCGATCTCTTCCTCTGCGAGTGCACGGCGTACGCGAGCTCGATGGGACGTCACATCGAGTTCGAGCACCTGAAGACGCTGCTCCCGCAGATCGCCGCGAAGCGTCTCGTGCTCATGCACCTCGGGCGCGAGATGCGCGAGCACGCGGCCGCGCTCGGCGTCGAGTGCGCGACCGAGGGGCTCGTCCTGCGCCTGTAGGCGCGGCCTTCGTCGCGCGCGCTCAGCCCGGCCGGCGCGGCGTCTGCCCGGGGGCGCCCGGACGTACCAGCAGCGAGCTTTCGGACTCGACGCGCGCCTTCGCCGCATCCTCCTGGAGCAGCAGCGAGAAGCTGCGCCGCGTGAGCTCCTCGAAGAACGGAACCCCCTCGCCTCCGGTGCGGCTGGCGCCGAGTGCGTTGGCGGAGGCGAGCGCAGCGCGTGCGAGCGTCGGCCGGCCGGTCGCGTGGAGGACGTACGCCATCTCCTCGAGGCGACGCCGGTACGGTCGGCCCGCGTCGCCGCCGAACAGCTCGTGCAGCGCGCGCACGACGATCGATCGGCCACGCTCCTCCTGCTGCGGGCGGCTCAGGACGAGCGGACTGTCGCGCACGGCGCTCACCTCGGCGGCGTACGATCCCAGCACCGAGCGGTCGAGCAGCCAGGTGAAGAACTCGGGCTCGGCGAGGAGCGCCGGGCCCTCCGCCGCGGCGCTTGCGACGTCCTCGCCGAGAACACGGGCCGCGAGAGGTGGATCGCGCGGTGCCGGCGCGGTGGCGAAGAGGCGCGCGCGGTACGTCGGGTACTCGCCGACGCCGGCCGTCCCCGCGGCGCGGGCGCGCGCGAATCCCTCCTCCAGCAGCGCGTCGCAGTAGACCGCGTCGGCGGCCACCATGCGCAGATGGTGGCGCGCCTGCAGATCCTGCTCCATGCGGCGCAGCGTTTTGCGCGGCATGTCGGCCAGGGCGACGTCGCGCAGGCCGCCGGGCTCGTTCAGCACGGCCGTGAGGACGGCGAGGCCGCCGTCGTGACGGGGGCGGACGATCCACAGCAGGCGGTCGCCGCGCCCGTCGATCGCCGACACGTAGCCCTCGATGGTCGACGCGGCGCGGGGGCGCGGCGGCTCCTCGACCGGCACGGGCGCCGGCACCGCGACGCCGCGCTGGGTGAAGCGATACAGCGCGCGGCGCGCCTCCTTCACCACGGCCTTCCAGCCGAGGCGCTCGGCGCCGGACTCGACCGCGCGCAGGGCGGCCGCGTGCTCCGCGTCGGGTGTCCGCCCGAGGCGGGCCGCGATGGCGAGATCGAGCTCCGGGGTACGGCCCACCAGGGGCAGTAGCTGCGCCGGCGCGGTCACGTCGTCCGCGACGCCGGCGGCCCGGAGCGCCGTGTGCTCGACGGCGGGCGAGGCGTCCTTCGACGCCACTCAGCTGTCTCGGCGCGCGGTCGCGGTGGAGCGGGGGTACGCGTCGAGCTTGGCGGTGACGTGGTCGTGAATCCACTTGCCGTCCCACCACTCGACGGGATCGATGTGCGTCCCCCACAGCATGACGCTGAAGTGCAGGTGGTCGCCGCCGGCGAGCCCGGTCTCGCCGGTGCGTCCGATGGTGTCGCCGCGCTGCACGGTGGCGCCCACCTTGGTCGTGATCGCGCTCAGGTGACCGTAGAGCGAGAAGATGCCGAGGCCGTGGTCGATGATGACGGCGTCGCCGTAGATGCCGAGCGGGCCCGCGAAGACGACGGAGCCGTTGCTCGCGGCCGTGACCGGGCTCTGCCGCAGCGAGGCGAGATCGAAGCCGAGATGCGTTTGCGTATCGATCGTCGCGCCCTTGTAGACGTAGGAGCGCCGGTCGGCGAAGCCGGAGAGTGGCGAGCTGTTCGGCTGGCGCATGAACGCGCCGTCCCAGAGCGGAATCTTGGCGGAGGTGCGCGTCGCTTCCTTGATGCGCTCCTCGCTCTGCTTGCGCAGGGTGCGGTTGATGAAGAGATAGCCCTGCACGAGGTCGGCTTGCGGTGCGGCGCCGTTGGCGGCGAGCAGCTCCGGCACCTTGCGCTCGAGAAACGCGTCGTCGAGCGGCATCGTCTTCTCCGCGAACTTGCGCGGTTTCACGACCGTGTGGAAATTGACCTCGCGCCGGTTGCCCGCGGCGTCGACGGCCACCGCCTTCGGCGTCACGCGCGTGTCGAGATCCTGCGGCACGGCGAAGAAGGCGCCGACGATGCCGGGATCGTCGAACAGCGCCGGCGTGCCGGGGAAGAAGTACTTGTCCACCTGCACGCCGCTCTGCACGGCGTCGCTCGAGACCTTGTAGACGAGGAACTCGACGCCACCGACCTTGACGTTGTGCTCGGTCGAAAGCACCTCGAGCGTCGGCGGCGTGAGGTCGACCGTCGCCTGTGCCTCGAGCGCCGGCTTCTCGCCGCGGAACCAGCGTAGCCACGAGTAGTCCTCGGCGAAGACGCGGATGGTCAACGGCCCCTCGGAGATCTTGCGATCGATCGCCTGCAGCGGGATCGACAGGGTCGTCTCGGGGACCGTGCTCTTGCGCCACGAGGCGGCCGGGTATTCCTCGCTGGCGAGCACCGTCTTGGTGCCGCCGCTCTCGATCTCGACGCGGCTGCGGCTGAGGCCGGTCTGCGGATCGGCGATGTGGACGTCGATCGTGCTGGTGCGCCCGAGCACGTCGACCGGGTGCAGCAGCTCGGCCGTCGGCCGGTGCCACTCGAGCTTCGTCACCAACAGCACGATCGTGCCGCCGATGAGGAGCAGCGCCGTGACTACGCCGAACCGACGACGCCAGATCCCGTCGCGTTGCTCACGATGACGCGCCGACCGCATCCCATCTCCCCGAGCGCACCTTACGAGCGGCTTTCCGTAGTGTCAATTCGAATCGCGCCGCGCGGCGCGCGGACTCACCGCCCCGCGTGCATGGCCTGCACGAGCTCGAGCAGCGACGTGGTGATGGCGTACGTCGCGCCCCAGATCATGTGCCGGCCGTGGCGGTAGGCGGCGACCCGCAGCACGCGGCCGTCGTCGGCGGTCCAGTCCTCTTCGGTCGCGGTGGCCGGATCGAGCAGCACGCCGAGCGGCACCGAGAAGATCTCGCTCACCTCGTACGGGTTCGGGCGGAACTCGTACGGATGGGGAAAGACGCCGACGAACGGGCTGATGAGGAAGTTGGAGCCGAGCGTGTGGATGGGCGGTAGCGCGCCCAGCACTTCCACGTCCATCGGTACGACGCCGATCTCCTCCTCGGTCTCGCGCAGCGCGGTCGCGAGCATGGTCGGATCCGCGTCCGCGACGTGGCGGCCGCCGGGGAACGACACCTGGCCGCGGTGGTGCGGCAGGGTTTCGCTGCGCTTGGTGTAGAGCAGGTGCAGCGCGTCGTCCTGCACGAAGAGCGGTACCAGCACGGCCGCGGCGATGCCGGGCGGCGACGTCGACGGCGTCGGCGCGGCGTCGAGCGCCGCGCGCAGCCGCGGCAGGATTGCGGGCCCGACGCCGAGCCCGGTTGCCGGATCGCGCGTGTCGCTCATGCGGCCAGCGCGGCGGCCGCGTCGACGAAGACGCGCGCGCCTTCCGCCGGGTCGGCGGGGTCGAAGAGCGCGCCGTCGACGAGGACGGCGTCCACGTGGCCGTGGAGGCGTGCCAGGTCATCCGGCGCGGCGACCGGCTCCTGCGCGATCACGGGCCAGCGGGAAGGGATGCGCGCCGCGAGCGCCAACGCGCCGGGGGCGAGGGCGAGCACGGGGACGCCGGCGGCGAGCGCTTGCTCGCATTCCGCCTCGCTCGCCACCTCGGCGAGGACGGCGACGTGCATCGCGCGCGCCAGCGCCACGAGCCGGGCGAGCGCCTCGCCGGCGACGGCGACCGGCACCAGCACCGCGTCCGCCCCGGCGGCGCGGGACTCGTAGAGGCGCTCCTCGTCGGCGACGCAGTCGTAGCGCAGGATGGGCGCCGACACGGCGGCCGCGACGGCGGTGAGGTCGTCGAGCCGGCCCCGGAACACGCTCGGCTCCGTCGCCACGGCGAGCGCCGGAATCTCGAGGTCGTCGAGGACCGCGGCGATGGACGCGAGATCGAGGTCTCGCGACGCCTCGCCGCGCCGATGGAGGAGCGGGAGGACGGCGAGCGCGCTCCGGCCGGCGCCGAGGTACTGTGTGAAGTCGCGGATGCTCGGCCGCAGATCGGCGCGCGGGATCGCCGGCGCCGGCGGCCGCGCCGCGTGGAGACGGCGCCAGTCCATGGACTCGGTCTAGCAGGCGGTTCGCGCCCTCGGAAGCACGATGGTATCGTCCGCCGATGGCGTGCCTCGTCGTGCGCTACCACGAGATCGCCCTCAAAGGCGGTAACCGTCACCGCTTCGTGTCGCGCCTCGTCTCCAATCTGCGCGCCGCGACGATGGGGCTCGGCGTGACGCGGGCGCAGAGCCTGCCGGGCCGGATCGTGCTGTGGCTCGCCAACGGCGCCGCGCTCGAGGAGATCTGCGCGCGCACCGCGATGACGTTCGGCATCGCCAACTTCTCGTGCGGCGTCTCGACCCGGCTCGACCTCGATGCGGTGTGCGAGGCGGCGGTTGCTGCGGCCACCGCCAGTACCGCGTCGTCGTTTGCGATCGTCACCCGGCGCGCGCACAAGGCGTTCCCGCTCACCTCGCCGGAGATCAACGCCCGGGTGGGCGACGCCGTCGGACGCGCCACCGGCATGCGCGTCGATCTCGATCACCCCGAGCTCGCGATCGCGGTGGAGATCCTGCCCGGCTCGGCGCTGGTGTCGGGACGGAAGCTGGCCGGTCCCGGCGGCCTGCCGACCGGGATCAGCGGCAAGGTGACGTGCCTCCTCTCGGGCGGCATCGACTCGCCGGTCGCGGCGCATCGCATGATGCAGCGCGGGTGCCGTGTGGGCTTCGTCCACTTCCACGGCGGGCCCTACACGGATCGCGCGAGCCGCGACAAGGCACGCGAGCTCGTCGCCCATCTGACGCGCTGGCAGCTCCACTCCGAGCTCTGGGTCGTGCCCTTCGGCGACATCCAGGCGGAGATCGTGGCGCGCGTGCCGCGCTCGCACCGGGTCGTGCTCTATCGCCGCATGATGCTGCGCATCGCGGCCGTGCTCGCCGAGAAGAGCGGCGCGAGCGCGCTGGTCACCGGCGAGAGCCTCGGGCAGGTCGCGTCACAGACGCTCGCGAACATGACCGTCATCGGCAGCGCGTCGCCGCTGCTCGTCTTGCGTCCGCTCGTCGGCATGGACAAGGCCGAGATCATTGCGCACGCCGAGCGCATCGGAACGTTCGAGACCTCGGTGCTGCCCGATCAGGACTGTTGCACGCTCTTCGTTCCCCGCCACCCCACGACGCGGGCGACCGAGACGGAGGTCGCGGCGGCCGAGGCGCAGCTCGACGTGCCGGCGCTCATGCGGCGCGGCGTCGAGGCGGCGGAGCGCTCGCTCTTCGACGATCCGCCGCTGCGTGTGGTGGCGGCCGACGCGCCGCCCTCAGCGAGCTCCGCCTAGCCCCGCGAGGAAATCGCCCGCGACCGCGTCGGGGCTCCGGCCCTCGCGATCGACGGCGGCGTTCATGCGGCGCATGCTCGCGGCATCGATGGTGCCGCTCAAGGTCGCGAGCGCGGCGAGCGCGCGCGGCTCGTCGCGGGCGAGCCGGGGGCCGGCGAGGATGATCGCGTCGTACGGTGGGATGGCGCTGCGGTCGTCCTCGAGGACGCGCAGCGCGAACGCCGCGATGCGCCCGTCGGTCGAGAAGGCGCTGGCGACGTCGACGTCGCCCGCCGCCACCGCCTCGTACATGAGGGAGGGATCCATGCTGCGCTGGGCCGCGAAGCGCAGCCCGTAGGCGCGGCTGAGCGCCGCCCACTCGGGGCGAGAGAAGAACTCGTAGTCGCTGGCGATGGTCAGCGACGGCGCGCGCGCCGTGAGGTCGCTGATGCGGCGGATGGCCCCGGCGCGGTCGTCGCGCATCACCAGCGCGTAGGCGTTCTCGAAGCCGAGGGCGCTGGCGACCGTGATCCCGTCGTGCTCACGCAGGTAGCGCGTCACCTCGGCGAGCACCGCGCCGCGCTCGGCGGGGACGTCGGTGCGGTGCATGACGGTCGCCCAGATCGTGCCGGTGTAGTCGACGTAGCAATCGATCGTGCCGTTCCGCAGCGCATCGAAGGCGACCGTAGAGCCGAGCGAGGGGACGATCTCCGCCGCGGCGCCGGACGCCGCGCCGAGGCGCCCCGCAACGATCGCGCTCAGGATGTACTGCTCGGTGAACGTCTTCGATCCGATGGAGATCGGCCGCGGGCCGCGGCCGAGCGCACCGCCCGCGAGCGTCGCCGTGGCATAGAGCGCGAGCGCCGCGAGCGCGGCGGCGGCCGTGACGACGAGGGCACGGCGGCCGGAGCGCACGCCGACCTCGAGCGCGTGCACCAGGCCGTCGAGCAGCAGCGCCAGCGCCGCCGCGGCGGCGCAGCCGACCAGCACGGCGGCGAGGTTGCGCGTCTGCAGGCCGCTGAAGATGTAGTTGCCGAGGCTCGGCGCGCCGACCGGCGTCGAGAGCGTCGCCAGGCCGACGACCCACACCGTCGAGGTGCGGATGCCGGCGACGATGACCGGCAGGGCGAGCGGGAGCTCGACGAGGCGCAGGCGCTGCCGGTCGGTCATGCCGACGGCGCGGGCCGCCTCCACGATGGCCGGATCGACGCCGGCGACGCCCGCGACCGTGTTCCGCAGAATCGGCAGGATGCTGTAGAGCGTGAGCCCGATCAGCGCCGGCAGGAAGCCGATGCTCGGCACGCCGAAGCCGAGGCTCGTGGTGGTGGCGCGGCCGAGCGCCGCGAGCGCCGGCACCATGATCGCGAGCAGCGCCAGACTCGGGATCGTCTGCAGCAGGCTCGCGACCCCGAGCACCAGGCGCTCGGCGACGGGCCGCCGCGTCACCCAGAGCCCCGCTGGGACGCTGATCGCCGTGCCGAGGAGGAGCGCCGTCAGCGTGAGCTGCAGGTGCGCCGTGAGATAGGCGGGCAGGAGCGCGAGCTGCGCCCGCAACGCCTCGCTCATCGGGTCGCCGCCGCCTCGCCGCGCGCCAACGCCTCGACGGTCCGGCCGTGGCGCAGCGGCGTCTCCATCAGCTGCGCGACGTATTCGCCGGCGGGCGCCCGCAGCAGCTCCGCCGGGGTGCCGATCTGCACGAGGTGTCCGTCGCGCATGACGGCGATGCGGTCGCCGAGCAACAGTGCCTCGACCATGTCGTGGGTGACGAAGACGATCGTCACGGCGAGGCGGGCGCGGATGGCGCGCAGCGACTGCTGCAGGCGGTCGCGCGTCAGCGGATCGAGCGCGCCGAAGGGCTCGTCGAAGAGCAGCACCGCCGGCTCGGCGGCGAGCGCGCGCGCCACGCCGACGCGCTGCTGCTGGCCGCCGGACAGCTCCGTCGGACGGCGATCGCGGAACGTGGCCGGATCGAGCTCGACGAGCTCCAGCAACTCGTCGACGCGCCGGTCGATCCGATCGATGCTCCACCCGAGGAGGCGCGGCGTGATGCCCACGTTCTGCGCGATCGTCAGGTGCGGGAACAATCCGATTTGCTGGAAAGCGTAACCGACGCGCCGGCGCAGCTCGTAGGGCGCCATCGAAGCGACGTCGGCGCCGTCGATCCGTACGTGGCCGGCGCTCGGCTCGATCAACCGGTTGATCATCTTCAGCGTGGTCGTCTTGCCGCTTCCCGACCCTCCGAGCAGCACCAGCAACTCGCCACGCGCGACGGTCAGCGACACGGCGTCGACCACGACGCGGTCACCGTAGCGCTTGGTCAGCTGGCGGAGGTCGATCACGCGCGAGGGCGTGTCAGGTGGATGGCGGAGGCGGTAAGGAGGCCAGGAACGGCTCGACCGCGGCGAGGAAGCCGCTCGGGTTGTCGCCCATCACCGAGTGCCCCGCGCCGGGCACGGTGCGCACCTCGGCGTGGACGAGCGTCGCGAGCCGAGCCGCCGTCTCGGGCGCCAGGATGTCGCTCTCCTCGCCGCGCACGATCAAGACCGGGCAGCGGATCGCGGCCAGGCGATCCCACAGGGTCGAGATGTCGCCGGCGGCGCGTCCCGGATTGCGCAGGGCCGGATCGTACTTCCAGGTCCACCGGCCGCTCTCGAGCCGCTGCAGGTTGTGGCGCAGGCGCTCGCGGATGTTGTCGAGGGAGCGGCGCGGGTTGAAGGCGTGCGCGCGCGCGACGAAATCCTCGAACGAGTCGAGCTCGTCGTTGGCGGTGACGAACTGGCGGATGTGCTCGACGCCCTTGCGCTCGACCTGTGGGGCGATGTCGACGACGACGAGCGCGCGCACCATCGCCGGTGTCCGCGCCGCGAGGGTCATGGCATTCAGGCCGCCCATCGAGAGCGCGACGAGGATGGCGGGGCCGCCGATGGCCGTGCGCAGGAACTCCTCGACGTCGCGACTCTGCGTCTCGATGCCGTAGTCGCCGTCCGGCGCCCACGTCGAGTCGCCGTGGCCGCGTTGATCGAGGGCGCGAACGTGGTGGTGGCGTGCCAGAGCCGGCGCGACCTCGTCCCAGCTGTGTGCCGTCTGGGTGATTCCGTGCAGGCACACGAGCGGCGCGAGCCCCGCGGTGCCCCAATCGAGATAGTGGAGACGCAGGCCGCCGACGGTGGCCGTGGCGTCGCGCGGAGCGCTCATCGATCGGCCCGCCGGCGCCAGGCGCGCGTGATGTCGTCCAAGCAGGCGCGGAGCGGTTCGGGCAGCGACGAGAGATCCTGCGTGTGGGGCGCCGGCGGACACGCGCGTCGCAGCGCCGCAGGCTCGGTCGGCTCGGTCACGGGTGGCCTGTCCGGCAGCGAGGTCAGCACGAAGAAGAGATCGGCGACGAGCGGCGTGCCGAGTTGGGCGTTCAGCTCGGTGAGCACGGTGCGCTTCAGCAACTGTAGCTCCTGCATCCAGGGCGCGCTCGACACCGCGACCATCAGCGTGCGGCCGCGCAACCTGACGGGCTGGGCGCGGCGTGCGATCTGCGGGCCGACGGCGTCCTCCCAGACGCGCCAGATCGCCGCGGCACCGGGCTCGCCGGCGACGCGGTCGAGACAGCGCTCGAGGAGCGCCCGGACGCCGAGCGGTGTCTGCGATCTCATCGCTCGCTCTGTAGCACAGACGGCGACTTACGGCGCGGTCACGCCGCGTTCACACTCTCGTCATTTTTTTCTTGACAAGACTCCAACGAGTTGTGTAGTCCACCGCCGTCCACTACAACATCTTGTGTGGGCAGTCGGAAGCGCACCCAGCGCAATCGATCGACGAACGGCGCACGAACACGGCCAGGCCGCAGTGCGGAGGAGGCGGGGATGGAGAACGGAGTGGCGGCGGGTGAGCGGAGAGCCGAGGCGGAGCAGGCGCCCATGACGTTGACGGCGGTCCCTTCAGCGGGTGTCTCGGCGGGTCCCGACGCGCCCGGCGCAGTGGGAGGACAGGGGCGGCAGGGGATCGCGATGCGCCGGTACTTCACCGAGGCTGGCGTGGATCCCTACACGACGGTCGAGTGGGAGCG
>Ga0157379_10000582_pt1 | contig 29612 bp, 25 predicted proteins | sample S25metaG_FD_121802 | JGI IMG/M metagenome (GOLD analysis project Ga0157379, IMG submission 121802) | Switchgrass rhizosphere microbial communities from Kellogg Biological Station, Michigan, USA - S2-5 metaG | ecosystem: Host-associated > Plants > Roots > Rhizosphere > Soil | place: USA... | reverse complement strand
GGCCCGATCCCGACCAGGATGAAGACCTTGCCCAGCAGCCCCAGGTCCTCGACCCGGCGCATGAAATCGCGCAGCCGCGGCATGTCGTAGCAGTACTGGGTCTGAATGAACTGCGCACCCGCGGCCACTTTCTTGGCTACCCGCTGGGCGCGGAAATTCAGCGGCTCGACGGTGGGATTCTCCGCGGCCCCCAGGAACACGCGGGGCGCATAGGTGATCTTGCGTCCACTCAGGAAGTGATGCTCATCGCGCAAGGTGCGCGCAGTCTCGAGAAGCGTCACCGCGTCCAGATCAAACACCGGCTTGGCCTGCGGATGATCGCCGGCCTGGACGCCATCGCCGGTCAGGCACAGGATGTTGCACACGCCCATGGCGGCACCACCTAGGATGTCCCCCTGGATCGCGATCCGATTGCGGTCGCGGCAGGAGATCTGCATGACTGGCGCGTAGCCCACCCGGGTCAGCAGCGCGCAGACCGCCAGGCTCGACATGTGGCAGTGCGCACCGCTCCCGTCGGTGGCGTTGATGGCATCGACGTAGCCATCGAAGACCCGCGCCCGATCGTAGACTTCCTGCGGATCGGCGGAATCGGGTGGGGCCAGTTCGGTGGTGATGGCAAACTGCCCGGCGCGCAATACGCGCTCAAGGCGGCCGGGCGATGTGTGCCCAGGCAGAATCGGCAGCGGGTAACCAGGGACCGGCTCGTCGTCAAACCTCATGGCGGCGGTGCCGTCTTTTCCTGCACCACGCGCAGCCACGAGGAGCGGCCCTGCAAACGCCGATCGACCGGGGGCTGCCCAATGCTTATGGCTTCGGAGCCGCCTGGAATGCGGGCCGCGCCGGCCACGGCTTCGACCCAAACGCAGCGCATCTCCGGACGAACTTCGCAATTGCCGTTATCGCGCACGCCACCGCAGGGGCCGTTGCGCAGCTGCTTGGGACAATTCATGGGGCAGGACATGCCGGTGGCGCTCAAGACGCACTGGCCACACATCTTGCAGTCGAACAATGCTCCCTTGACCACGCGCTCCACGGCGGCCACGGGGCGCTCGATGCGCTGATAGCCGATCAGCCGCCACAGCGGGCTGCAGAACACCAACAGGCGCTCCAACCGCAGATAGAACCAGTTTAGGCCGCGTGCATGGCGCACCGACCAGCGGCGTAATGCGTACATCTTAGGGGCTCTCCGCGCCCGCCGGATCGGAAGCGGGCTCGAGCCCGTGGGCACGAATCAAGCGCTCGAGATCCTCATCGCTGTAGCGCGCTTCGATGCTCTCGGCCTCAGCCTTAGCCAGTGCGTTAAGGTCGCCGGTAACCGGGCGCGGTTCGCTGCGCTTCCAGTCGGCGAGGTAGGCCTCTGAACTGCCCTTGCCCGCGCGCATGGCGGCGCGATCGACCGCTTCCTGGAACCGATGCGTCAGCTGGACCTTCGCGGTCTCGCGGCCCTGCTTGACGACGACCTGAGCCGGGATGTCGCGCCAGGAGATGATGATCAGCGACGCCATGGAGTGCGCTCTATCCGCTGTTCGGGCACTGCGCTCGCCACCCGCCGCAGGCTCGGCTCCAGATCCCCATACCCGGTGTTGCGAGTCTCAAACTCCAGACCGAGGCGCTGCGCAATCTGCGCTGCCTTAGCCACATCGCTTTGCGCCTGGTCCTGGATCAGGTACACCACGCGTCGGTAATTGCGGAAGTACTCGGCAATCAGCTCCGGGTGCCGGTCGATTCCCAGCGTCTGGGCCACCAGCCGCTCAAAGTGGCGCACCAAGAAGTCAGTCAGATAGAAGGTTCCAGGCTCCTGCTCCGCGAGCTCGCTGAAACGCTGGGCGGTGGCAAAGAACTCATAGCAGTGCGCGCCCGGCAGCCGCTCCACGCCCTCTTCCTTCAATACCGCATCCAGCAACCCACCGGTGCCGCAGTCGGCATAGGCGATGAAGATCTTGCTGTAGCGTCCGCGGGCGGCGCGGATTGCATCACGCACGCGGCCGGGGATGAGGCGCGGCTCATTGTGCAACTCGGGCGGCAGGCACTGGATGTCCAGGGCCTCCCAGCCATTGATACGCCGCAGGGCGGCGATCTCCTGGGCCAGAGCTCCGCAGGCAATGATCAGAGCGCCGGGGGCCGAGGCGGTCACGAATTTAGTTTCCCTATCTAATGCGCGCGCGCCGCCGAGCGCCGTGCCTGCAGCAGCGTCTTGGCGGTCTCCACGGCGATGGCCGCATCGCGGCAGTAGGCGTCGGCGCCGACGGCCTTGCCGAATTCCTCGTTCAGCGGCGCGCCGCCCACCAGTACGATGAAATCGTTGCGGATGCCCTTCTCTTTCATGGTGTCGATTACGACCTTCATGTACGGCATCGTCGTGGTCAGCAGCGCCGACATGCCGAGGATGTCGGGCTTGTGCTCTTCCAGCGCGGCCATGAATTTCTCCACGGCGTTGTTGATGCCGAGGTTGATGACCTCAAAGCCCGCGCCCTCGAGCATCATCGACACCAGGTTCTTGCCGATGTCGTGGATGTCGCCCTTGACCGTGCCGATCACGACCTTGCCGATCGGCTCCACACCAGTTTCAGCGAGCAGCGGCCTTAGGATCTCCATCCCGGCTTTCATTGCGTTGGCGGCCAGCAGCACCTCAGGCACGAACAGGATGCCGTCGCGGAAGTCGATGCCGACGATTCGCATCCCTTCCACCAGCGCATCGTTCAGCACCTTCTCAGCGCTCCAGCCGCGCTTGAGATAGATGTGGGTGGCCTGCTCCACCTCGGCCTTGAGCCCGTTGTACAAATCGTCGTGGACTTGCTCGGCAAGTTCCTCGTCGTTCAACGAGTTAAGGTCGAATTCCGCTTCAGCCGCTTCGCTCATAAATCGCTCTCCCGCAAGCTACGCAAATGGTATGTGGCACCTACCGCCGGGACTGGTCGCTTAGCGACCGGCGCATATCCGCGGACGACAGTGCCTTCCGACGGCGCGCCAAACTGCCGATTGGCGCGCCCTCCTCAAAGCTCATCCCAGGCCCTGGCGCAGCCCGCTGGCCGCTCGCGCGCGGCCGCCGGCGTGCGTGTGCCGAATCTGCCGCTCGGCGCTCGGCGGGCAGCCGAATTCTCGCCGGTAGCACTTGGAGAAGTGCGGCGGCGACTGAAATCCGCAGGCAGTGGTGATGTCCATGATTGGCATCGCGGTCTGCAGCAGCAGTTCGCGCGCCCGGCGCAGCCGCATCTGCAGGTAGTACTTCTTCGGCACGCAATCCAGATGCCTTTTGAACAACCGTTCGATCTGCCGGCGCGATAGGCGGGTCGCACTGGCGATGGCATCGAGCGACATCGGCTTTTCGATGTGCTCCTCCATCAGCTGGGCGACCTTGATGAGCCCTTCGTGGCTGGCGCCGAGCTGTGCCCGCAGCGGCACAAACTGCTGATCGCGGTCATTGCGGGCGCGATCGACGATGAACTGCTCGGTGATGAGCTGCGCGACGCGCGTTCCGAGCTTCCCCTTGATCAGGTGCAGCATCAGATCGAGCGGCGCGACTCCGCCGGAGGCCGTGAACCGGTCCCGATCGACAGTAAAGACCTGATTGCTGAGCATGACGCGCGGAAACTCCTCGCGCAGCGCCGAGAGATTTTCCCAGTGGATCGTCGCCCGGTAAGTGTCGAGCAGGCCGGCGCGCGCCAGCGCGTAGCCGCCCGTGCACAAGGCGCCCAGACCTACCCTGCGCTCGGCCAGCCGGCGTAATGCCCGAAGCAACGGCACGGACACGCCCTCGCGCACGTCGATTCCGCCGCACACGAACAGGATGTCCACGCGGCCGAGTGATGTGAGTGAGCGCGTGGTCTGGAGAGTCAGCCCGTTGCTGGCGGTTACCGCCTCGCCGTCTAAGCTCACGATTGACCACTCGTAGGCCAGCTGGCCGCTGATGCTGTTGGCCATGCGGAGCGGCTCGACCGCGTTGGTCAGCGCGATCATCGAATATTGAGGCAGCGTCAGGAAGGCAAAATGGCTCTTCTGCGATGCGCTGTCAGTGTCCACGGAGTTCACGGGGTGCGGCCTGTACACCTGTCGAATTGCGACGATATTCTTGTCTAAATGCGACCAAATAGCAAATCCACTCGGTGCCTGCCGGAGGAGTCCAGGCGGGGGTGATGTGTCGTATCGTCACGCTGACTGGTGGGCGCTGATGTCATGTTCGCGAGTGCGCAGTACCTGGGGGCGATGAGTCCAACCAGATGCCCGCCGTCCCCAGCTGCGTGGTCGTGAATGCGCACGCGAGCTATCAGTGGAGCGAGCGTGTCGAGATGTATGCCAGCGTCGTTAACCTGCTCAATCGAGACCATGCCACCTTCGGTGAGCTGGGCCATCCGACCGGAATCGGCGTGCCTGGCATCCCGGTGGATGCCGAAACCAACGATCCGCGCGTCGATAACCGCTTCCTCAGCCCGGCGCCACCCTTCAGTGTCTTTGGCGGCTTGCGGGTGCGTCTCTAGACCTTATCTGGCAGCCCACGTCCCCGGCGCGGCCGCAACACCTTTGGGGCCGATTGGCATTTACTCGAGAGTTCTGGAACGCCTAGATAAATAGAATTTATTATCAGATAGTTAGGACTATATTCTCCATGCAGTCGAGCTAGTGAATTGAGCATATTCCGCAAGGCGAGACAGCAATCGCGCAAACCGTCATGATTCGCGCTGCACAGCCAGCGCCCAGGACCAAGTTCGGGTGCGGCAACAGACAATGTTGTTACGGGGGGACTGGCCTTTAATGCCGAGTAGAACGCCTCAAGGGAAGACCCGCGGTTGGATCGTGCCGATCGGTGGCGCAGAGAACAAAGAAAATGACCCGCATATCCTGGAGCGCTTCGTGCGTGTATCCGGGGGAGACGAGGCCAATATCGTCGTGATTCCCACGGCGAGCCGCATGCATGAAACCGGATCGCGCTACGAAAAGCTCTTCGCGGATCTGGGCGCCGCCAAAGTCGCCGTCATGGATTTCGATACCCGGCGTGACTGCCAGGAGCCCGGGCGCCTGCGCCGGCTTGAGGAGGCCACGGGCATCTTCTTCACGGGCGGCAATCAGCTGCGCCTGACTACCCTGCTGGGCGGAACGCCGGTGGCAAAACTGATCCGGGTGCGCAACGCTCGTGGGGTCGCGGTGGGTGGCACCAGCGCGGGAGCCAGCATCCTTAGCGAGCACATGATCGCCTTCGGTGATGAGGGATCGGCGGTAATCTCGGGCAGCGTGCGACTCGCCCCGGGCCTGGGTCTCACCAACCGGTTCATCATCGATCAGCATTTTCGCGAACGCGATCGGCTCGGCCGACTGATCACCGCGCTCGCCTACAACCCGTTTGCCATCGGCATCGGACTCGATGAGGACACCGCCGCGTTCGTCGGCCCCGACGAGACCGTCGAAGTGGAAGGTAGCGGCGGGGTCACGGTCGTGGACGCTGCGGATGTGAGTTACTCCTCCATCAGCGAGGTGGCCGAAGGCCAGCCCGTGTGCATCCTCGGCCTGCGCCTGCACGTGTTGACGGCCGGAGCCACGTTCAACCTGCATACGCGCCAGGCGGCCGCCGCCACGGCTACCCGCGGCAAGGAGTAGCCTCGTGCGTGTTCTGGATCGATCGGTCTACGTCGGGCCTTCGCTCTACGCCCACTTCCCGGTCATTCGCCTGGAGCTCGATTTAGGTCCGCTCGAGGCCTGGCCCACCGCGCGCCTCGGAGACGCTTTCATCGATGCGCTGGTGGCGGCTCTCCCGGGCCTGGCCGAGCACGGCTGCTCCTATAAGGAGCCGGGCGGTTTCATTCGGCGCATGCGCGAGGATGAAGGCACCTGGCTTGGCCATGTGCTCGAGCACGTGGCCATCGAACTGCAGAATATCGCCGGGGAAGAGGTCACTTTCGGCAAGACCCGCAGTGCCGGTGCGCTGGGGATCTACAGCGTGGTCTACGAGTACGCGCAGCGCGATGAGGGCATCGCCGCCGGCGAACTCGGACTGCGGTTGATCTGCTCGCTCCTGCCGCCGGCTATTCGTCCCGCCGACGCGGTGCCCGAGAACTGGGACTGGCCCGAAGCACGCGATGAGTTCATCCGTTTTGCTCAGCGCCGCGCTCTTGGGCCTTCGACTGCTTCACTGGTGCGTGCCGCCGAGCAACAGCGCATTCCCTGGCTGCGGCTGAATGATCAGTCGCTGGTGCAGCTCGGCCACGGCAAGTTCCAGCAGCGCATTCAGGCCACGGTGACCGGTCGCACTCCGCATATCGCCGTGGAACTGGCCAGCGACAAGGAAGAGACCAACAAGATCCTGGCGACACTGGGACTTCCGGTGCCGCGCCAGGAGCTGGTGAGCAGTCCGGCCCAGGCGGTGCGCGCTGCGCACCGCATCGGCTTTCCGGTGGTCACGAAGCCCTACAACGGCAATCACGGGCGGGGCATTTCCATCCGTCTCGGTACCGATGAAGAGGTCACGCAGGGATTTCATTCCGCGCGCGAGCACTCGCGCTCGGTGATTGTCGAGACCTTCCTCGAAGGTGACGATCATCGCCTGCTGGTGGTCAACGGCGAACTGGTGGCCGCCACGCGCCGCACACCCGGTCACGTCGTGGGTGATGGCGAGCGATCCATCGTGCAGCTGATCGAGATTGTCAATCAGGATCCGCGCCGCGGCGTCGGGCACGAGAAGGTGCTGACCCGGCTGGAGCTGGACCCGCAGGCACAGCGGATGCTCGAGCGCGTCGGCCTTACTGCCGAGTCCGTGCCAGCGGCCGGCCAGGTCGTGTACCTGCGTTCGACCGCGAATCTTTCCACCGGTGGAACCGCGACCGATGTGACCGACATCATTCATCCGGATAACCGGGAGATGGCCGAGCGCGCGGTGCGGGCCATCGGCCTTGACGTGGGCGGAGTCGATTTCCTGTCCAAGAATATCGCCGAGAGCTACCGGAAGATTGGCGGTGGGATCTGCGAGGTCAATGCAGCGCCCGGCTTTCGCATGCACGTGGCGCCCAGCGAGGGCACGGCGCGCGATGTCGCTGGCCCGGTGATCAACATGCTGTTTCCGCCGGGGTCCGCATCGCGCGTGCCGATCGCAGCCATCACGGGCACCAATGGCAAGACCACCACGGCGCGCATGCTGGCGCACATCACCAAGATGGGCGGCTTGACTCCGGGCCTCACCACGACCGACGGCGTGTATATCAACGGCCAGCGTACCGTGCAGGGCGACATGACAGGGCCGGTGTCCGCTCGTATGGTACTGGCCGATCCGCAGATCGACATCGCGGTGCTCGAGACCGCCCGCGGCGGCCTGCTGCGCGCCGGCATGGGCGTCAATGAAGTCAACGTCGGAGCGGTGCTCAATGTCCAGGCCGATCATCTGGGCCTGAAGGGCATCGACACGCTCGAACAGCTGGCCGAGGTCAAGCGCGTGGTGGTCGAAGTGGCCACCGACTGCGCGGTGCTCAATGCCGACGATCCGCTGGTCCTGAAAATGTCCGGCTACACCGAAGCGAAGAACATCTGCTACGTGACGGTCAACCCGCACCACACCCTGGTGCGCGAGCACATCCGCGCCGGGGGCCGGGCCTGTGCGCTCGAGGCCGGCGTCAATGGCCAGATGATCGCGCTCTACGACCGCGGTGGCCAGATCCCGCTCCTCTGGACCCACCTGATTCCGGCCACGCTTGAGGGGCGCGCCACCCACAACGTTCAGAACGCCATGTTCGCGGCTGCCATGGCCTTTGCGCTGGGCATCAAGCTTGATGCGATCAGGCAGGGACTTAGGACTTTCGATTCGACCTTCTTCCAGGCGCCCGGCCGCATGAATGTATTCAACGAACACCCCTTCAAGGTGCTGTTCGACTACGGACACAACGCGCATGCCGTGGCGGCCATGGCGGACCTGGCGCAGCGGCTCGATGTCGCCGGCCGTCGCATCGTGGTGCTGGCCGGACCGGGCGATCGGCGTGACGAGGATCTGGTGGCCATCGCACAAGCGGTCGCGGGACGTTTCGATCACTACATCTGCCGGCGCGATGACAGCCTGCGTGACCGGGCGGCCGATGAGGTGCCGCGCATCATGTCCAAGACCCTGCTGGCCGCGGGCGTGCTGGAGAGCGCCATCTCGATCATTCCGGACGAGCAGGAAGCCATCGATGCCGCGCTACGCATGGGAGCCGCGGGCGATCTGCTGCTGGTCTTTGCCGATGCCCTGGTGCGCTCCTGGAAGCAGATCACCAAGTTCAAGCCCGCCGGCGCCTCAGCGCCGCGCGCGGCACCGCAATTCATGCCTGAAGTGGAGGACGTGGCGGTAGGCGCGCCCACTCCCGCGCGGCTTCCCGAGCCGGTGCCTGCCGATTATGGCCGCGAGGGCCTTATACGCGATGAACGTGGCGTGCGACTGGCACCGGAGATCGAAGACTGAACGTCAGCGATCCGCTGCCGTTTGAAGATTCACGGCGCCTTACCGGCAGTAATCTATTCTTCGCCTCGACCGGTGCCGTGCTCGAGGCGGTCGGCGTTGCGCTCGATGATGATTTGTTGGCGGCGTGGCGGGACCGCATCGCACTGGCGCGAGAGCACCTGGGCTGGGATGTACCCGGCGTCGTGGCCCGCGTCCACGCCACTGGCGCTTCTTTGGCCATTGCCGCCCCTGTCGACCTGCTGTATCTGGCCACCGAAGTCAACGAATGGGCCTGGTGCGCGTCGGTGTACGAGCGCGACCCGCGGCGATGGGCTGGGCTGGAACAAGCTCTGCGCGCCGCCGCCCTGGCTGATGCCATCGATCCTACCTCGGTGGTGCCCCCCGTGCTTCGGGAGGCCGCGGCGCTGGAGCGCTTCAGCCGCCTGGACTCGCGGGAGATTCGCCCCGACCTGCGAGTGCTGTTGGCTGGCGCCGCCGAGCGAGGCCTGCCCTATCTGCTGGACGATGCCGAGCTCACGCTCGGCGCCGGCCAGGGTGGAGAAACCTATTCGCTTGATGCGCTCCCGGAGGCTTCAGCGGTTAAGTGGGATCGCCTGCACGCGATTCCAACCGCAGTCGTCACCGGTTCGAATGGCAAGACCACCACGGTGCGCCTGCTGGCCGCCTGCGCGCTGGCGAACGGCTGGCAAAGCGCCTACAACTGCACCGACGGCGTGTTCATAGGCCAAGAGGCGCTGGCCCGTGGCGATTACTCGGGACCTGCAGGCACCCGCCGCGTGCTGCGCGAAACCAGAAGCGAAGCGGCGATACTGGAAACGGCGCGCGGGGGCATCCTGCGCCGTGGAATCGCCGTGTCAGCCGTCGACACCGCGGTGGTAACCAACGTCAGCTCGGATCATTTTGGCGAGTACGGCATACATGATCTGGAGGGCCTGGCGGACGTCAAGCTGTCGGTCGCTGCCGTGGTGCGCCCGGGCGGGTTGCTAGTCCTCAATGCCGATGATCCGTTGCTGAGCCGCAAGGCGCCGCTGCTCGCGGGGCGCTTTGGCCATTGCCCGGAGTTTGGTTGGTTCTCGCTCAATGCCGATGCGACGCTGTTGCGCCAGCATCGCAGCGCCGCGGGTCGCACCTGCGGAGTGCGGGACGGACACTTGTTCCTGGAGTCTGGAGGCACCCACAGCGATTTGGGTGCGATTAACGCGATGCCGCTGACGATCGATGGGCACGCGCAGTACAACATTGGCAATCTGGCTGGCGCGGCCTTGGCTGCCACCGCTCTTGGGGTCCCCGCGTCGATCATTGCAGAAGTGTTCGCGCGCTTTGGCAATCGACCGGAAGACAATGCCGGACGGATGATGCGATACGATCTGGGCGGTATCCGTGTGCTGCTCGACTACGCGCACAATCCCGAAGGACTGCGCGGTTTTCTTGAAGTGGCGATGCAGTTGCGAGCGCCCGGCGGCAGGCTTGCCTTGCTGCTGGGGCACGCCGGCAACCGGCAGGACGCCGACATCGAGCAGCTCGCGCAGGTTGCGGCCGAATTTCGCCCTGACCTGGTGGTCGTCAAGGAGATTCCGACCCACCTGCGCGGCCGAGCGCTGGGCGAGATTCCGCGCATCATCCGCAGCGCCCTGCTCGCCGCCGGTCTGCCGCAATCAGCGATCCAAATGCATGGCGGGGAAGCCGAGGCGGCAGAATGCGCGCTGGATTGGGCACGTCCCGGTGACGTGCTGGGATTGCTCGTGCACGCCGCGGATGCGCGCGCTACGGTGTTGGATCTGCTGAAAAGCCGCCGTGGCGCTGGCGCCTGAAAGCCCCGTCCCTCGCAAGCTCCTAGGTAGACCGCGCACCGCGCAGCAGTTTGCCCAGGCCCTCTTCATCCAGCACCGTCACGCCAAGCTCGCGCGCGCGTGCCAGTTTGGAACCCGCCTCTGCGCCGGCCACCACATATCCAGTCTTCGCAGAGACCGAGGAGCTGACTTTGGCGCCGAGAGCCTTTAAGGCGGCGGTGGCTTCTTCGCGCGTCATGCTCGTTAGTGTTCCGGTCAGCACGACCGTGACGCCGGTCAGGGCTCGGGCGGCTCGTGCCACCGGCGCTGCCTCCGGCCAGTTGATTCCCGCTGCCACCAAGCGCCGCACGACCGAGCGGTTCTGCTCCGAGGCGAAGAATCCCTGCACGTGGGCGGCGATGATGGGGCCCACATCGGCCACCTCGAGTATCTGCTCAACGGTGGCTGATTCGAGTGCGGCGAGCGTGCCAAAGTGCTCTGCGAGTGATGCGGCCGTGGCCTCGCCGACATCCGGAATCCCAAGTGCGAGCAGGAAACGCGGCAGCGTGGTGCGCTTGCTGCGCTCCAGGGATGCGATTACGCGCGCCGCGGATTTCTCGCCCATGCGCTCCAGATCGGCGAGGGTCTTGGCCTCAAGCGCGTACAAGTCCGCGGGAGTGGCGATCATCGAGCGGTCCACGAGCTGATCGATCAGTTTCTCGCCCAGCCCCTCGATATCCAGCGCCCGCCGGCTCGCGAAGTGACGCAGCGCTTCCTTGCGCTGGGCCGCGCAGTTGAAGCCACCGGTGCAGCGCGCCGCCGCTTCGCCCTCGGTCCGCTCCACTGGAAATCCGCACACCGGGCATTTCGAGGGCAGCTCAATCTTCTGCGCGTTCGCCGGCCGACGCTCCGGGAGCACGCGCACCACTTCAGGGATGACATCTCCCGCTCGACGTATGACCACCGTATCGCCGCGGCGCACGTCCTTGCGTGCGATTTCGTCCATGTTGTGAAGCGTGGCATTGCTGACTGAGGCGCCACCGACCATGACGGGTTCGAGCCTGGCGACCGGCGTCAGCACGCCGGTGCGGCCCACTTGGAAGTCCACCTCGCGCAGGACCGTCAGGGCTTCGTCGGCAGGAAATTTATGGGCTACCGCCCAGCGCGGTGCGCGACTGACCTGGCCGAGCCTCTGTTGATCGGCGCGCGCGTTCACTTTGTAGACAACACCATCGATCTGGTAGGGCAGGCTCGCGCGCCGCGCGGCCAGCGCCCGGTAGTAATCCAGGCAGCCCGCGGCACCCTGCACCAGGCGAACCTCGGGATTGACGGGCAGCCCCCACCCCGCCAGCTGCTCTAGGAGCTGCTGCTGTGTGGCCGGTTCGGGTATTCCCCGCCAGGCACCAACTCCATAGAAGTACACCGCCAGCGGTCGCGTGGCGGTGACGCCCGGATCCAGCTGCCGCAGCGCCCCTGCCGCGGCATTGCGCGGATTGACGAACTGCTTCTCGCCGGCTTTGGCGGCTGCGGCATTGAGCCGCTGAAATCCGGCCAGGGGCATGAACACTTCGCCTCGGACCTCGAGATCGGCAGGTGCCGGTCCCTGCAGGCGAAGAGGCACCGAACGAATCGTGCGGACGTTGCCCGTCACATCCTCCCCAGTTGTGCCATCACCGCGCGTAGCCGCCCGCACCAGTACGCCTTGCTCGAAATTCAAGGACACGGCCAGACCATCGAGCTTGGGCTCGGCAAAATAGCTGACCGGGGCCTCGGTTCCGAGCCGTTCGCGCACGCGTCGGTCAAATGCGCCGACTTCCTCATCGTCAAAGGCGTTTTCCAGCGAGAGCATGGGCACAGAGTGGCGAATCTCGCTGAACGCCGAACTCGCTTCTCCGCCGACCCGCTGGGTCGGGGAGTCGGGCGTCACGAGCTCGGGGTGTGCCTCCTCCAGCGCCCGCAACTCGCGCATCAGCCGGTCGTATTCCGCATCCGGCACATCCGGTGCATCGAGGACGTAATAGCGGTAATCGTGCCGCGCGATCTGCGCGCGCAGGCCGAGCGCCTGCTGTGCCGGGTCGTTCAATTCGCCTGCCGCGCCGAATCCCGCGCGCCTTCGATGATCGTCAGGCAGCGCCGGCGCCAGGGGCCGGTGTCAGCCTCATCGAAGGGAGCGCTGTTCTCATCCTGCACCCGCCCGCCGACACGCGCGGCCACTTCCACCGCCACCTGACTCAGGCGCTGCAAGGTCAGATCGGCACTTGCCGGGCCTGGAAATACCGCGAATACATTGATGCCGGCGAACCGCTGAAAGTCCATGGTGGTCGGATCGAGCATCCCTGGACGTACGAGGCTCGCGGCGCTGATGACCACGCGCCCATCCTCACCGGCCAGATGAAAGATGCCGAATTGTCCGTGCCTGAATCCGCAGGCCGTCAGGCCCTGCCGCAGGTCCCTGCCCGGAAGCCGATCGTGGCGCGAAGGCAGTATGCGCAGCGTCACGATGCGCCGGGTGTCCTCCGTGGGCCAGTCTACGACCAGTTCCGGGAGCGCCGCCGCAGGAACGGATACTTCGGCCTGCTCAGGTTCGGCAATCAAGGCCGGTGGCGGGGCCACCGTCGGCCACTCGATGACCGGCGGAGCGCGGTGCATGTCCCGGTCGCGCGGTTCGAAGCGTTCGCTCACGACTTCCGCAGACGGCACCGCTTCCTGCCTGTGCGCTGTGGAGGCTACGGCCAGCGCGGACTCGCTCCGCTCGGGCCGCTCGGGTACGGATCTTGCGGCCTGGTGAGGTCTACGCCGTTCCCACCACACCAGAATGACGATAAACAACGCCCCGGCGAGCAGCAGGATTGGGCGCAGCCAGTTCATGCGATTCTCAGACCGCCGCGAGCCGTACCGCGGCGTCGACGTCGACCGAAACCAGCCGCGAAACCCCCGGCTCGTTCATGGTGACGCCGAGCAGCTGCGAGGCGAGTTCCATGGTGGCTTTGTTATGGGTGATGAATATGAACTGCACGCGCCGTGACATCTCGCGCACGATATCGCAGAAGCGCCCGACGTTATGCTCATCCAGTGGCGCGTCCACTTCATCCAGCAGGCAGAACGGCGCGGGATTCAAATCAAAAATAGAAAATACCAGCGCGACCGCGGTCAACGCCTTCTCGCCGCCCGAAAGCTGCGAGATAGTGCTGTTGCGCTTGCCGGGCGGGCGCGCCATGACCGCGACGCCGGCCGCCAGGGGATCGTCACCCACGAGCTCGAGATAGGCATGGCCTCCGCCAAAGAGCCGCGGGAACTTCTCCTTCAGGCCGGCATTGATGCGATCAAAGGTGTCCTCGAAGCGCGCGCGCGTCTCCTTGTCCATGCGTCGCATGGCATCTTCAAGAGTCTTCAGCGCGTCATTGACGTCGCCGTACTGCCGATCCAGGTAGGTCTTGCGCTCGGATTGCTGCTGCAGTTCCTCGATGGCGGCCAGGTTGACCGGCCCGAGCCGCTCGATATCGGCGCGCACGTCCGTGAGCCGCTGCTCCCACTCGCCGACCGCGGCCTCCTCCGCCAACGCGGCCAGCACGGTCGCCAGATCGCAGCGCGTCTGCTGGAACTGCTCCACCAGCGATTCGCGCCGCACGCGCGATTCCTGCGCCTGCATACGCGCGCTCTCCATCGCCTCACGGGCTGCAGCGACCTGCCCTTCGGCGCTCTGGCGCCGCTGTTCGAGCGCGCGCAAGGCCGTGTCGGCATCCTCGAGCGACTGTCGAGCCACACCGAGCTCGGCCTCGACATCCAGGCGGCGGTCGAGCGAGCCCTGCAAGCGGGCCTTCAGCTCCAGGATCGGCGCATCGCCCTCGGCCAGCTCGGCGTTCAGGCTTTCCTGCCGCTGCAGCAGCTGAGCGCGTTGTTCGATCAACCGGGCGGCGGTGCTCAGCATGGATTCATGCGTCGAGCGGCGGCTCTCGTGGCGCACCAGAATGTCGCGCAACGCCAGTTGGGCCGCCTGCGCGGCGGCGCGCGCGGCGCCGCTCTGCTCGCGGAACAACTCCCGTTCATCGGTGAGCGTGGGCAGGCTGGCATCCAGGCGCTGCAAGCACTCGAGCGCCGCCCCGTGGGCGAGACGCGCCTGAGTTAAGTCCTCGCGGGTGCGGCCGATCTCGGATGCGACCTCCGCGCGATCGGTTTCCAGGCGCTGCCGGCGCAGCTGCGCCTCATCCAGCCGTGCCTGCTGGGCTCCCGATTGTGCGCGCAGCTCGCCGTGCTCGCGATGTGCCGCCTGAATCTGTAACTGCAGTTGATCGCGGGCCTGGTCGGTCTGCTGGATTTGCGCACGTACGCTGGCGCGCTCCCGCTCGGCCGCTTCCAGGGCCGCCTCGGCGGCCGCGCAATCGCGCTCCAACTGCTTGGCGCGCTGGGCGCGCTCGAGCGCGCCGGCGCGCGGATCGCTCCCACGGCGTAGCCTGAGCCAGTTGCGGCCCACCCATTCGCCGCCGGGAGTGACCAGAGACTCACCGGCCGCGAGAGAATTGCGCCGGCCGAGCGCCTGGGCCAGCGAATCGCAGGTGCGCACCGTGGCGAGCATGGCGACGGCCGAAGCCGGCCCGCGGATGTGCGAGGCCAGCGTCCCGCTGGCCCGCGCTGCAGTCGCGTTAGGTGCGACGGTCTCCAGGAAGCCGACGCTGCCTCGCTCCAGATGCCGGAGCTCCTCGCCCAGGACATTCAGGTCATCAACGCAAACGGCTTCCAGATAGTCGCCCAGCACGGTCTCGACGGCTCGCTCCCAACCGGCCTCGACCGTGAGTGCTGCGGCGACACGCGCAAGCGAGCCCTTCCCTGAACGCTTGCCGAAACTCTCCAGCCACGAGGAAACGCCGGATTCCTTCTCCCCGAGCGCGGCCTGTTGGATGGCCTCCAGTGAAAGATGTTCGGCCCGCGCCCGATCGCGCCGGCTGCGCAACTCCTCGAGTCGCTGGTCCACCTCCAGCTGTCGGGTGCGCAGCTGCTGTGCGCCGGCCTGGGCCGCGGCGAGCTGCGCCTCCAATTCCTTGGCATGGCGCGCGGCGGCGCCTTCGCGTTCGTTCAGCTTATTCAGCGCCGGGTCCTGCGGCACCAGGCCGAGCGTGTCCTGTTCGACCGCGAGGCGGTCGGCCTGCGATTGCAGTCGCAGCAGCTGGCTGTCGAGCTGCTCGATGCGTGCGCTCTCGACCTCGCTCCCCTGGCGGGCACCTCCCAGTTCGCGGTTGTAGGCTTCCCAGCGCGATTGCCAGTCGGCCGCCTGGGCATCGGCGTGCTCCAGCGCCGCGGTGCTCGTATGCTCGGCTTTCTGCAGCGCCTCGAGTTCCGGGCTTAAAGCCGCCAGTTCCAGTTCCAGCTGGGCCACGCGCGCCTGGTCGCCGAGGATCTGAGCACCCACTTCGGTGAGCGATGCGGTGGTCTGGGCGAGGTCTTCGCGATGGCGGCTGCGCAGCTCGGTGGTATAGCGGATGTTCTCCTCGGTACGCGTGACCTCCGCACCCAGCTCGTAATAGCGCGCCTGCACGGATCCCACCTTGGTCGATAGCTGCTCGTGGAATTCGCGCTGTTTCTCCAGGGCGGCCTCGCAGGCGCGCTGCTCGGCAAGCTCCTGCTGCATGACAAGTTCAGCCGAGCGCGTCGCCGCATCCTGCACAGAGGCACCGCTGTCCAGCTCGCGCATGCGCAGCGCCAGCAGTTCTGCAGTGAGAGTGCGCTCGCGCGAGCGGAAGTCCTGATAGCGGCGGGCGGCGGCGGCTTGACGCTGCAGGTGGCGGATCTGCTTGTCGACCTCGTCGCGCAGGTCCTGAACGCGCGCGAGGTTCTCGCGCGTATCGGCGATCCGGCCCTCGGTTTCCCGGCGCCGTTCCTTATACAAGGAGATGCCGGCCGCCTCCTCGATGAAGGCGCGCATGTCATCGGCGCGCGCCTCGATGACGCGCGAAATCATGCCCTGCTCGATGATGGCGTAACTGCGCGAGCCCAGGCCGGTGCCGAGGAACAGCTGCGTGATGTCCTTGCGCCGGCAGCGGCCGCCGTTGATGTAGTAATTCGAGGTGCCGTCGCGGGCGACTACGCGCTTGAGCGAGACCTCGGCGTAGTTGGCGTAAGCGCCGCCGATCTTGCCATCGCCGTTGTCGAACACCAGTTCGACGGAGGCCGTGCCTATCGGCTGGCGCGAACTTGAGCCGTTGAAGATCACGTCGGCCATCGATTCGCCCCGCAGGTGCCGGGCCGACAGTTCGCCCATCACCCAGCGCACCGCATCGATGACGTTGGACTTACCGCACCCATTGGGACCAACCACGCCGGTCAGATTGCTCGGCAGCAGCACCGTGGTCGGATCGACGAAGGACTTAAATCCAGCGAGCCGAATTTTGCTCAAGCGCATTTTAGGCAGAGGCTCCTTGCATTCCCGTGACGCTACCGATCTGCGGCAAGCCGCGCGGCGGTAGTGTAGATTATCCGTACGCCGCTTTCGATCACCACGCACGCCCATGTCCACGCAGGCCAGCAGCCCACTCGAGACCTTCGCCAATCCGGCGCCGGAGCGGGACTACACGATTCGCATGAACATGCCGGAGTTCACCTGTCTGTGCCCGCGCACAGGTCAGCCGGACTTTGCCACCCTGGACCTGGAGTACATCGCCGATAAGCTGTGCATCGAGCTCAAGTCGCTCAAGCTGTATATCTGGTCCTTTCGGGACCGCGGCACCTACCACGAGGCGGTTACCAACGAGATCCTCTCGACACTGGTGAGCGCCACCGAGCCCCGATTCATGCGGCTGGCGGCAAGGTTCAATGTGCGCGGGGGAATTACCACGACGGTGGTGGCCGAGTATCGCTGCCCGCGCTGGCAGCCCTCGGCGGGGACGTCCCTGCCCTAAAGACTGGCCGGTTTGCAACCCGGCGGGTGCCTCCAGGTACCCATGCCTTGCGTACTGTACACGGCAGTACCCATCGGTATAATCGCGCGCTCGAAAATTTGACCCTACCCCTGATTCCGCCCCTCAAGGAGCGTGAAATGGCCAGCAAGAAACCAGCGTCCAAGCTCCGAAAGGCGGCCAAGACGCCTGCCGTCCGGGCGGGCGCTCGCAAGCCGGCCGCGCACCGAACCGAGCCCCGCAAGGTTCCCGCTTCCAACCGCCGGACCGGCCAAAGCCGGCCCGCTACGCACGCCGCACGCACCTCCGGGACCGCTAAACCTGCCGTGCGCGCACCTGGTCGTGCCCCTGCCACCCCGCGCCCGGAGACGGCCAAGGCGGCCAGCCTGGCCCGCCCGGCAAAAAGCGCCCCCGCAGTCACTGCCCCCCGTCCGAGCGGACCTGTCGCCGCCGTCCCCCCGCGCCCCCCGGCGCGCCCCGGCGCTGAGCGCGAAGAGCTCGAGGGCATCGAGCCGAGCAGCCTGCTGGCCGGCCCGAGGAATGTTAAGCCCTATGTCGCCAAGCGCGGCGAGCAGTACATGGGCAAGCAGCAGCTGAAGCACTTCCAGGAGATCCTGACCAACTGGAAGCGCGATCTGATGATGGAGGTGGACCGCACCGTCACCCACATGAAGGACGAGGCCGCCAACTTCCCGGACCCCAATGACCGGGCGACCCAGGAAGAAGAGTTCAGTCTCGAGCTTCGCACCCGTGATCGCGAGCGCAAACTGATCCGCAAGATCGACGAAGCCCTTAAGCGCGCGGAAGACGGCAGCTACGGCTATTGCCTTGAGACGGGCGAGGAAATCGGCATTAAGCGCCTCGAAGCCCGTCCGGTCGCCACCTTGAGCCTGGAAGCGCAGGAACGCCGTGAACGGCGCGAGCGCCAGTACGGCGACCGGGACGACCGCTACCGCTAGTCAGGGGCGCGGCGCAGGCCGTTTCGCGCCCTCGCCGACTGGCGCCCTCCATTTGGGCTCACTGGCCACGGCTGTGGCCAGCTATCTGGACGCGCGACATCAAGGCGCGCGCTGGCTGCTACGGATCGAGGATCTGGATACCGCTCGGTCACGGCAAGGGGCCGCTGATTCCATCCTGCGGGTACTCGAGTCGCTGGGTTTTGAATGGGACGGCCCCGTCAGTTACCAAAGCCAGCGTCTGGAGCTCTACCGTGAGGCCCTAAGCTCGCTCAGCGCGCGCGGCCTGACTTACGAGTGCAGCTGCAGCCGGGCCGACCGCGGGGCAACCACCGACGCTGGCGGCTACCCTGGCACCTGCCGGGCGGGTCCGCGCACCACGGCGCCCACCGCAATCCGCTTCCGCGCCGACTTGAGCCCGGTTAGGCCTTTCTTCGATCGCCTGCACGGTCCGGTCGATGTTGACGCGGAGGGTCTCGGGGATCCGATCATCCGCCGGCGCGACGGCTGCTTTGCCTACCAGCTGGCGGTCGTGGTCGATGATGCCGAGCAGGGCGTCACCGATGTCGTGCGCGGCGATGACCTGCTGCCGAGCACGTATTGGCAGCGCAGCCTGTTGGCCGCCTTGGGGCATGGTGAGCCGCGTTACGCGCACCTGCCTTTGGTCTGCGAACCGGGTGGGGGAAAGCTGTCCAAGTCCAAACGCTCGCTGGCCGAACCCGCCAGCGCCCCGACGACGCTGCTGTGGAGAGTGTTGAAGCTGTTGCATCAGTCGCCCTCTGTAGGACTGATGAGCGAGCCGCTGTCAGCGGTGTGGGAATGGGCCTTTGCGCATTGGCGTCTCGATGCCCTGCGCGGTGTGGCAACCCTGACGGCTGATTGATATGGTAGAGGCTCTTGCCGGGAGGTGTGCGATGAGCGAGCCGCGCCTGATCAAGAAATATCCGAATCGGCGTCTTTACGACACCGAGCTCAGCCGCTATATCACCATCGATGATGTTCGCGGACTGATCGCTGCGCGCACCCAACCGCGCATCATTGAGCAGCGCAGCGGGCGCGACATTACGCGCAGCGTGCTCTTGCAGGTCATCGCCGAACAGGAACTGGGTTCGTCCGCGCGCCTGAGCGAAGCGTTTCTGGCGGAACTGATCCGCAGCTACGATCTGGCGCCGGCGGCGGCGACCTCCGCACACTTGGAAGGGAGCCTGCGCGCCTATCTCGCCGCTGGTGCCAGCGAGCAGCGCCGCAGTTAAGGCGAGTTAGCTCGGCGGTCCGACATCGCGCATCGACAGGCGCACCCGCCCCTGGCGATCGACCTCGAGCACCTTGACCCGAATTACATCGCCCTCGCGCAGCTTGTCGGCCACGCGCTCGACGCGCTCCTCGGAAATCTGCGAGATGTGCACCAGCCCGTCGCGCCCCGGCAGGATCGTGACGAATGCGCCGAAGTCCATGAGCTTGGCAACCTTGCCCTCGTAGACACGACCCACTTCGATATCGGCCGTGATCAGTTCAATGCGCCGCTGCGCTTCGCGTCCGGCAGTGCCGATCACGGAGGCAATCTTGACGGTGCCGTCGTTTTCGATGTCGATGGTGGTGCCCGTCTCTTCGGTGATCTGGCGGATCACGGCCCCGCCCTTGCCGATGACGTCGCGGATCTTCTCCGGGTCGATCTTCAAGGTGATGATGGATGGGGCCCACTCGGACATCTTGGCGCGCGGCGTGTCGAGCACCTTGGCCATCTCGCCCAGGATGTGGAGTCTGCCGTCGCGGGCCTGCGCCAGCGCCACGCGCATGATCTCCGGAGTGATGCCCTCCACCTTTATGTCCATCTGCAGCGCGGTGATGCCCTCGCGTGAACCGGCCACCTTGAAATCCATGTCGCCGAGGTGATCCTCATCGCCGAGGATGTCGGTCAGCACTTGGAAGCGGCTGCCCTCCAGCACCAGGCCCATAGCTACGCCCGCGACCGGCGCCTTGACCGGCACGCCCGCATCCATCAGCGCCAGGCTGGTGCCGCAGACGCTGGCCATTGAACTTGAGCCGTTGGATTCGAGGATCTCGGAGACCACGCGGATAACGTAAGGGAACGCGGCCATGTCCGGCATCATCGCGTTAACACCGCGTCGTGCGAGATTGCCGTGGCCGATCTCGCGGCGCTTGGGGCTGCCCATCATTCCGGTCTCACCGACCGAGAAGGGCGGGAAGTTGTAGTGGAGCATGAAGCGCTCGCGCCTATCGCCCTCGAGGGCGTCGATGATCTGCGCATCGCGCGTGGTGCCGAGCGTGGTGGTGACGAGTGCCTGAGTCTCTCCGCGCGTGAACAGCGCCGAACCGTGTGCGCGCGGCAGTACACCCACCTTGACGGTGATCGGGCGCACGGTCTTGAGATCGCGGCCATCGATGCGCGGCTTGCCATCGAGGATGCGCTCGCGAACGATCTTGCTCTCGAGCCGGAACAGCGCATCGCCGACCTGATCGGCGGTGTAGGCCGGCGTCTCGCCACTGCTGAGCGCGGTGCTGATTTCCGCCTTGATTTCCTTGATGCGCGTGTAGCGCTGCTGCTTTTCGGTAACGAGGTACGCTTCGCTCAAGGGCGCGAGCGCCTTGGCGCCCACGGCCTGATCCAGTGCCGCGTTCTTGGCTTCCACCGGCATGGTCCAGCGCGCCTTGCCCGCTTCGGCAGTCAGTTCGTTAATGGCCTGGATGGCGACTTGCATCTGCTGATGCCCGAAGACCACCGCGCCCAGCATCACCTCTTCCGAAAGGCCCGCAGCCTCGGACTCCACCATCAGCACCGCCTGGGCGGTGCCAGCCACCACCAGGTCAAGCTGCGAGGCGGCCAGATCGGTGCGGTTGGGATTGAGTTCAAACTGGCCGTTGCGATAGCCGACGCGCGCGCCACCGATCGGGCCCTTGAAAGGAACTCCCGACAGGCACAGGGCCGCCGAGGCGCCGAGCATGGCGGGAATGTCCGCCAGGATTTCCGGATCGAGCGACATCACGGTGGCGACCACCTGCACGTCGTTCAGGAAGCCATCCGGGAACAGGGGACGGATTGGCCGGTCGATCAGGCGGGAAGTGAGCGTCTCGCGTTCGCTCGGCCGGCCCTCGCGGCGGAAGAAGCCGCCGGGGATTTTTCCCGCGGCGTAGGTCTTTTCCTGGTAGTTGACCGTCAGCGGGAAAAAATCGCGGCCCGGACGGGGCTGCGCTTCGGCGCAGGCGGTCACCAGCACTACGGTGTCGCCCATCGTCACCGTCACCGCACCGTTGGCCTGACGGGCCCATTCGCCGGTCTCCAGAGTTACGGTGTGGGGACCAAATTTAAAAGATTTTTTGCAAACGCTCACGCTTCAGCCCTCGGAATTCGATTTGTGGTTTGGTGTGTGGAGCGGCGCGTCGCGATGGCAGCGCCGCAAAGCCGCGCTAGCGGCGCAGGCCAAGTCGCTCAACAACCTGCTGGTAACTGGCTGGCTTGCTCGCCTTGAGATAATCCAGCAGCTTGCGGCGCTGGTTCACCATTCGAACCAGCCCGCGACGCGAGGAGTGATCGGCCTTGTGGACACTGAAGTGTTCACTGAGGCCATTGATGCGCTCGGACAGCAGTGCGACCTGCACCTCCGGCGAGCCGGTGTCCTTCGGATCCCGGCGGTACTTGGCGAGTACGTCGCCCTTCTTTTCCGTGCTCAGAGCCATTGCGAAAAAACCCTCTGGTTTCTTAAATCTGTGGTCCCATTTTGGAGCCGCGCATTGTAGCGGCAGTGCGCCTAACCCTCAAGCGGAACAGTCAGTTACGACTGCGCTGGCCGCCCTTACAGCAAACAGGCGCAACGGGCGCACGTGGCCGGCGCCATCGCCCGCTCCAAGTCCCATAAAACGTCCCTGGGGATCGTACAGGCGCGTCGGCCCGGCGCCGGACCCCTCGGCTACGATCACCCGCCCGAAGCCCATGGATTGCGCCTGCAGCTCGGACAGGCGTAGTGAGGGCAGGTGCGGTAAGGCGCGGTCAGCCGGCAGGAGCGGCGGGGTGCCCCCGGGTTGCGAGAGTTCTTCGAGCGAAATCATGCGTTCCCCACGGAAAGGTTCGACAAAGTCGCGATGCAGGGCGATCACGTGCGCTGCGGTCCCCAAGCGCCGCCCGAGGTCCTCAACCAGAGTACGGATGTAGGTACCCTTGGAGCATTCCACGCGCAGCTCCAGCGTATCGGCCGTGCGGTCAAGCAACTCGAGAGCGTAGATCTCAATGGCGCGCGCCGCGCGCTCAACGCTCAGACCCTGGCGAGCGAGTCGGTAGAGCGGTCGGCCATCAACCTTGAGCGCGGAGTACATGGGCGGGATCTGCGCTTGCGGACCCCGCAGGCTCGCCAAAGCCGCAGCGAGAATATCCGCATCCAGCGGCGGCACGTCCAGCCGTTCCACGACCTGCCCCTCGGCATCGCCGGTGTCGGTGCGCGCGCCCAGGCGCATGCGCACTGTGTAGCCCTTGGCGCCGGCGAGCAGCGCGCCGGCCACTTTGGTCGCCTCGCCGATGCAGATGGGAAGCATGCCGGTCGCCAGAGGGTCAAGGCTTCCAGTGTGACCGGCTTTGGGCCGCCCGAGCAGCCAGCGAACGCGTTGCAGGGCCGCGTTCGAGGACAGCCCCAGGGGCTTATCGAGCAGCAAGATGCCGCAGATCGGCCCGCTGTCAATGGCCATCGACGGGCTTGTCGGGTGCACCCGCAGCGTCGGCGGCATCTTCTTCGAGCCGCCGATCGTTGGCGACGGCAGAATTGATCAGCGTCGTGAGCGCCTGCGCGCGCTCGAGCGTCGTGTCGATCATGAACTCAAGCCGCGGCGCGTGTCGGAGCCCGAGCTGGCGGGCCACCTCGCCGCGTAGGAACCCCGCGGCGCTGCGCAGCCCCTTAAGTTGCGCCTCGGCATCAACGCCGGTGCCAAAGGGCAGGAACCAGACACGCGCGGTGCTCAAGTCCTCGAGCAGCGAGACCGCGGTAATGGTCAGATGCCCGACGCGCGGATCCTTGACCGCGCGTGGCAACAGCTCGGCGAGCGTGCGTTGCATTTGCGCGGCGATGCGCTGGTGGCGCGGATTGCGCTGAGCCATGGGGCGGCCGCGACTGCGCTATTCGATGGTGCGCACGATCTCAGTGCGTGTGTAGCACTCGATCTGATCGTTGACGCGCACATCCTGGTAGTTCTTCACGCCGATTCCGCACTCGGTGCCGGCGCGCACTTCCCCGACGTCGTCCTTGAAGCGGCGGAGCGACTCGAGCGCACCTTCGAATATCACGACGTTGTCGCGCAGGACGCGGATCGGATTGTTGCGCTTGACGGTGCCCTCGGTCACCAGGCAGCCGGCGACGACGCCGAACTTGCTGGAGCGGAACACCTCGCGCACCTGGGCCACACCGACGATCGACTCCTTGATCTCAGGCGCCAGTAGGCCGCCCATCAGCTGCTTGATGTCGTCGATGGCCTCGTAAATGATGCTGTAGTAGTGGATCTCGACCCCGGTCTCCTTGACCGCTTCGCGCGCGCCGCTGTCGGCGCGCACGTTGAAGCCGATGATGCGCGCCTTGGAGGCCGCCGCCAGCTGCACGTCCGAGGCGGTGATGCCGCCGACGCCGCTGGCGATGATGCGCACCGCCACCTCATCGGTGGACAGCTTGCTGAGCGCGTCGCGCAGCGCCTCAGCGCTGCCCTGCACGTCGGTTTTGATCAGCACGCCGACCTGGCTGGCCTTGGCCTCGCCGAGGGTCGAGAACACATCTTCGCTGCGCGCGCCCTGCTTGGCGAGCTTGACATCGCGGGTCTTGCCGAGGCGATGCGACGCCACATCACGCGCGCGCCGCTCATTCTCGACCACCAGCAACTCATCGCCGGCATTCGGTGCTCCGGACAATCCCAGCACCACCACCGGCACGGACGGCTCGGCCTGCTCGACCGGATTGCCCGCTTCATCGAACATGGCGCGCACGCGCCCGAATTCGCTGCCGGCCAGGATGTAATCGCCGCGCTTGAGGGTGCCGCGCTTGACCAGGGCCGTCACTACCGCGCCGCGCCCCTTCTCCATGCTGGCCTCGACCACGAAGGCCGTCGCCGGACCGCCGCGCGGAGCCTTCAGCTCGAGTACTTCCGCCTGCAACAGAATGGCCTCGAGCAGCTGGTCGATACCCGCACCGCTCCGTGCCGATACGTTGACGAACATGTTCTGGCCGCCCCAGTCCTCGGGGATTACCTCTTGCTTGGCAAGCTCATTGCGGACCCGCTCAGGATCGGCCTCGGGCTTGTCGATCTTGGTGACCGCCACCACGATGGGCACGGCCGCTGCACGCGCGTGCTGGATCGCCTCGATAGTCTGCGGCATCACGCCATCGTCGGCCGCAACCACCAGCACCACGACGTCGGTCACGCGCGCGCCGCGCGCGCGCATGGCCGTGAACGCCGCATGGCCGGGCGTATCGAGGAATGTGACCATGCCGCGTGGCGTTTCCACGTGGTAGGCGCCGACGTGCTGGGTAATGCCGCCGGCCTCGCCGGAGGCCACCTTGGTGCGGCGGATGTAGTCAAGCAGCGAGGTCTTGCCGTGATCGACGTGGCCCATTACCGTGACAACCGGCGCGCGCGTCTCGGCCACCAGCTCGGCATCGACGGCCTGCAGGTCAGCCTCGATGTGTTCCTCTTTGAAGGCGGTGGCCGTGTGGCCGAGTTCCTCGACCACCAGTATGGCGGTGTCCTGATCGATCGTCTGGTTGATGGTCGCCATGACGCCCATATTCATGAGCACCTTGATGACTTCCGTCGCCTTGACCGAAAGTCTCTGCGCCAGGTCGGAGACCACCACGGTCTCCCCCACCGTCACATCCCGCTTGATCGGCGCGGTCGGTTTCTCGAAGCCATGCCGCGGCTCCGCATCGGCTACCGCCGTGCGGGCCTTGAGGCGCTTCTTTTTCTTGTGGCGGGCGCTGACATCGCCCGCAATGTGCAGTTCCTGGCGAGCGCCGAACTTCGGCCGGCTCTCCTCGGCGGCGCGGAAATCGCCCTTCTCGCGGACTGGCGCATGCGCCGGGCGCGCGGGTTCTTCGCGGCGGGGCTCTGTGGGGCCGCGGCGCTGGCGCTCGGCTTCTTCCTGGGCGCGCGCTTCGGACTGGCGGCGCGCTTCTTCCTGCGCGCGGACCCGGGCCTGCTCCTCCTCGATCAACCGGCGGTTGGCCGACTCCATTGACTCGCGCTCGCGCCGCTCCAGCTCGGCCTTCGCGGCGCTTGCTTCCTGTGCGGCTTCGACCTCGCGGCGCTGGGCGTCAATCTGCTCCTGGGCGGCCCGATTCTGTTCCTCGAGCACGTCGCGCTTGACGTAGGTGCGCTTGACGCGCACTTCGACATTTACGGTGCGCGAGCGACCCTGAGTGCTGGCCAGTTTCAGTTCGCTCTGGGTTTTGCGCTTGAGCGTGATGCGGGTCGGCGAGGAGCCGGCCGCGGCCGTGCCGCTCCCGTGGCTGCGCCGCAGGTGCGTCAGCAGCTCGAGCTTGGCGTCCTCGCTGATGTAGTCGTCCGCTCCGGCCACGCTGATGCCCGCCTGATCAAGCTGCGCCAGCAGCTTGTCGACGGGCACCTTCAGTGCCTCGGCGAATTGGCTGACGGTCACATCAGCCATGTTGCTGCGCCTCGAACCACGGTTCGCGTGCCTTCATGATCAAGGTGCCCGCCTCTTCGGCGGACAGCCCCTCGATATCCGCCAGGTCATCGACCGCCTGGTCCGCCAGATCCTCGCGCGAGCGCACGCCGCGGCGTGCCAGCGCCAGGGCCAGGTCCGGGCTCATGCCCTCGAGTGTCAGCAGATCCTCAGTGGGCATGGCCGCATCCAGAGTCTCCTCGCTCGCGATCGCCTGAGTCAGCAGCACGTCGCGCGCGCGGTTGCGCAGTTCCTTGATGATGTCTTCGTCGAATTCCTCGATACCGGCCAATTCGGCAGCCGGCACGTAGGCCACCTCCTCGATCGAGGAGAAGCCTTCCTGCACCAGGATGCTGGCGACGTTCTCGTCCACATCCAACTGCTTCATGAACGAGGCGATCAGCGCCTTGGACTCGGCTTCGCTCTTGGTCTCGGCGTCCGACTCGGTCATCACGTTCAGCTCCCAGCCGGTCAGCTGGCTGGCCAAGCGGATGTTCTGGCCGCCGCGGCCGATGGCCTGCGAGAGCTTGTCCTCCGCCACCGCGATGTCCATGCCATGGCGCTCTTCGTCAACGACGATCGATTGCACCTCGGCCGGTGACATGGCGTTGATCACGAATTGCGCCGGATTGGCGTCGAAGGGAATGATGTCCACGCGCTCGCCGGCGATCTCGTTGGAGACCGCCTGCACGCGCGAACCGCGCATGCCGACGCAGGCGCCCACCGGATCGATGCGCGGATCGTTGCTCTTGACCGCGATCTTGGCGCGGATCCCCGGATCGCGCGCGGCGGCCAGGATCTGGATCATGCCCTGGCCGACCTCGGGCACTTCCAGCTTGAACAGCTCGATCAAAAACTCGGGCGCGGTGCGGGTCAGAAACAGCTGTGGCCCGCGCGGCTCGGCGCGCACTTCCTTGAGATACGCCTTGACGCGATCCTGGGGCTTGAGCTGCTCGCGCACGATCATGTCAGTCCGGGGCACGAAGCCCTCGGCGTTGCTGCCCAAATCGACGTAGATGCCGTTGCGGTCGATGCGTTTGACCACACCGCCCACCAGGGTGCCGACGCGATCCTGATATTGCTCGACGACCTGGGCGCGTTCCGCCTCGCGCACCTTCTGCACGATGACCTGCTTGGCCTGCTGCGCGGCGATGCGACCGAAAGCGGCCGATTCCATCGGCTGTTCCACGTACTGGCCCGGAGCGGTGGTCTTGTCGATGTCCAGCCCGTCCTCGAGGCGCAGTTCCGCTTCCGGGTTCTCGATTTCGCGCGAATCGTCGCTGAATACTTTCCAGCGCCGAAAAGTCTCGTAGTCGCCAGTCTTGCGATTGATGGCGACGCGCACGTCCCACAGCTCGCTGTTCTTGCGGCGCGCCGCCGCAGCCAAGGCCGCCTCGAGCGCCTCGAAGATGATTTCCTTGTCGACGCCCTTCTCGTTCGAGACCGCGTCAACGACCAGGAGGATTTCCTTGTTCATCGCTTTCTACCCTTCAGGGACTTGTCCGGCCACTCCGGCACCAGACGCGCCCGAAAAATTTCCTCGTACCGGAATGGCACCGGGGTGCCATCCACGATCAACTCAACACCCCTCTCGCTCGTTTGCGAGAGGCTGCCCGTGTACCGCCGCCGCCCGTCACGGGGCGCGGCCAGTTCCACCTCAATCCGCGAGCCGACAAACCGCGCAAAATGCGCCGCCGTACGCAGCACCCGGTCCAGGCCTGGGGTCGACACCTCCAGCCGGTAGGCCGTGGGGATCGGATCATGGACATCCAGGAGCGCCGACACCTCGCGGCTCACTCGCTCGCAGTCCTCGATCCCGACGCCCGCCTCCCGGTCGATAAACACCCGCAAGGTCCCGTAACCGCGCCCGCCACCAAATTCCAGCTCCACCAACTCGTATCCGAGCGTGGCCAATAGGGGCTCGACCAGCGCCACCAGCCTTTCGTTCAAGCCCGCCGCCATGCATCCCTCCGGCCTAGCTAAAAGTAGCGGGCCAAAAAAAAGGGCCGCGGCCCACCTAAAACGCAAAAAGCCCCAAGTGGGGCTCTGTAATCAAGCTCTTGGCCGCACAATCTGCGGCTGTCCGTAACCATGATAATCCAGGGGGTTACGGCCACCGGGGGCGGATTCTAGTGCTTTGTAGCCTCCAATATCAACCCTTAAGCAAGCCTGACCCGGCAGGCCTCCACGGCACCGCTGTAGGTCCCCTCGCCCAGGCCGATGTAAAGCTCACGGCCGGTCACTGCGAGGTCAAAACGCATGCGCCGATCCAGCCGTGTGGAGAGTGCGGCCAGCAGCTCGCGATCGACGGCGTAGAACTCGATATCGGTGACCCGGTAGGTGGGCTCGGAGCGAAGTCGCGACAGCAGGTTCCCCGGATCTCGATGGGCGTACACGGCCACTCGTGGAGCGGCTTTGGCCGCCTTGTGAAGGCGGGCAGGCTCAGGCAGGCCCACCTCGATCCAACTCTGCAGCCGGCCGGTCAGGTCCCGGATCTCGAGCGCTGGGTAATCGGGGTCAGATAAACCCCCGGCGGAAAACGCCAGCCCCGGTGCGAATTCGAGCGCGTAGGCGAGCACACGGGTGAGCAGGTATTCGGCCGTCTCGGAAGGGTGTCGTGCGAGGCGAAACTCGAGCTGCTCATAGACCCCGCGGTCGGCGTCATTGAGCGCGATCTCGAAGGTGTGAACGATCGCGCTTAAGCCCACTGCAGCTTGCCTGCCCGGACTTGGCCAACCGCGCCGAACGCCGCAAGCCTTCCCGCACCAGCGAATTTTTGCGCAATGAAAATAAAAAAGGGCCCTGCCGCATCCGGCAGAGCCCTTTTCAGGACATGAGCACTGAGCCGCCGCCTGGTCCGCGGCGTCATGGAGATTGGCGGTGCTCTAGCGCTTAGTGCTGTCGCTCAGTTCGACGAGGGCATCGGCTTCGGCGTCACCGTCTGCATCGGGGCACCCTCAATCGTCGGGGACGCACCGAAATCGCCTTCCTTGACGTAGAAATTCAGGTTGTCGCCGACCTTGAGGTCGGACGCCTTCGTTTCCTTGCCATTGATGGTGACCATGGCGTTACCGGCGGTGTTGACCTTGATGGTCGTGCCTTCGGTGCCCGCGACATTCTTCATGGCGACGGTGGCTTCGTTGCCCGAGATGGACTTCACCGTGCCTGAGAACTTGGCGTAGTGCATGCCGTTTCTGGTCGCCACGTCCTGGCAACCGGCCGGAGCACGCGGGTGCTCCTTAAGGAACTGAGCGTTCCACTTAATCTTCATGCAGGCCTGGATGCCTTCCATCGTCGTGCCTTGAGAGAACACGCTGGCGGAAGCGACAAGCAGGGCTGAGGTCAATAAAACCTTGAATGGCGACATTAATTTTCTCCGAGTTATCGTTGTGCGGACCCGCGGCGGGATTATAACCACCGTCCAGAGCCCTTTCCACTAGCTCCCGGAAGAATATTATCGAGCCTGAACCTTGCCTTAACAACGCACTGCAAGGTGTTTCTGGGAGTCACCAAATAGTCTTGGGACAGCGAGTACCCCGCCCCCGATTCGGGCACGCCCCACTCTAGCGCCATGGATGTCCTATATATAAGGGTCGGTGCCGTAGGCGGTGCGATCCCTGAGGCCCCCGAGGCCGAAGGCGAAAGCCCCCGGGGCCAAGGGGTCGGGGTGTCCGTCAGCGGGCGCGAACTGTTCGGGGCATCAGGGCCGGGCGAAGAGCCGCAGGGATTGGCCAGCTAGGCGGCGTGCACTTCGCTACGGCCGGCCGCCGCACGCAGCGGCACCACCACCACAAAGCACGTGCCCCGGCCAAGCCCCTCGCTGTGGGCGCTGATGCTCCCGCCCAGGGCGTTCAGCGTGTTGGCACACCAATGCAGGCCCAATCCGGAATTGGTCGCCTGGGACTTGGTCGAGTATCCCTT
>Ga0157379_10000581_pt1 | contig 29613 bp, 31 predicted proteins | sample S25metaG_FD_121802 | JGI IMG/M metagenome (GOLD analysis project Ga0157379, IMG submission 121802) | Switchgrass rhizosphere microbial communities from Kellogg Biological Station, Michigan, USA - S2-5 metaG | ecosystem: Host-associated > Plants > Roots > Rhizosphere > Soil | place: USA... | reverse complement strand
TAGCGTCGTTAACGCGACGATTAGCTCTTTACGGGCGCGCGCATCGTGCCGCTATATGTTCGTGGGCTTGGCGTATTGATTTGTTCAACACGAGCATTTGCGCGTCCATGATTTTCATTTTCAGTGCACCTCGCAGTGGGTCCACCTGGCTCGCCAAGGCGCTTACCAGCGAACGCCGGACGCTTTATCTCCACGAGCCCGACATCGTCGATCGCGGCGCGGATCTGTTGCCCTTCTGGTTCAGCGATGAACCCGCCGGTTATGAGGACAAGGCGCGGCAATATCTCGAGCGGCTGGCGTCCAACCGCAACCTGCGCACGGTGAGCGTACCGCCCTTCTTCCCCAAGCACTTTCGCGCCGAAAAGCATCGAGCGCTGCACACCAGCCTGATCTATTTCGGCAAGGGTATGGAGCGCGCCGGCCTTCGCGTGCTGGCGGAAAGAATGTCGGTGCCGGGCTTTGTGCAGCCGGGTCACGAGCCCAGGCTGGTGGTCAAGTCGGTCAGCGCGCTGGGCCGGGCGGAAGCTTTTCTCAAGTGCGGCTATCCACTCACCCCCATCCTGTTGCTGCGGCACCCTTGCGGCTTCGTGAACTCCTACCTCCAGGGGCTGCGCCGCGGCGCGATGCCGAGGCTGACCCGTTTCGACCAGTTGCTGGAAACGCGCTCCGCCCGGCGGCTCAATGCCAAGACCGCCGTGAACGACGACAGCGAATATATCGACCGCCTGGCCTGGACCTGGCTGCTGGCCAATGCGGAAGCCTATACGGCGGTGGCGGAATCCGGCGGCTTCATCCTGGATTACGACAAGCTCACCCGCGATCCCGAACCGCAGCTCTGCGCCCTGTTCGCCAGCCTGGGCCTGGAGTGGTCGGAGACCACCTCCTGGTTCCTCGAACATTCCACCGCCGGCGATGGCGGGTCCTATTTCTCGCTCTCGCGCGGCGCCGGTTCGGCGGACCGCTGGGCTTCCCAGATGCGCGCCGACGATATCGAGCGGGTACGCGAGATCGTCTGCCAGGAGGAGATCGGCCGGAGCTTTTTCGACGAGCCCCTGCCCCATTCCCTGGTGCGGGTGGGATCTTCCTGGGCCAAGCCGTCGCATCGCGACACGGCGAAGAACCGCCGCCACAGCGATCCGCGCCCGGCATAGCCGGTCCGTCCGGCCCTGACGGCTGCTGCAGGATCGGCCCGCGCTATTTCACCGGCAGCCGCGCCAGGTCGACCAATTCCAAAGTGCCGCTGGCGAAATTCGTCACCAGCAATGTCTTACCGTCGGACGTGAATTTCAGTTCGCGGGGAAAGCCGCCGGCCGGGATGCTCACCGGCGGCGCGGACAGGGCGGCCTCATTCAACACCGACACCGACTGATTGCCGCCGCCGCCAAAGCGGTCGGAATTGGTGACGAATATCTTGCCCTGCCCCACTGCGACGCCCACCGGCGCAATGCCGACCGCGATCTTTTGAGTCAATGCCTCGCGGCCCGCCAACAGTGCGGCGGTATCGAACACCATCAGCATGTTCTGGCCGCGGGCGGAAACATAGGCCCTGCTGCCATTGGCCGATAGCGCGACCCGCACGGGACTGCAGCCGGCGGCAGCCCGCGCCAGCACGGCATCGGCAGGCGTCACCGCGGCCTTGGCCACGTCGATGACCATCAGCGCACCAGGTCCATGCCTGGGGCCGCCGCCTTCGCTGCATTCGGTGCCGGATGACGCCGCCTCGCTGGTGGAATAGAGCAGCTTGCCATCCGGCGAAAAGGCCAGGCCCACCGGCGCGTCGCCCGTGCGTATCGTGCCCACGGCCTTGGTTCCCTTGCCGGCCAAAAGGCCTTGGAAGTCATAGACGGTGATGGACTGGTTGTCCTCATCACTGACGAACAAGAGATGCTGGTCCGGCGAGAAAGCGGCATAGACGCTGCCGGCGCCGCTTTTGTCGTTCAGATAGCCGAGCGCAGGCTTGTCGGCGCCCGAAATCAGTTTGGCCGTGTCGAACAGCGTGACACCAGTGCCATTGGCGGCCGCGAGAAACCGGCCATCGGGACTGAGCGTCATGCCGGTGAGGCCCCCTTCCGCCGCCACGTCGTGCAGCAGGCTGACGGCGCCATTGTCGCGCTTCAGCACAATCAGGTGGCTGGCCTTGGCGGTCAGGGACACGAAAATCGTGCAGCCATCGGCCGAAGGAATGGCGGAGAAAGGATGGCCCGGTACCGGCACCTGGACGACAGCGTCCGGGGCGGGCCGGTTGCAGTCGGCGTGCGCCTGGGCCGCGCCGAGCAACCATAGCGGCACCACCAAGCCGGCGAACGTCATCCGCTTCAGCATCCGCAGCATGTCCGCCTCCCTCCGGCGAGGACTATCGAAAAGAAAGGCGCCGCCGTAAAGCCCGGCGCCGAACGTCCGACAGTTTGTCAATTGCCCGGCAGTGCGGGCTCGTCCGGCCCTTGACGGCCTAAGGCGCCTCTATCGCGATCGCATCAACCTTGCTGGGATAGAAAGCCAGATGCCCCTTGATCGCCGCCACGGAAGGATAGGCCTCCTCATAGGTCCAAACCGCGTCCTTGGCGCGTTCGCCGCCGGCGGGAATGCTGAAATAGCTGCAGTCGCCCTTATAGGGGCAATAGGTCTTGGTATCGGACCGGGCGAGCAGCAACATGTCCACATCGGCGCGCGGGATATATTGAACCGGCGGATAGCTCGCCTCTTTCAGGGTCAGCGCATTCCTGGTGTCGGCGACGGTCTTGCCGGCCACGGTGACGACAACCCGCCCCGGCGTGGGGGTGATGGTAATGGGATGATCCGGACCCGGTATCTTCATTGTCGAACTCCCGTTTGGCCTGTCGGGGACATGGGGGCTGGCCGACATTATGCAAGACTGGCTCGGCGAATTAGATGATTATGTCCACCTTGCGCCAAAGGCGGGCATGGACCATGCCGCACATTATGCCCTGAGGGCATGGCTCAATTATGCTGGTCTGCTAGATTGAATAAAATGAGGGGGCGACGATGAGGATATTTGCAGCGGCGTTGTTGATAACCGTTTCACTGGTTCCTGCGGCATTTGCTCAGCAGGCAGGCCTGACGGCGGAGTCCCTTGAAGGCGTCTGGAAGGTCACCAAGGTCGTTCAGGCAGGAGTCATAAATGCCAATCCGCAACCGGGCCTGCTGATCTTTACCCGTGGTTATTACAGCACCACACGGGTTACTGCCAATGAAGCGCGCAAGCCAGCGCCCGCGCCAGTGGACCCGGCCCATCTCACCGATGCGGAAAAAATCGCTTTTTATAATGAATGGGTCGGGTATGCGGCCTCCGCCGGCACTTACGAGGTAAAGGGGAACACGATCATCAACCACAACGTCATGGCGAAGATGGTCAGAGGCATGACGCTGACTGAAGAGGCAATCATACTGGACTTCGACGGCCACAGCTTCGTTGCCAAGCCCAAGCCAGGTAGTCCGAACAGCGACAGGCAAACGACCTATACACGCGTTCAGTAGAGTTCTCTCTGATCAGCATCAATTGAGAGACGCTGACTTAACCGGCAGCAGTCCCGAGGGAGAGAAGAAGAGCACCCTACTCTCACGCGGCCGCATGGGCTAAACAACCTCTATGCTGGGCAAAGCCTCACCGGAGCGCATGAGCTTTTTCTCGGACGGCGTCTTCGCCGTCCTGATCACCGTGCTGGTGCTGGAACTGCACCCGCCGGAACAACCCACCTGGCACGCCATGCTGATGCTGTGGCACCAGTGGTTGAGCTATGGCGTGAGCTACCTTTTCATCGCCATCGTCTGGACGAACCACCATTACCTGCTGCGCTTTGCCCATGAGGCCAGCCCGCGTCTGCTGTGGTTCAACTTCGCGCATCTGTTTTCCATGTCGCTGTTGCCGCTTTCCACCGAGTGGATGGCGGTGAGCGGGCTGGCGCCGCAGCCGGTCAGCTTTTACGCGGCGGTCTTCTTCCTGGTGAATGCGACTTACCTCGCACTGATCCAGGAGCTGATCGGCAAGGCACCGCACCACAAGATCGCGCCAGCGTTGCGCCGGACCATGCGTCTGCGCGCGCTCACCACCCTGGGCCTGTTCGCGCTGGCGTCTGTCGTGGCCCTGTTCGCACCCCTGCTGGGCCTGGGCATCTGCATCTGCTGCCTGCTGGTCTATCTCAGGCCGGAAACGCCTGGGCTTGAGGCATAGGTCTATCTGTCATGGCCGGACTTAACCCGGCCATGACAGAGAGAACTGCCGCTCGCCCAAGCTCGCGGCGTTCGACCCTCAAATCGGTCGTCGCACCACGCTGTCGCTAGCGACGGACCGACTTGACCGGCGAAGCCGGTCGGGTCTCACTGACGCGTATTGAACACCACATACCGAAACTTGCCGCCCCCAGCGACATTGAACAGATGCGGCATGCCCGCCGGTATCTGCAGGAAGTCGCCCGCGCGCACCGTCATGCTGGTGCCGCCGGTGATGCCGTCGCCGCGTATCTGTCCCGGCCCGCTCTCGCGCGCATTGGTGACGGTGCCGCCATAGATCAGAGTCGCTTCGCCCGACAGAACCTGGATGTAATGGGTGTTGTGGGCATGCACTTCCGGCTCGTTGCCCTTGTCGCTGCGCTGGGCATATTCGACATTGTAATTCTCGTGATCGACCGGGAAGGCCGTCTTGGCGCCAGGGCCCGGCGCGCTGGTCAGGGCTTCGACCTCCTTGGCCGACAGATACTTGAACCCTTCCGGCGGCAGGTTGCGCAGCGGCGTCTGCGCGAAGCCCGCGCCGGATGCCACCAGCGTGGCGGCGAAAAGCGAAACGGCGATTGCGTGATTCCTCATCCTGAACCCTTCTCTGTTGTCGGGCGCCTGTTATCGGACAAACGGAAAGGCAAAAAAAGAGCGTGGGCGGCCCAGGAAGGCGCCCACGCCAAGGTGACTGAGGGCTCCTCAGTTCTTGTTGGCGAGACCGGCCGCCGTCTTGGCGGCCGCCATCGCCTCGAATTTGGCCATCGCCGCCCGGCTGGTCCGGTAGACGCAGGTATCCTCGACGGCGCCGTAATAGGACCGGGGCTGCATCTTGGGCGCGGTTTGCGGCACACAGGCCTTCAGGGCCGCGTCATGAACCCGGCCTTCCAGGGTGGTAGCGGCCTGAGCCGAAAGCGGCAGGACAGATGACAGGATGGCGAGGACGGCGACGGCGCGGATGCGGGTCATGGCGGATTCCTTTGGTGGGGTTTGGGAATGGGTGCACCCGGCCCCGTCCAGGAAGACGGACTGGGGAGCGCCACCGGCCCGGTTGATCGCTTCAACAACCCCCGTGGCTCGCGTATGATGCGAGCTGGTCTGGACGGGATTGGCGGTCAGCTTGGCGATCGGGTTGGGCATTTGGGCTCCTTCAGGCTCGTGCCGGATGCCCATCGATCAGGCCTCAATCCCGCCATGTCCGATTGGGGCCCAAGCCGATGGATCACCGACCGTTGCCGTGTGGTTGACCGATGGCTGCCCAAACCGACCGTTCCGACGACCTCTCCCCGATTGACCTGGCGCGGGAGTCCGATTTTGCCCTGGGCGCATCGCGGATCAGCCCCTCGACCCGGGAGGTGCTGCGCGGGTCCGAGCGCGAGCTGCTCGAGCCCCGGGTGATGCAGGTCCTGGTGGCGCTTTTCCAGGCCGGCGGCCGGGTGGTGTCGCGGGACGAGCTGATCGCCCGCTGCTGGGAAGGCCGCATTGTCGGGGAAGACGCCATCAACCGGGCCATCGGCCGGCTGCGCCGCCTGTCGGAGGTGGATCATGGCGCGTCTTTCGGGATCGAGACCATTCCCCGGGTGGGGTACCGCCTGATCCCGGCAGGGGCGGCGGCTGGCGCGGTCTCTGTCTCCGCACCCGAACCGAGCCGCGCTCCAGTGGCGCAGGGGTTTCTGGCGCGTCATCGCCTTGCGGTTGCGGCGGCGTTCGCCATCATCGCCGCGGCGGCGGCGGCATGGCTTTTGTGGCCGGTGCGGCACTGGACGGTGGAGAGCAGCCGGCCTTTCATCGGCAGTCTGGCGCTGGAAGACAATCCCGCCTTTTCGCCCGATGGCACCACCTTGGCCTATAGCGCCGGGCCCGATGGCGGCCGGCGCCAGATCTATGTGCGCAACATCAATGGCGGCGACGGCATCAAGGTCACCAGCGACGCGTTCGATGACGGCGCGCCAAGCTGGTCCTCGGACGGGGCGCACATCGCCTATGTCGGCAGCGAACCGGGCGAGCCCTGCCATCTGATGGTGGCGGCGGTGCCGGCCGGGGCGGCGCGCGAAGCGGGACGCTGCCGCCGCGCCCGCTCCAGCGCCATCGCCTGGCAACCCGGCACCAATTTTCTGTATTTCATCGAGCATGGCGAGCTGACGGGCGACTCCATCATGCGGCTCGATCTCGAGAGCGGCGCGCAGATCCCCGTGGTGACAATGCCCCGGCTGAACCAGACCATTGGCAGCGTGCGCTGCTCGCCGGACGGGAAATTTCTGGCCTATCTGTTGATCGGCGATGTCGTGATCCGTGACCTGGCCGCCGGCACGGAACGAAAACTGGCGCCTATCAGACGCAACGGTGCCGAAAATTCCGAACTGGCCTGGGCGCCGGATTCCAAGGCTGTTCTGGCCAGTACCGCCAGCGGCACCGGCAGCCAGATCAACGCCCTTCCCATCGATGGCAGGCCATCCTACCCCGTCTACGCCACGGCCATGCGGATCGGCAGTGTGGCGGCGGGCAAGGATGCTCTTGCGATGGTCACCGATACCAGCCGGATCAATTTCGCGCGTCCCGTTTCCGCCGCCGCCACCCAGCCTGAGGTGGTGGATGCCGCCAATGGCTATAGCTGGTCGCCCAGCTTCGCGCCCGATGGCACACTGGCTTTTCTCTCCAATCGCTCCGGCACCAATGCGGTTTGGCTCAAAAAGCCCGGCGGCGCGGCGGAGCAATTGTTCGATGGCGGCTTTGCGCCGCTGTACCGCGTGCGCTTCTCACCCGATGGCACCCGGCTTGCGGTGGTGACAGGATTTCGCAACAGCGTCGAAATCAAGATCATGACGCCGGGCGGCGCCAGCCTCAAGTCCTTCACCATGCCGTCGCTGGGATTGGGCTTGCCCAGCTGGACACAGGACGGCAAGGCGGTTCTGGTATTCGACAGCCGCGACAAGCGTAGCTGGCGGATCGATGTGGATGATCCCAGCAAGCGAAAGCCGTTTGCGCCGCCGCATTGGGTCGGCATCGCCGTGCGCCCCGAAGGTATTTTCGCCACCCGCGTCGACAAGCCGGGCATCTGGCGCATCGATGGCACACCGCAATTGGTGACGGAAAAATATCCCGCTTATTACGGTCAGCCCCTGGCGTTTCGCGCCGCAGAGGTATTGGTGCCGGACTATGGTGGCGGCACACCACGGCTTCTGGCGCAACCGCTCTCGGGCGGTGCCGATCATCTGCTGGGCTATATGCCCGGCGCCGCCGACGACCGGGCGCTTGAGAGCAGCATGGCGGTCGATCCCAAAAGCGGTGACGTCATCTACACTGCCCTGGTCGGGCACGACACCAATATCGATCTGTTGACCTTGGTGAACCGCTGATCAAAACGTCGCGATCGGATTGAGCACCGAACCGGTGGCGCCGGGCACCGCCGCGGGCGAGGCTGTGACCAGGAACTCCCAGCGCTTGCGCTTTTCCGCCTCGCGGCTCACCAGCTCCAGGTCGAGATTGTCGAAGATCGGCATGCCCATCGCCACGATGCACAGCGCATGGATGGGCTGCGACACGCCTTCGACCCGGCTGGGCAGCACATCCTGGGCATCGTCGCCGCCCAGGATGGACACGTCGCGCGCATGCATCCACGGCGCGCAGCTCATATGCAGCCCCGCCAGTTGCTGCACCGGCCAGGCACCCAGGGCATCGCGCCGCGCCCAGCGTCCGGTGCGGATGATCATTACGTCGCCGGCGCGCACTTTCACACGAGCCTTCTTTTCCCACCCTTCCAGGTCTTCGGGATAAATCGGCGTGCCGGGCTCCAGCCAGTCCACGCCCTTGTAGCGCGCCATGTCCATCAAGACGCCGCGGGTGATGATGCCGTTCTTGAAATTGATGATGCTGTTCTTGGCGGCGCCGTCCTCGCCCACCGTGTCAGAGGAATAGCCGTTATAGATTTTGCCGTCGTAGACGAAGTGGCACAGCGAATCCATGTGGGTGTGCGCCATGCCGTGATACGAGATGAAGAAGGTATCGCTGGTCGAGGCGATGCCGGTCTTGGGCTGGCTGGCGCCGGTGCGCGTGGTCTTGCGCACGATGGGCGTGACATTGTCCACCGCCTCCTTGATCTCGGCATTGCGCGCCATGGAGAAGGACGCACCTTCCCTCACCGTCGCAATCGCGGCCTTGCGCTTGGCCGGCGTGATCAGGTTCACCGCCCCCATCTGGTCTTCGGCGCCCCAGCGGCCCCAGTTGGAAAGCTGTTTCTGCAGGCGCACGAAATCCGCCGGCGTGGAATCGGGGCGCGCCTGCGCTATCGCTTCCGATCCCAACGTTGCCGCCAAAGCCGCGCCCGCCGCCACCTGCTGCATCGCACTGCGCCGTGACGGATGATCGCTTTTCGTCTCGGTCATGAATCCCTCCCTTTATAATTCTTAATGGGAGCTTAAGACCTCCGGGCGTAAAAGCCCACTGGCGGGAACTCCGGACCAGCACGAGATATCCCGGTTACAACCGCCAAACTGTGGAAAGAATCCCGGCGCCGGGTTAGAAACCCGCATCGCCATATGGGGACGTCCCGTGCAACACATCCCGCGCCACCAATGCCTGATCTACAGGGGCTCGCCGGCCGAACATCTCGCCAGCCTGGCGCTTCATATCCGCAAGAAGCTGGACGCCAACTACCGCTGCCTCTATCTCAACAGTCCGGAGATGCTGGACGGCATCCGCTCATACCTCACCTCCACCGGCCTCAATGTCAGCGAAGAGATTGTGCAGAAGCGTTTGATCCTGTCTTCCGGCCATGAGCATCTGGTCAACGGCGCGTTCAATTCCCAGCGCATGCTCGCTCTTCTGAAAGAGACACATGACGAAGCGCTGAAAGACGGCCATGCCGGTCTGTGGGCGTCCGGCGACATGGCGTGGGAGTTTGGGCCGGCGCAGGATTTCGATGAACTGGTGGAATATGAACGCGCGCTGGAGGAATTCTTCCAGGCCCATCCGACCTTGAGCGGCGTGTGCCAGTATCATGCCGACACCCTGCCCGGCGAAGTGCTGCAGCACGGCCTGACCTTGCATCCCGGTGTCTATGTGAACGAAACCCTGTCGCGGATAAACGCGCACTACGTGGCGCCGTAGGGCAAACAGCATCGCGGGCGGCGTTTTGCGCCATACCACATCAATCGCTGGCAGCGCCTGGCATGAATTTGAGCAACGCGCCTGCTTGCCGTTGCCGCAAAAGTCACCAGTCTGTCATATTGCAGTGCAGCAAAATTTCTTGACGATCATATTTTACGGGTGCAATATCATATTGCACTGCACGAATCGCAGATAGAATTACGCCAGGGTGGGACGCCTTAACTGTTACTATTCAAAGGAGATCCACCATGTTGCGTACCCTCACCCTCACCGCCCTCTTCTCTCTTGGTATCGCCAGCGCCTTTGCCGACGAAGCTTCCACCATGGTTTCCTATTCGGACCTCGATCTTTCGCGGCCCGCGGATGCCAAGGTGCTGGCCGCTCGCCTGCAGGACGCCGCGGCTGCCGTCTGCCTGAAGGCCAATCCCGAAAACGTCTCCCACACCGCCATGGACAATTGCATCAACGCCTCGATCCATATGGCGATGTCGCGGATCGAAAGCGACCTGGACGGCACCGTCCATGACAAGGTCACCAACGTCCGTAGCGCGATGAGAGACCTCTGAGGCAGAGGCAAATTCTCCGTCCTCAGGGACACTACCTCTTTCGTGATTTGAATCTGTCCACGATGCTGAAGCGGAAACGGCATCGTGGACAAGCCCCGCCTCAATGATCCCGGACAGATCCGTCGAACTTGTCCCACATCTCCGGGAACTGCCATTCGGGGATGCCGCGCTCATTGTCGATCAGGTGTTCGTCCAGTTCGACGCCAAGGCCCGGCGCATCCAGATTGCCTTTGAGCGGGATGGCGCCCTTCTCCATGATGAAAGGCTTTTTGATATAGCCTTTGCCCAGCGGGCTGCGATCCACCTTCGGCCCGCCATTGACGGCCTGCAGCGACGGCACCTCATGCGCCAGGAAGTTCGGGATCGACGCGGCCACATGCATGGAGGCGGCAAAGCCCACCACACCTTCCTTCGAATGCGGCAGCATGTCGGCATAAAAGGCTTCCGCCAGCGCCGCGATGGCCTTCATCTCGGTGATGCCGCCAGTATGGGTGATGTCGGGCTGCAACAGCTGCGCCGCGCCTTCGGTCAACAGGTCGCGGAACTGCCATTTGGTCACCATGCGCTCGCCCGTGGCGAACGGTACCGTGGTCTTCTTGGCCATCTCCGCCATCAGGTGCAGGTTCTGGAACTGAATCGGCTCCTCGAAGAACCAGGGACGGAACGGCTCGATCGCTTTGATGATCTGCATCGCGGCGGGCGGTTCGTGCTCACCATGCATCTCGATGCCGAGATCGAAATCCGGACCCACTAGCTCGCGGATCGCTTTCACCTTCTCGACAAAGCCGTCGATATAGTACGGGTTCTCCGAGGCGCGCGACAGCCGCCCGCGGGTGGACGACACGCTGGTCTTCATCGAGGTATAGCCCTCGGCCAGCACATGGGTCTTGGTCTCTTCCACGCTTTCCGCCTGTCCGTAACAGCGGATGCGGTCGCGCGTAGGCCCGCCCAACAAATCATAAATCGGCGTGCCCAGCGCCTTGCCCTTGATGTCCCACATGGCGATGTCCACTGCCGACAGCGCGCTGGTGAGGATGACGTCGCCGCGATAAAAGGCATGGCGGTACATGGCCTGCCAGTGATGCGCCGGATGGCGCGGATCCTTGTCTTTGAGATAGGGCTCGAGCTGGGCGATCGCCGCCATCACGGTTTCGATCTTGCCTTCCACCGTGCCTTCACCCAACCCGATAATGCCGGCATCGGTGTGCATCTTGACGAATATGGAGCGCAGGGAGTGGACCGGGATGATTTCCAGTCTGGTGATCTTGATCGCGGATTTGGGATCGGCCAAAGCCCGCGCAGTTGGTTGCGCCACACTTTTGCGTTCGCTGGCCAACAAACCGCCCATGCCCAGGCTGGCCAGCGCCATCCAATGCCGCCGCGAAAAATTCAAAGCCATACGATCCCCCTGCTTGTCAGCGCTTTATCCGGCGCATTTGCAAGCATGGTAGCGTTATCCCGGGCTCGGGCTCAAGCCTTGGTCACAGTCACCCTGAGAAACGCCGCCGGGATCACGGTCGTGGCATTGCCGCTGGTGTTCTGCCGCTCGAACAGCTCCACCAGCTCGCGGCGCAAATCAGCCGCCTTGCCGTTCTTTTCCGCCGCTTCGAACGCATTCATGGTCGGCCCGTAATAGAGACGGAAATCATCCACCACCTCGGCCGGCGGGCCGGGATGGCGGAAAGTGAAACTGTCGCGCAGGAAGGAAATCTTGTCCGCAGGGATGCCCGCGGCACCGAACCGTTCGGTGACGTCCTTTTCGACACCCCACAACATAGGGCTGATAAAACCTTCCGGCGGCGGTGGTGAATAGGCGCTGCTGACCTTCAACACCTGCGCCACCAAAGTGGGATCGCCCGGAATCCAGTTGCCCATCACGATGCGGCCGCCGGGCTTGGTCACGCGCACCATCTCCTTGGCCACATCGAACGGCTTGGGCGCGAACATGGCGCCAAACACGCTGACCACCAGATCGAAGCTTTCATCCGCGATCCCTTCCAGATTGGTGGCATCGCCTTCCTGGAAGCGGCAGTTGGAAAGTCCCGCCTCTGCGGCGCGCTTGTTGCCGGCTTCGACCAGGTTCCTGGCAATGTCCACCACCAGCACATCGGCGCCGAGTTGAGCTTCCGGCAAGGCGGTGGTGCCGTCGCCGCCGCCCAGATCCAGCACCTTCATGCCTTTGGTGATGCCAAGCTGGGCGGCAAACGCCTTGCCGCTTTCGCGCATGGTACGCGCGATGCGGGTGAAATCGCCTTTTTCCCAAAGCGTCTTGTTCGGATTCATTGGTATCCCCATCTCTTCGGCAAGTGCCGGCACGCTACCATATTCGGCAGCCGGCTACACATTGCCGCAAGGCTCTGAAAAGAACAGGATATCGCCATGACCCTTCCCGCCATTTTTTTCGGTCACGGCAATCCCATGAATGCCCTGGCCGATAACAGTTACACCCAGGCTTGGGCGCGCATCGGGCGAACCATCGACAAGACCGCCGGCAAGCCCAAGGCCATCCTCTGCGTCTCCGCCCACTGGTTTGTGCCGGAGATCGCGGTCACCGCCACGCCCAATCCGCGCACCATTCATGACTTCGGCGGATTTCCGCAGGACTTGTTCCGGGTGCAATATCCCGCGCCCGGCGCACCGGAGCTGGCACAACGCGTCCAGGCGCTGCTTGCCCCCCTGCCCGTGCGGCTCGATCACGGTTGGGGGCTGGATCACGGTACTTGGTCGGTCCTGAAGCATGTCTATCCCGAGGCGCACGTGCCCGTGATCCAGCTCAGCATCGATGAAACCAAACCGGCCGTCTTCCATTATGAGCTGGGCCGCAAGCTTGCGCCGTTGCGCGATGAAGGCGTGCTGCTGATGGGCAGCGGCAATCTGGTGCACAATCTGCACACCTATGCCTGGGGCCGGCATCCGGCGGAACCTTATGACTGGACCCTGAGCTTCGAGCGCCGCGCCCATGAGCTGATGCTGTCGGGCAATCACCAACCGCTGATCGACTATGCCACGCTGGGCCGGGACGCCGAGCTCTCCATCCCCACGCCTGAACACTATCTGCCGCTGCTTTACATCCTGGGCGCACAGCGCAAGGGCGAAGCCGTCAGCTTTCCGGTCGAGGGCGTGGACGGCGGCTCCATCTCCATGCTGGCGGTGCAGGTGGGATGAAACCCATCGATGCTGCGTTCGACGGACCGCTGGTTATTCCCCCGCCACCGTCACCATCCGCGCCTGGCGCGCCGCAATCACCCGGCCCAGCACCAGCAGCAAGATGATCGAGCAGACCAGTCCTCCCGCCAAAGTGAACATGCCGGCTTCGTAGCCGCCGGTCCTATCCTTCAAAAAGCCCAGGACATTGGGGCCGATGAATCCGCCTGCCCCGGTGCACATCAGATTGATCAGGGCGATGCTGCTGGGCGCCGCCGGTCCGCTGAAAAAGGAGGAGGACAGCGAATAATAGGGCCCATACGTGCCGATCAATCCCGCCACCACCATGACCAAGCCGCCGATAGCGACATAGTGGTTGGGCGCCAATGCCGCGATGACGAAACCGCAGGTCGACATCACAAGCGGAAAGATATTGTGCCAGATGCGTTCGCGCTTGCGGTCGCTGGAACGGCCCACCACCATCATGACCGGGATCGCTACCGCATAAGGCAGCGCCGCGATGCAGGTTGTAACCAGGTTGGAATAGCCCATCGCCTTGACGATCTGAGGCAGCCAAAGCTGGCTTCCGAAGATGCTCGCCCCGATACCGGTCCCCACAAAACCCAGTAACAACACGCGCGGATCATACAGTCCCGCCAGCAGACTGGGCGGCGCCGGCGCCTTCTCGCCGGCCAGGCGCGCAGCGATGGTCTGCTTTTCCGCATCCGACAGGAAGTCTGCATCCTTGGGCCCATCGGGCAGGAATTTCAACACTGCGAAAGCGAGCAAACAGGCGGGCAGACCTTCGATCACAAACAGCCATTGCCAGCCGCGAAGGCCGCCCATGCCGTCCAACCCCAGGATCAGGCCGGACAGCGGCGAACCGAACACCGATGAGAACGGAATTGCCATCATGAAAGTGGCGGTGAAGCGGGCGCGGTATTCCGGCGGAAACCAGAAGGTGAGATACAGGATGATCCCGGGGAAAAATCCCGACTCCGCTACGCCCAGCAGAAAACGCAAGACGTAAAAGCCGATTGGCCCGCTCACAAAGGCGTTTGCCGCGGAACAGGCGCCCCAGGCCGCCATGATGGCGAACACTGTGCGCCTTGCTCCCATCCGTTCCAGCAGCACAGTGGCGGGAATCTGGAACAACGCATAGCTGACGAAAAATATGCTGGCGGCAAAGCCATAGACCGAGGCCGAAAAACCCAGGTCCTTGTTCATGGTGAGCGCCGCGAAGCCGACATTCACGCGGTCGAGATAGTTGGCGACATAGAGCAGCATGATGAAGGGGATCAGCCGCTTCGCGCATTTGGCAAAAACCTGGTCTTGTTGCGTTGGGCCGGCCATCATCCCCTCTTTGCCCAGACCTTAGCACGGCAAGGCGCAGTGCCTACCCCAAGCAGCGGAACCGCTTTCGACGTTCGAACGAAACAAGGATCCACTTGCGCGCTGGATTTTCCGGGCTAATATACCTCGAGACTCGAGGTATAAATGACGGACGACAACAGCTTCATGTCGGGCCTGCCGGAACTGGCGATCCTGCGCCTGCTCAAGGACCAGGAGATGTACGGCTATGAGATCGTGCAGGCGATCGCGGCCCGCACCGGCGCGGCGCTTTCCCCGGGCGAAGGCGTGATCTATCCCCTGCTGCACGGACTGGAGAAAGCGGGCGCGCTGAAATCCCGCCGCAAGACGGTCTCGGGCCGCAGCCGCGTCTACTACACCCTGACCGCGAAAGGGGCGCATCGGCTTTCGCATCTGTCCAGCCGCTGGACCACGCTCAACGCTGCGGTCCAGGCTCTTATGGGAGGCGCTGTTGCTGTTCGATAAAAAATTCGATGTGTTGGCCGAGACGCTGTTGAAGGGCGGCATCGCACCCCGTCATGTGCGCCGCTATCTGGCGGAGCTGCGCGAACATCTGCAAGACCTGACCGAGCAGCAGCGCCAGGCGGGCTATGACGAGGAAGACGCCAACATCCGCGCCCGCGCCCTGTTGGGCAGCGACAGTGAACTGGCAGCGGCCATGCTGGTGCAGAAACAGTTCCGCTCCTGGGCCGCCCGCGCACCCTGGGCCCTGTTTTTGCTGCTGCCGCCGTTCGCCGCCATCGCTATCGGCATTCTGTTCGTCGGTACATTGGTTCTGATCGGAAAACATTACGGGTTTCTGGAGATGCGCGCCTCGCTGCCGCCGCAATGGTTTCAGCTTCTGGCGACCGGCGTTGTGGCCATCTCGAACCTCATCATAAACCCCCTGGCCGCTGCTCTGTTTGTGGGTATTGCCGCGCGTCAGCGTCTGGCAATGATCTGGCCCTTGATCGCCACCATGCTGCTGCTGATCCTGTTCATTCACAGCGATGTGAAATTCCTGCCGCTCCACAAAGGCCATCTGGCCCTCGGCTTCGCTCCAATTTTCCAGGCGTCCGCCCGGACGACAATCACCGAGCATTGGCAGTTGATGAGCGCGCAATATCTGCTGACTTGCCTGCCGCTGCTGTGGTTTTACCGGAAACGCTATCCGGCCTGATGGCGCGCCCCGCCTGGCAGACCCGAGCGGGCGGCGCCCTGCTGACGCTGCTGGTTCAGGCCGCGCTGATTGCCGCCGCCATTCTCTCGCTGACACGCCCGGCCACCCTTTCCCGCGTCACACATGAGACCATGTTGCTGCTGCGCCCATTGCCCCAGGCCAAGCCCAAAGTCACCAACATTGACGCACGGGGACCTCCGTCAACCCACACTTCATCCGCGCCCAAGATAACGCCGCCGGAGATTGCGCCATCCGAGAATGCGCCGGCGTTTCCTGTACCGGCACCCGATCTGCGCGGCTTTGGCCGAAGCCTGTTCGGCTGCGCCCCGGAACACTATGCCGACCTGCCGCCGGAGGAACGCGCCCACTGTCCCAAGCCGGGCGAAGGCATGGCGCGGGAGCCAGACCTCTCAAATCCCCCGCGCAGCCACGCCAAGGATGAGCCCTATTGGCAGGAACAATTCCGCCGCGCTCGGGTGGTGTACAGCGTGTGCTCGGGCGGCGCCAAACCCACTGCCCTTTGCCTGCTGGACCAAGCCCGGGCCGAACAGCAAAAAGAACAGGAATTCGATCAGCGGATGGCGGACCGCAAGGCTGCGGCGCTGCAAGAATCCAAACCCCCGTTACCGGCGCATATCGGCAATACCCGTCGCGATCCGGTAAAATAAAGTACGGCGCACCGTCAAAGCGGCTCTTGCGCGCCAGCCCAACACCTGCGCTAGGATTAATCGGGCATTTCGGCATTTTGGGGGGCGGGCGTGATTGGAAACCGCAGGCATTTCCTGGTGCTGGCTGGCGGCGGGCTCGCTGCCCCCGCCGCTCTTGCCGACCCGCAAGAGCCCGACCTGATAGTCCACAATGCCGTCGTCCATACGGTCGACAGCGGCCTGCCCAAAGCCCAGGCCCTGGCGGTACGCGGCGGCCGCTTCGTCGCGGTGGGCAGCGACGACATCAAATCGCTAGCGGGCAAGAAAACCCAAGTCATCGACGCCAAGGGCATGATGGTGGTGCCGGGCTTTATCGACACCCACAACCATGCCGGCGCAGGCGGCGCAGCGTTCACCGGCAATGCCGGAGGCGAAGGCCTGCTTTATGACGTGCATGTCGGCAATCCCTACGAAGTGGAACAGGTCAGTATTGCCAGCATCATCGCCAAGCTTCAGGCCAAGGCGAAAACCCTGCCGCCTGGCACTTGGGTGCTGGGAGACTTCCTGGACGACACCAAGCTGGCCGACAAGCGGCCATTGAATGTCCACGACCTGGACAAGGTGTCGTCGGACCATCCGGTCGGCGTGGTTCATCGCGGCGGCCACACCTTCTTCGTCAACAGCAAGGCCTTCCAGATGGCGGGCATCACCAAGGCCACGCCCAACCCCTTTGGCGGCACCTTCGACAAGGACGACAAGGGCGAGCTGAACGGCCGGGTCACCGACCGCGCCATCGCCGCTCTCGCCAAGGCCGGCAAACGGGAACAGTTCACGCCGGCGCAGAGGGAAAAGCGCGTGCTGGAGGGCGTCGCCTTCATTTCGGCCAAGTTCGCCCAATATGGCCTCACCACCGTGCATCACAATGAAGACGGTGCCCTGGAAGCCATCCAGGAACAACATCGCAACGGCAAGCTCAAGCACCGGGTGAGCTATGAAGCCCGGGGCGAGTTGCTGGAAGCGATGATAAAGAACGGCATCGAAAGCGGTTTCGGCGACGAATGGGTCCGGCTGGGCGCCACCGCTGAGCACACGGTGGACGGCTCGCTGTCGGAACGCACCATGGCGATGCGCCAGTCCTATATCGGCCTGCCCGCCAGTTATCACGGCAACCTGACCGAGACCCAGGAGGACCTGAACAAGTGGTGCGAGCGGGTGCACCGCGCCCATATCCAGCTCAACTGTCACGCCAATGGCGACGTCGCCATTGACCGCACGTTGACGGCTTACGAGCGGGCGCTGAAACTCTACCCGCGCGCCAATGCCCGGCCCAAGATCACCCATTGCAGCCAGATCAATCCGGACTTGGTCAGGCGCATGAAAGCGCTGGATGTGGTGCCGTCCATGTTCAGCACCTATCCCTACTACAATTCCGACAAATTTCATTTCTATGGCCAGGAGACCATGCAGCACATGATCGCCTTCCGCACTCTGCTGGATGCGGGCATCGTGGCGGCGGCGGGTTCGGATTTCGGCCCCGGCCCCTTCTCGCCGCTGATGGCGATCCAGGCGATGGCCACGCGCACCGGGTGGAATGGCGAGACCTGGGGCGCCAGCCAGAAGATCACCCTGAACGAAGCGATCAAGGTCAACAGCTGGAACGGCGCCTATAATTCCTGCGAGGAGAGCGACAAGGGCTCCATCGCCACCGGCAAGCTGGCGGACTTTGTCATCCTGGCCGAAGACCTGCACAAGGTCGATCCGTCAAAGATCAAGGATGTAAAGATCGTGCGCACCGTGGTGGGCGGCCGGACCATGTATCAAGCCTAAGGCTCAATTCTCGATCCGCTGCCAGAGATCGCGGATCATGTCTTTCATCTGCACGGCTTCCTGCCAGCGGTCCGACAATTCATAGCCGTCGGCGCCGGTGATGGCATAAGGCGGCGGCCCGAATTCGCAGAGGAAGGTGAAAGTCTCGTCCGGCCCTGCCCGCTTCTTCCAGGAACGGATGCCGTATTCCCACCAGCCCATAAACAGGTCCAGCCAATCCTTGTGCTGCGGGAAATTGAACTGCACTTGGATCTGCTCGCGGCTGGCGACCCGGCCATGCATACCCCAGCTATTGTCCAGGATGCGATGCATCATGGCATGGTTTTCCGGCGCGATCGGCCAGGCGAATTCCCGCCCCACCACATAATGCGAAAGGTCGGCGGTGAAACGCAGGTCGGGAAAGCGATCCAGCAGATGCAGGGTGAAAAACAGGTCGGTGGTCATGCGGTCGCGATGGGTTTCGATATGCATCTCCACCCCCGCCTGGGCCGCCAGCTTCCGCCAGCCCTGGATATAGGGCACGCATTCCTCCAGGGTATAGGGCCGCACATCCGGCTGCAGATTGAGATGGTCGGCGCCCAATTCCTTGACCAGCGCCAGCACCGGCTTCAGATCGTCCACCTTCTGGGGATAGCATTGCGCCTGCCATGTCATGCCATGGGCACGCAAGAAGCCGGTGACCTGGCGCGCATGATCCGGATCGATGAAGCGCACGCCGCAACCGTCGAAACCGGCATCGCGGATCATGGCCAGCTTCTCGTCCAGGGACCATTCCTGGCCGTCGGGACGCCGCCGCTCCATCGCCCACAGCGACTGATAGACCAGAAGCCTCTGCGCCATCGCCTTCCCCAAAACCGTGCGTGACCATAACCGAGGCAGATTGCCCGGAACAGGGCGCGTGCGCGATGATGCCGCGCCCGGATACACCGCCTGCCACTCAACAAAGACGCCGCGATTTGCCAACCTTATGACGCTGCCCCGGGGATCGCTCTATGAAATACTGGATTGTTTCCATCGGCGCACTGATGCTTGCAGGCGCCCTGCCCGCATCCGCCCAGCCTGCAGACCCGGTCAAAGTCCTGGTGCAGCGGCTGGACCTGGAGAAATACAAAGCCACCATCAAGGGCCTGACCAAATTCGGCGATCGCCGCCAGGGCACGGCGCGCAACCGCGCCGCCATCGACTGGATCGAGACACAGCTCAAAAGTTATGGCTGCACCAATACCGAGCGGCTGACATACCAGTTCGGCGAGGAACCGCCGCATCGTGTCCTGGCGTCCAGTTCAGTCCGCCATGCCGGCACGGATCAGCCGGAATTCGGCGTGGGCGGCGCGCGGCTGCGCGGAAACTTGCGTCCCGCCGGGGTCAACGACGATCCCAACGCCCAGCCCGATGCCCGCATCCGCGCCCTGGATGCCGAACCCGCCAAGCCGGGTGAGCGCCAGGAAGTCTGGTGCACCAAGATCGGCACCACCGATCCCGACGAAATGTATATCGTCGCCGCCCATATGGACGGCATCGGTTGGGGCGAAGCCGCCAACGACAATGGCTCCGGCACCGCGCTGGTGATGGAGCTGGCGCGTATCTTCGCGAGTCCCGATGTGAAAACCGATCGTTCCATCCGGTTCATCCTGTGGAACAATGAAGAGACAGGACTGAACGGTGCCCATGCCTATGTCGAGCAGCGCCAGGGATTGCAGGGCAAGGAATCGCCGGCCGGATCGGGCCGTTATCCCGAACCCAAATGGCTGGGGATGATCCAGCATGACATGATGCTGTTCGATCACGGCATGCCGCACGCCGACGGCAGCCTCAGCCGCGAGCAGCGCCCCGAAGCCGACGTCAATATCGAATTCCAGGCGGATTCGAAATTCGCCGCGGCCTCGCGCGACCTGGCCTTCGCGCTGCAATCCGCCAACGAGAAATATGCCACCGACTATCCGGCCAATATCGGCAGCCATATGACCAACACCGACTCCCATGAATTCCAGGACGCGGTCGCCGCCATCAGCCTGCGGGAGAATGAGCGCGGCGCCCATATCGGCGCCGGCTGGGACCCGCAATGGCACCAGCCCACCGATCTTTACGCCACCTATGACGACAAGGATTTCCGGTTGGGCCTCAACGCAGCCCAGACCACCCTGTCGGCTGTGGCGCGGCTGGCGGGCGCTGCCCTGAAACCCTAGAACCGGCGCGCCTCACTTCGCCTTGTGGTGTTCAAAGCGATAGGCCAGTTCCGGCCCGTCCTTGCCTTCATAGGCGATCTCCGCCGCCAGCAGCGAAAAGGGCTCGACATAGCGGGCGAGAGACAGGCGCCCCACATCCACCGGATGGAACCCCACATCGCGGATCAGGCGAGCCGCCGTCCACTTTGCTTCCTTGTTATCGCCACAGAACACCAGGTCCGGCCGGGTCTTGTTTCTGCGTGCGGCGAAAACCGCAAACAGAACCTCGCTGGGCACTGTGCTGAACGCCGATACCACATGGGCTTTGGGCACCTTTGCCGCCAACGCTTCCGCACCGGATGTGGTAAGCCCGACAACCAGGCGGCTTTCGTCTTTGTTCATCGGCAGGATGCAGGACAGCAGCAGCTTGCCAGATAAAGCGCCAACCTGATCCAGCACGTCATCCACCCGCGACCAGTGTACCGCCAGCAACACCGCGTCCGCGCCCCGCACCGCCTCGGTCGGCGTTGCCGCCCGCGCCCTTCCTCCGGCATCTCTCGCCAGCCGCTCCAGCTTCTTGCGGTCATGGGAATAACTGAACGCCACGTCGTGACCGGCCTGGGCGAAAATGGTACCCAGCTTGCTGCCCATCAATCCCGAGCCAAGAATGCCGATGCGCATGAAGCCTCCAGAAGATTGATTTCAGCCAATCGCCGCGACCGTGAAAGATCGGCAACACTATTGAACGCGCGAAAAGCCCGGCAGGCCCCTATCTCAGACCGGGTTTTTCCGCCAATATTGCCGCGCCAGTTGCTTTTTGACGGCAGTTTCACGTCCTCTATTTCATCTGATTTTGTCACCCGGCTCAGCCGGCATCAATCACGTCAACCATTTTGATTTTTCCTGCCAGGGGCCGTGGGGGCGCATGGACAAGGAAGACACGGCAATGAAATCGCCGGTTGGCTCAAACGCCAGCCCGGCAGTGTCGGCGTTTGTCAGTGCCAACCATGGGCAATTCGCCCCGCCGCCACCCTCGACCTCACGCCATCGGAAAAATCGGAGCTTTCGTCCATCCATCGAACCTGGGACCTGTCATGACGCGTAGATTGCCGCTTGCCGTCTGCTTCGCTCTGATGCTTCCGTCTTTTGCGCATGCGGCCGATCGCGTGTTGCTCTCGCGCCTCGGGCCCACCAAGGCGGCGCTCTATCTGTCGGGGGCCGATGGCAGTGGCGAGCACGCGCTGGCGCCCTCCACCTCTCTCGATTACGACCCGTCCTGGTCGCCGAAAGGCGGCTGGATCGCCTTCACCTCCGAACGCAATGGCTCGGCCGACCTGTATCGCGTTCGCCCCGATGGCAGCGGTCTGGAACGGCTGACCGACGATCCCGCCTATGAAGACCAGGCGGCTTTCTCCCCGGACGAAAAGCAAATCGTCTTTGTTTCCACCCGTGCCGCGGGCTTTGCCAATCTCTGGATTCTCGATCTCGCCACCCGCAAGCAGCACCCGCTGACCACAGGCCAGGGCGGCGATTTCCGTCCCGCCTGGTCGCCGGACGGCCAATGGATCGCTTTTTCCTCCGACCGCGACAGCGACCTTCGCTCCGCCAAAGGCCGCTGGGAAAGGCTGCATATCGCCGGGATCTATCTGATCCATCCCGACGGCACCGGCCTCAAGCGCCTGACCGCGAAAGACGAGAATTTCTGCGGCTCGCCCAAATGGTCGTCCGACGGCAAGAGCCTGGTGGCCTATTGCATGAAGGGTCAGGACACCTGGGAGAACCGGGTCGGCAATGACCAGACGATGAGCGAACTGCGTCAGATCGACATCACCACCGGCAAGATGAAGCCGCTGGCGGCGGGCCCCGGCCTGAAGGAGGCGCCCTTCGTCCTGGCGGGCGGCGAAATCGGCTATCTGCGCCGCGATGGCGCCGATCAAGGCGTTATCTATGCCGGCGGCAAACGCGGCCCGAAGGGGGCGGATGTGCGCGTTCCGTCCTGGTCGCCCGACGGCAGCCGCGTCGTCTATAGCCGGTTCTCCGGCCGCAGCCCGTCCGAGCCTATGCGGGTGTTCAGCAAGGACCCCAAGTTCGAACTCTATTCCACCACCTTCCTGTCGTCGGTGAGCGGCACCGGCCGCATCGCCACCATGCGCTTCGACGGCCACTCCGCTGATCTCGTAGTCATTGACGAGGATAAGCCGGCGTATTCGATCCTGCACCGCGACGACCTGATCCTGGCGCCGCAATGGTCGGCCGACGGCAAACAGATCGTGGTGGGCGTCGGCGCCTTTACCGGCTTTCTGAATTTCAACGTCGGCAACAAGAAACCTTCCGACCCGGTCAATGGCGGCGCCCAGGTCGCCATGCTGAACGCCGATGGCAGCGGCTATCACCTGCTGACATCGGGCCACAACAACAATGCTTTTCCGTCTTTCGCGCCGGATGGCAAAAGCATCGTCTATCGCACGCTTGGACCCGATGGCGACGGCTTGCGGATCATGACCCTGGCCGATCAATCCGTCCGCAAGCTGACCGGCACCTGGGACAATTTCGCCGTCTGGTCGCCCAAGGGCGACCGCATCGCCTTTGTGCGGCGGATCGGCCATGACTTCCAGATCTTCACCATCAAGCCGGACGGATCCGGCGAAAATCAGCTCACCCATGTTCGCGGCAATCACGCGCACCTGGCCTGGCTGCCGGACGGCGAACATCTGCTGTTCACCAGCTCGATGAAGGGCTTCAAGGACGAAGCACCCTACAGCGGCGCACCCCAGCCTTACGGCGAGATTTTCATGATGCGGGCGGACGGCACCGGCCTCGAACAGCTCACCGACAATCAATGGGAAGAAGGCGGCCCAGCCTGGCTCCCGGAGGCGAAGAAATGAGCCGCCAATTCGCCCGCGCCGCCATCGATTTCACGCCGGCCCAAAAATCCGAACGCGCAACCAACAGACACATCTGATCGGAGTTTGCCATGACCGTGGAATTGTCACCCGACGCGCCCAGGGCCTGGCGGGCCCCGCGCGCCAAGACCCTGCTCTTCCTGTTCATCGGTGCGATGTATGTCTATGTCCTGGTGACCACCGAGAGTTTTCTGTTCAACAAATCCGATCCGGAATGGGCCCATATCGCACCCTTCCGCATGATCCTTTTGCCGCACGGGCTGGCCGCTGCCTTCGCGCTTTTGCTGGGCCCCTTCCAGTTCTCGGAGCGGCTGCGGCGCAAATATGTCACGGTCCACAAGACCTTCGGCTATCTCTACATCGCCGGTTGCTATCTCGGCGCACCTCTGGGCCTTTACATCCAGCGGTTCGAAGAAAAGTTGGGTAACTATTCCCACAGCTTCACCATCGCCACCGCCATGGATGCCGGCATCTGGATTTTCGCCACCACCATGGCGCTGATCTTCATCCGCCAGAAGAAGATTCAGCAGCACCGCCAATGGATGATCCGCAGTTTTGCATGCGCCCTGATCTTCCTGGAGGTGCGCGTAATTTTGGTCTTTTTTCAGTTGCCCGAAACCGCGGCCGAGGCCGTGGTCTGGGCCTGCGTCGCCGCCGCCTTCCCGCTCGCCGACCTGGTGCTGCAGATCGACGAATTGCGGCGAAGCCGCGCACGGACAGCGCGGGCATGACCGGCCCGTTCATCATTGCGTTGCTTACTGCCTGTTGCTTGGCCCCGATTGCCGATTTCCTCTCCAATTCCGGAGAATAACCGGTTCACCAAAAAGAGGACGCCATGACCCATTTCAAAGCCGCAGCATATTTTGCATCCGCTTTTGCGATTGCCCTTGCAGCGCCGGCCTGGGCGCAGTCGATGGCTGTGCCGAAAACCATCGCCGAGAATGACAAGATGGTTGTAACGGAAAGCATCGGCAAGCCTGGGGAATCCACGGCGTCGATCAAACGGCAAGGACAGTTCTATTATTACGTACAGGGCGGCAATGTGGAGCTGACCTATGACGACGGCACCAAGGCCACCGTGGTCCGCAAGACCGGCGAATCCCGGATCGTCACCGAAAAGCGCGCCTATTCGGCGAAGAATATCGGCACCACCACGCTTCATGTGATCATCGTCTCGCTGAAGTGAAAGCCGTGGGAGCCCGTCACAATGGCGGGCTCCCGCTTCCGGCGTCAAAAACACGGCCATGACGCCGGCCGCCGCAGCGTCTATAGTCCGCTCAAGAAAATAAACGGGGCGGGAAAATGAGGATTCTGGGCTGGATTGCGCTGATTTGCCTGCCGCTTGCCGTCAGTTCCACGGTCCTCTCCCAGCCCGCCGAACCGGCCTCCGGAAAATGCGCCGGTATGGCCAGCCTCACCTTGCCCCATGCCGTCATCAAGGACGCCGCCTTGGTCGGCGCCGCCACCAATCATCCCGCCTATTGCCGGATCAGCGGCTCCGCCCATCCCACATCGGATTCCGACATCCGCTTTGAAGTCTGGATTCCCGAAAACTGGAACGGCCGCTATGTCCAATATGGCAATGGCGGCTTTGCCGGTGTGATTCCAGAACGCGGCATGTTGCAGGGCATAGCGCAAGGTTATGCCGTGGCCGGCACCGACGACGGACACCAGACGACCGAGAATACCGATGCCAGCTGGGCCCTGAACCGCCCGGAAAAGCAGATCGACTTCGGCTATCGCGCGCTCAAGGAAACCACCGACGCAGTCAAGGCGATCATCGCCGCCTATGGCGCGGCGCCGAAATATTCCTATTTCTTCGGCTGCTCGGATGGCGGACGCGAGGCGATGATGGAAGCCCAGCGTTATCCTAACGACTTTAACGGCATCATCGCGGGCGATCCCGCCAACCACTGGACGCATCTGCTGGCGGGCGCTGCCGCCGGCGTCCAGGTCTTGAACAAGACGCCGGGAAGCTGGATATCACCCACCAAGCTGGGGCTGATCCAGGCCGAGGCGGTGAAGCAGTGCGGCGACAGCGACGGGGTGATCCAGGATCCGCTCACCTGCCGCTTCCGCCCGTCCAAGATCCGCTGCACCAATGGCGATGCGCCCAACTGCCTGACCGATGCCGAACTTGCCGCCCTGACCGCGATCTACCGGGGCGCCTATAATCCGCGCACGCATGAGAAGATCATCAGCGGCTTCTCACCCGGCGGCGAAGACGGTCCCAATGGCTGGGGACGCTGGATCAGCGGCCAGACACCGGGCGGCAAGGATGCGCTGATCCATGCCTTCGCCGCCAATTTCTTTCGCTACATCGTGTTCTCAGATCCCAGCTACGACATCATGAACTTGAACATGGACGGCGATGTGGCGATGACCGACGCCAAGTTCGCGCCCATTTTCAACAGCTATGATCCGGATCTTTCCGCCTTCAAGGCACGCGGCGGCAAGCTGATCCACTATCACGGCTGGGCCGATCCCGCGATCCCGGCGCTGGATTCCATCGACTATTACAAGAGCGTGCAGGCGAAGATGGGCAATACAAGCGATTTCTATCGCCTTTTCATGGCACCCGGCATGCTCCATTGCGGCGGCGGCCCCGGCCCCAACAGCCTTGCCACCCTGCCCGCGATCCGTGCCTGGGTGGAAGATGGCAAAGCGCCTGACCGCATCACAGCGACCAAATACCAGGACGATGACGCCGCCAAGCCGGTGGCACGCACCCGCCCGCTTTGCGCCTTTCCCGCCCTCGCCAAATGGGACGGCAAGGGCGACAAGAGCAAAATGGAAAATTTCCGCTGCATCGAACCAAAAGGCTGAGGGGCCATCATGACCGACAATTTCGACCGCCGCGCCGTGCTGCAGACCAGCGCCGCCATGCTGGCGTCAGGCCCCGCCGGAGCGGCAACCTCGCGCAAGACCTCCGACATCGTGATGATGGATGCGCGCTCCCTGTCCAAGGCCATCGCTGCAAAAAAACTGTCCTGCGCCGAAGTGATGAGCGCCTATCTCGATCACATCGCCGCCCTCAATCCCAAGGTGAACGCCATTGTGGCATTGCAGGACCGCGATCAACTGATGGCCCAGGCGCGCGAGCATGATGCCATGCTGGCCAGAGGCCAGCACATGGGCGTGCTGCACGGCTTTCCCCATGCGGTGAAGGACCTGCAGCCGGTGAAAGGCATCGTCTCTACCTCCGGCTCGCCTTTGCTCAAGGACTTCATCCCCATCCAGGATTCGCTTCTGGTGGAACGCATGCGGGCGGCAGGCGCCATCTTCATCGGCAAGACCAATGTGCCGGAGTTCGGCCTGGGCTCGCACACCTATAATCCGGTCTATGGCGCCACCCACAACGCCTATGACCCGACCAAGTCGGCGGGCGGCAGCAGCGGCGGCGCGGCGGTGAGCCTGGCGCTGCACATGCTGCCGGTGGCGGACGGCACCGATTATGGCGGATCCCTGCGCAATCCCGCCGGCTGGAACAATGTGGCGGGCTTCCGCAACAGTTTCGGCGTGGTGCCTGTGGCCGGCGAAGATATCTGGATCCCCTCCATGAGCGTGGCCGGCGCAATGGCGCGCAGCGTCTCCGACCTGGCGCTGCTGCTTTCGACCCAGGCGGGCTATGACCCGCGCGCGCCGCTCTCGCTCGACGGATCAGGGTCGCGCTTTCTCGGATCCCTGGAAGCGGATTTCAAAGGCAAGCGCATCGGCTGGCTCAACGACTTGGATGGGGCCGCGCCTTACGAGCCCGGCGTGCTGGACGTCTGCCGCGCGGCCCTCAAGACCTTCGAGACCATCGGCTGCAGGATCGAGACGGTGGCGCCCAATGCCTCCGTCGAGGATGCCTGGCAGGCCTTCGTCACCTTGCGCAAGTTCCAGCAGGGTCCCACTTTCCGGGCCTTCTATGCCGATCCGGTCAAACGCGCCCTGTTGAAGCCCGAAGCCATCTATGAGGTGGAAGGCGCCATGAAGCTGTCAGGCCCGGACGTTACCGCGGCTACGATCGCGCGCACCCGCTGGTCGAATGCTTTCCATCGCCTGTTCCGGGACTATGACTTCCTGCTGATGCCGACCGCCCAGGTCTTCGCCTTCGACATCAATGAACATTGGCCGCATGAGGTCGCGGGCAAGACCATGCGCAGCTATCACGAATGGATGGTGGCGATCTGCATGGTCACCATGTCCGGCTGTCCATCCCTGGCCGTGCCGGCGGGCTTCTCGCCGTCGGGCCAGCCGATGGGACTTCAGATCATTGCGCCGGTGCATCACGACATGGACTGTCTCAAGCTGGGCCATGCCTATGAGCAGGCTTCGCACTGGACCGCCAAGCACCCGCCGCCGCTGTTGCAGGCTTAGCTTTCCGCGGTCCTCTTCTCGAACTTGTCGCGTGCCTTCTGGATATGGGAAATATGGCTGCTCGCCCATTGGCCCAGCGGCTCGACCGCTTTCAACAGCGAGCGTCCCAGTGGCGTCAACTCATACTCCACCTTGGGCGGCACGGTGGGATAGACGGTGCGCGTCACCAGCCCGTCACGCTCCAGCCCGCGCAGGGTCAAGGTCAGCACACGCTGGGAAATGCCGCCGACCATGCGCTTGATCTCGTTGAAGCGATGCGGACCGTCGCCCAACAGCACGATGATCAACACGCTCCATTTGTCGCCCACCCGCGACAGCACCGAACTGACGGCGCGGCAATCGGTGGATCTGTGGTCGATAGTCACTTCAATGTGCCCTTGTATGGTTTTGGTGCCTTCTTGCGGGATGTAATCCCGGTATCCCATATAGTCCAGGTAACAATTTGATACCGGCTAAGTAACATAAGGATACCAGCCATGAAACTCCTGCATATCGATGCCAGCATCCTGGGCGCCAATTCCGCCAGCCGCCAGGTTTCCGCCGCGGTGGTGGAACGCCTGCGCGCCGCCCAGCCAGGTCTGGAAGTGACCTATCGTGACCTGGCGGCCCAGCCTTTGACCCATCTGTCGGGCGAACATCTGGCCGCCGCGCAAGGCGCAACCCCCGAATCCCCTTCGCTGCAGCGCGACCTGGCCAACGGCCAGGCGGTGCTGGAGGAGTTCCTGGCAGCCGATACCGTGGTGATCGGCGCGCCGATGTACAACTTCACCATCCCCAGCCAGCTCAAGGCCTGGATCGACCGCATCCTGGTGGCGGGCAAGACCTTCCGCTACTCGGAGAAAGGACCGGAAGGGTTGGCCGGCAGCAAGCGGGTGATCATCGCCATCTCGCGCGGCGGTTTCTACGGACCCGGTTCGCCCGCCTCGGCGCTGGAGCATCTGGAAAGCTATCTGCGCGGTGTGTTCGGCTTTATCGGCGTCACCAACCTCGAGGTGATCGTGGCGGAAGGCCTGCAGATCGGACCCGAGCAGCGCGAGAAATCCTTGCAACAGGCGCTGGAGACCGCCACCGGCTTGCGCGCGGCGTGACGGTTCAGTTGCCCGCCAGCGCCTTGCCCGTCTGATAAGCGGTCTGGTCTTTCTGCTGCGCGAATTCACCGGCGGTATCCAGCCGGTAGAGCGCGCGCGTATAGACCCGGTCCATGTCCATGATCGTCTTGGGACGCGGCTCCTTATACCGGGCCGGGATGCTCCGTACCATCTTGATCGCCGCCCGGTAAAAACTAGGCTTGTGGGTGGGAGGCCCCATGGCCGCGAAAGCCAAGACACCAAAGCAGCCGGTTGCAATTCTGCGGCGCTATACCAGCCTGGCCTCGCTGCTGGCCTTGCTTCAGGACAAGCAGATCACCCTGGTCAGTCCCAGCCTGTGGGAGGACCGTAACGACGCCTTTTACATGAGCCAGTACAAGACCCGCAAAGGGCTGAAGACACTGCTGGCGCTTTGCTTTTCGGAAAGCGACGAAACTTATCATCATTGGCGCGTCTTCACCCGCGGTGCCGACGGTGTCTGCATCCATTTCAAGCGCGATACGCTGCTGGCCGCACTGCCTATCGGTCATAATTTGGTGGCGGGGCCGGTGAGTTATCGCAAGATCGCCGACCTGCCGCGGTTCAAGCCCAGGCTGGAACAGCTTCCGTTCCTGAAACGCCAGCCCTATGGCGATGAGTGCGAATTCCGCCTGGTCTATGAAGACAAGAAAAACGAGATGGAAACCAAGGGCCTTTCCGTACCCGTCAAATCCATCGCCCGGGTGACGCTCAATCCCTGGCTGCCGCACCCGCTGGCGGCCGCGGTCAAGCGCACCATCAAGACGACGCCGGACTGCACGTCGCTCAAAGTGTATCAGACCACCTTGCTGGAAAATGAAACCTGGAAGAAAGCGGCGCTGGAAAGCTAGTTTTCCGATGTCGCATGCCCCCGGGTCATGACATAACAAATGCCCCTTGCGCCCGCGCCGCGCTGCCATTAAAGCGGTGAACCCGCGCGGGCGTTCTGCGGGCGGGCCGATCCGAAAAAGCTGTGCGGACCGGCCCCTTCCATTCCCGCGCATCCGCCATCTCCAATCGGGACGTCATG
>Ga0157379_10000579_pt1 | contig 29639 bp, 28 predicted proteins | sample S25metaG_FD_121802 | JGI IMG/M metagenome (GOLD analysis project Ga0157379, IMG submission 121802) | Switchgrass rhizosphere microbial communities from Kellogg Biological Station, Michigan, USA - S2-5 metaG | ecosystem: Host-associated > Plants > Roots > Rhizosphere > Soil | place: USA... | reverse complement strand
GCCAGATCGAAGCGCATCTGCCGCCCGAAGACGCCGAGCGTGCCCACGCCCGTGCGATCCTCGCGGCGGACCCCGTGGGCCAGGATATCCGCCAACAGGTCGAGGTACTGCCGCTCCGGATGGTCGGCGGGGGCGGGAACCTGGGCGATGGCGGCTGTTGCGTTCATCGCCTGCAAGCTTACCCGCCCAGCGAGTCGAGAACAGCCCCATCCGCGCGGCGTTTTGGTCCGGCGCGCGGTCAGCCCCCGAAACCGCCGTCGTCGAGGAAGGCCTGTTCCTCGGGCGTGGTCGCGCGGCCCAGGCAGGGGTTGCGGTGCGGGAAGCGGCCGAAGCGGGCGATGACCTCGCGGTGGATGCGCGCCCACTTCAGCGTCTCGGCGTCGCCCAGGTCGGCGGCCAGCGCCAGCGCATAGTCCTGGTCGGCCATGTCCTCCGAATGCACGAAGGGCATGATGAAGAACTGGGCCAGCGGCGGGTCGACCTGACGATGGAACCCCGCGTCTGTGGTCGCGCGCGCGACGGCGCGGGCCTTGGGGTCGGTGGCGAAGGCGTGGGCCGAGCGCCGGTAGAGGTTGCGTGGGAACTGATCCAGCAGGATCAGCAGGGCGAGCGCGCTTTCCGCCGCGGCCGCCCATTCATCGTATTGCCCCCGCGCCGCGGCGTGGTGGCTCGGCTCGAACTTGAGTCGGATCGCCTCGTCGAAGGCATGCGACTTGGCGAACCAGCGCTCCGGACCCGCGCTCTTCCAGAACCCCAGGATGTCGTTCGGAACCGCCGTCACGCGCACCTCTCCGATTGGGCGTACTCTCGCCTGCGGCCGGCTCCCAGTTCAAGCCGCCGTCATTCAAGTCGGGTTCAGGCAGGGGGCGCCATCTTTGCGGCCAAGGGACCACACCCGTGGCCGCTGCGGCGGCCTTGGAGACGCACAGATGAAGGCAAGAGCTTTGAGTCTCGCCGTCCTGCTTCTCGCCGGCGTCGCGAGCGGCGCGATGGCGCAGGACGGACGCGGGTATGGCCGCGGCCATGGCGGATGGCGCGGCGGCGATACGCCAAACGCGCCCCAGGCGCAGCCGGCTCCACAGGCGCAGCCCGCGCCCCAGGCGCCGCAACCGAACACGGAGACGCGCGGCGACGGGCGCAGAGGGGATTGGCGTCCGCAGGACGGCGGCCGCTTCGGCGGCGGCGAGGGCGGTCGCCGCGACCTCAGCCGCGACCAGGCCCCACGCCAAGACCTGGGCCGCTCCGACGGCGGTCGCCGCGATTGGAACCGAGACCAGGGCCAACGCCAGGATTGGGGCCGCAACGATGGCGGCCGTCGTGACTGGAACCGCGACGATGGCCAGCGCCGGGATGGGCGCCGTGACGACGGCGTTCGTCGCGACTGGAACCGAAACGACAGCGGGCGGGATTGGAGTCGCCGCGACACCGGACGTTGGGAGCAGAACCGCTATCCGCCGCGCTACCGCAGCGAGCACCGCTTCCGCGGTCCCGCGTGGCGGGCGCCGCGCGGCTACTATGCGCGCGCCTGGCGCTTCGGCGAAATCCTGCCCTACGGCTGGTATGGCCGGGACTACTGGATCTCCTCCTGGTGGGATTTCGGCCTGCCCGAACCGCCTCCGGGCTACCACTGGGTGCGGGTCGGCGACGACGTCTTGCTGGTTGACGATTTCGACGGCCGCATCATGCAGGTGGTCGAGGACATGTTCTGGTGACGCACCCTGGCTAGCTAGTCCAGGTAGCCCCGGGCCTTCAGCTCCGCGATGGAGGTCCGGGCCGACTTGTGATGGATGAACACCCCGCCGTTCGCCTCCCAGAGGTGGCGGTGCTTGTCGCGGTCGTCCACCAGCACATCTCCCGGATGGCGATGCTCATGCTTCAGGGCGGCCATGGTGGTGATCACCGGCACGCCCGGGAAATGCCTGGCGGCCCAGCGGCGCTTCTGCGGCTCGGCCCAGGTCCCGTGCGGCATGCCGGTGAGGATCACGGGGTGCTTGTGCTTGACGGCCTCGTACAACTCGAAGGCGTCCCCCAGGGGATCGAGGTTCTCGAAGAAGCCCTCGGCGCCGGCCAGACGTTTCCAAAACAGGCGGGCGCCGTGGCGGCGCTCGAACGCGTCAGGCGGCGAGCCGAGGATCTTCTCGGCGCCTCGGTCGAAGTCCGCCAGCACGCCGTCGCAGTCTAGGAATATCTGCTTACGCATCGGCCGGTGAACCCGGGGCGGAGGTTGCGGATCGGCCTAGTCCCGGCAAGCGGCGCAACGGCCGTGGACCTCAAGGTTGATCGCCTCCACCGAATAGCCGCGCGCGCGGGCGGCGGCGAACTCCGCCGTGAAGTCGGGATCGAATTCCTCGGTCGCGCCGCAGCAGTCGCAGATCAGGAAGGCGGCGCTGTGCGCGGCGTCCGAGATGCGGCAGGGCACGTAGGCGTTCAGGCTCTCGATGCGGTGGGCGAATCCGAGGCGTTCGAGGAACTCCAGCGCCCGATAGACCGTCGGCGGCTTCGCGGGCTCGCCGTTCGCGCCATAGGCGGCCACCAGGTCATAGGCCTTCAGCGGCGCGTCGGCCTCCAGCAGCAGTTGCAGCACGCGTCGGCGCGGCGTGGTCAGACGTTCGTGGCGGTCCGTACAGACCCCCTCGGCCTGGCCAAGCGCGTGGCTCAGCGCCGGGCCGGACAGGCCCGGATGGGCGTGCTCGGCATGATGGCAGGCGTCGCTCATGGCTTCAGCTAAAGCCGTTCTTGTCGCCGCGGCAACACGGCGGGGCCACGACGCCCCCCTTATGCCGCCTCGCCGCCGTCGGTTCCATCGCCCGGATCGAAGCTTCGCGGGGCTCTGCGGCGGCGCGGCCGGCGCTGGGCTCCGTCGTCCTCGCCGGCCTCGGGGCGCGGCGTGGCCGGCGTCTGCAGGAATGCGGGCGCATGGCTCTCGCCGCCCTCGGCGTCGCGAAGCACCCGCGCGTTGCGATCCTCGACGCCTTGGACTTCGAGCGGCTGCTCACGCTCGGCCGGACGCTCTTCGCGGCGCTCGAAATGTTCGCGCGGCCGGTCGTCGGAGCCGCGCTCGCCGCGGTCCTGGCCACGGTTTCGGTCGTCGCGCTCGCGCCAACGATCCCGGCGACCGCCGTCGCGATCCCGATCCCGGAAATCGCGGTCGCGGTTCTCGAACCGCTCACGCGGGCGATCGTCGCGGCGCTCGTCACGGGGCCGTTCATCCCGGCGATCATCGCGCGGTCGCTCGTCCCGGCTCCAGCGCGTTTCGCCCTCGGCGTCGCCTTCGCCCGAAGCCTCTTCAACCGGCTCGCCCTGCGGCTGCCCGCTTTCGTCCTCGAAGTCGATGTCGAAGCCGGAGGCGAACTGGTCGCGGCCAAGGATCTCCGACGCCGGCCGCTGCGGCTGGATGGCGCGCAACAGCCGGAAATAATGCTCGGCGTGCTGCAGGTAGTTCTCGCCCAGCACCCGGTCGCCGGCGGCGGCGGCGTCGCGCGCCAGCTGCTGGTACTTCTCGAAGACCGTCTGGGCGTTGCCGCGCACCTTTACGCCTTCGGGCCCGTTGGAATCGAAGGCCCTGTTTGCGTTCTGCTGCGGCTTGCCGCCTCCGCCCCCGCGGCCCCGGCCGCGTTGACGCTTCATGCCCTTGAAATCTCTCATTATGCGCTGACCGTTTGCTCTTCCTTGAGCTGACCTCGGGAGGTCTCTTCGCCAGCCTTTGGGCGGGCCGATCCCGGCCCTTGGGCGATGCCGAAGCGTTAAGTTCCCCGTCTTCCGCTCTTCGCGAGAAGCCTTTTTGGAGGAGGCGTCGCGCCTACCGGTTGCGGCGGCCGTCCTTCATTGGACGAGTCTGCCTTAGACCGATGATTTGGGTGGAGACGGACTCAGATGTAGCGGCTCAGCGTGCGGTTTCCAAGGGGTTTTTCGTCCCTGTCACGACCCGGTCGCGGTCGCCCAGGTCGCGGATCGTGGCGACCCCGGCGGCGCCCGCCGCCCGGAACAGCGCTTCCACGGCTTCGCGCTGGTCGTAGCCGATCTCGACGGCGAAGCGCCCGCCGGGCTTGAGCACGCGCAGGATCTCGGACGCCAGCGTCCGATGGGCGTCCAGCCCGTCCGCCCCGCCGGACAGGGCCAGCCGCGGCTCGTGATCGCGGACCTCCGGCTCCAGGGTGTCGATCACCGCTTCGGCGATGTAGGGCGGATTGGACACCACCAGGTCGAAGCTCGCCGCCGCGAGCCCTTCGGTCCAGTCGCCGCGCAGCAGGGCGACTCGGTTGGCGAGCCCGAGGTTGGCGGCGTTCTCGCGCGCGACGGCCAGCGCGTCTTCCGAGACGTCCACCCCAAGCCCCTTGGCCGCCGGGCGTTCGGCCAGGATGGCCAGCAGGATCGCGCCGGAGCCGACGCCGAGGTCCAGCACGGACCAGGGGGCGTGTTCGGGGAAATCGCGGAGCACGTATTCCACGACCGTTTCAGTGTCCGGCCGCGGCGTCAGCACGTCCGGCGTCACCGTCAGCATGATCTTCCAGAACCCTTTGCGGCCCAGGATATGGCTCACCGGCTCGCGGCGGCCCCGCCGTTCCAGATAGTCGTCCAGCCGCGCGGCCTGCTCAGGGGTCAGGGCGCGGTAGGGGTCGGTGATGATGTCGCTGCGCGTCGCCTCGGCGGCGGCTTCCAGCAACAGGCGCGCGTCGATGACGGGGCTGGCGATCCCCGCCGCCTCCAGCCGTTTGCGCGCCTGGGCCCAGGCTTGGACGAGGGTCAGGTCCATTCCGGCTCCCGGTTCTCCGCGGACGTGGCGGCCGGCTTTCCGCAGCGGTCGCCCCGCGCTAGCCGACCGCCGACGCCGACGGTCAGGTAGACGCCGCAGTACATGTGGCCATAGGCGTCGAACAAGGCGCGGGTGACGTCGGCGTCACGCCGCGCGGTCTTGGGATTCACGTGCGTCGCCGCGCAGCGGACGATCGGCTTGAACACCTTCGCCCGGGCCGCCCCGAGATCCAGGATCTCGCCGGTCCAGTCGTTCTCCACCCAGGCCGGCCAGCCCTCCACATAGAGGTTGGCCCGGAACCGCAACGGGTCCAACCCCACGCCCATGCGTTTGGAAAGGTCGCGGACGCTGGCCAGGTTCACCAGGCTGACCTGGCCCCGAGGATGGTCGGTGAAGCGATGGGTCTTGGGAGCGGCCACCACTTTAAGCGGACCGGCGGCGGCCTTGCCCAGCAGTCGGCCAAGCCAGCCGGCGAAGGCCTCCCGGCCGGGCGCGTCCAGCGCGCCGGCGAACGGCGCCACGCCCTCGGCGCTGGCGTGGAGGACCCCCTCGGCCTCGTCGTAGCGGGTCCTGGCGGCGGCCACCTGCGGCAGGCTCGCCAGAACGGCGAAGCGGTGCTTGGGCACGAAGGCGGGGGCCTGCGGATCGAAGCCGGAAGGCCCGTTCTCCACCGCCCAGACGCGATCGAAGGGAACGCCTTCGCCCGGCGCCAGGCGCAGCTCTTCCAGCGGCTCGGGCGTGAACCCCTTCACCGGGTGGCGAAAGATTCCGGCGAGCGTTCCAAAGGCGGCGGCGGACATGGCCGCTCCGTACCCGCCCAGCCCGCCGTTCCACAAGCGGCGCGGACGCCGCAGCTTCGGGTTCTAGGCCAGCTCGTCCTCCAGCGCCGCCAGCCGGGCCGCCTGATCCTCGGCGACCAGCGGCTCGATGATCTCGTCCAAGGCCTCTCCCTCCAGCACCCTGGGCAGGTTGTAGAGGGTCAGGTTGATGCGATGGTCGGTCACCCGGCCTTGGGGGAAGTTGTACGTGCGGATGCGCTCGGAGCGGTCGCCGGAGCCGACTTGGCTCTTGCGGCTCTCGGCGCGGGCGGTGTCGAGCTGCTCGCGCTGCATCTCATACAGGCGCGCCTGCAGCACCTTCATGGCGCGGGCGCGGTTCTGGTGCTGCGACTTCTCCGAGGAGGTGACCACGATGCCGGTGGGCAGGTGGGTGATGCGCACCGCGGAGTCGGTCTTGTTGACGTGCTGGCCGCCGGCGCCGGACGAGCGGTAGGTGTCGATGCGCAGGTCCTGGTCGCGGATCTCGATGTTGACGTCCTCGGGCTCGGGCAGCACCGCCACGGTGGCGGCCGAGGTGTGGATGCGCCCGCCAGCCTCGGTCTCCGGCACCCGCTGCACCCGATGCACGCCGCTCTCGAACTTCAGGCGGCCGAAGACGCCCTCGCCCTCGATGGAGGCGATGATCTCCTTGTAGCCGCCAGCCTCGCCTTCGGAGGCGCTGTCGATCTCCACGCGCCAGCCGCGGCCCTGGGCGTAGCGCTGGTACATGCGGAACAGGTCGCCGGCGAACAGGGCGGCCTCGTCGCCGCCGGTTCCGGCACGCACCTCCAGTATGGCCGAGGCGTTCTCGTCGCGGTCCTTGGGGGCCAGCAGCAGCGCCACCTCGCGCTCCAGCTCGGGCAGCCGCGCCTTCAGGGCCTCCAGCTCATCGCGGGCCAGGGCCTCCATCTCGGCGTCGCCCGAGCCCGCCATCTCCTCCAGCTCCGGCAGCTCGGCCCTCGTCCGTTCAAGCGACCAGACGGCCTCGGCCACCGGCCTGAGCTCGGCGTGCTCCTTCGAAAGCCGGACGATCTCGGCGCCGTCCACGGCCGCGCCCATGCGCGCCTCTACCTCGCGGAAGCGGTCGATCACCTGGTCTAGCCTGGCCTGGGGGAGTCTCAAGATCTGTCCGTCGTGTTGGGAGCTTCATCTAGCCCGCGGACGGGATTGCGCCAACCGTCGCTCGCGGCATCTCCGGAACGCAAATCAAGTCGAGGAGTTACGGCCCAGGTCACACCAGGAGATTCACAAATGGCTACCGAAAGAGTGACCGAGCGTAGCGATGGCTCGACCGACCGCGTTTATGTCGACCGCGGCGGTTCCGGCGTCGGCGGCGTGATCATCGGCATCGCCGTGCTGGCGTTGGTGGCGATCATCGCCTTCTTCCTGCTGAACCAGAGCCGCAACGACACCGTGCGGACCAATGCTGTGACCAACGCGGCCTCCAGCGTAGCCGACAGCGCCTCGACCGCCGCCAAGAACGTCGGCGACGCGGCCCAAAGCGCGGCCGACAACCGCTAAGGCTGGACTGTCAGGCGCCGCGCGGCTTCCGCGGCGCCTCCCCGAGCGCCGGCTAGATCCTCTCGCCGGACAGCGGCGCGGTTCCGAACAAGCCCAGTTTGGCCGTGCCGCTCATCCGGTCGCCGGAAACGGTGACCTCGAAATCCACGCGCAGCGGCATCGGCGTGGTGATCTCGGTGCTCCAGGTCAGGGTGTCGCCCAGCACCTCGCCTGAGATGCGCTTGCCGCCCATGGGTCCGCCTTCGGTGTCGGCGGTGAAGCTGGCCCCTTCGGTGCGGATGTCGGCGGTGACCTCCTGAACGCCCAGCGGCGTCTGGACCGTGATCTTCCATTTGCCGTCGGCGGACATCTGCCAGCTCCGTCAGTTCGAGGACGGTCATAAAGCCTGCTGGCCGGAAGCCCAAGCGTTGCGGCCTATCCGCCGGCCAGACCGCTCACGCTCGCCTGGGCGGCCGGCAGCACCCCGCGGGACTGGCCCGCGACGAACACCTGGAAGGCGTTGGGATCGGTGACGTTCAGCGTCAGGCCGTCCACGCGCGGGGCGCGGAAGGCTTCGCCCTGGGCCAGCTGGCGGGCGAAGTAGAGCGAGCCGTCGGCGCCGCGCACGATCAGCGAGGCCGAGCGCAGCGCCTGGACGGTGACCTGCGAGGGCTCGGTGGGCCGGGCGCCGTAGACCTGGCCCTTGGCGACGAAGGTCCCCGGGAGCTGGGCCACGGCCGGCGGGTCGCCCACCTGATCGATGGGTTTGGGGATGCCGCCCAGGGTCAGGGTCCCGTTCTCGCGCGGGACAGCCTCCGCCAGGCCCGGCGTCTCGTAGGGTGGCGGGGTGGTGGATTCCATCGGCGCCGGCAGCGGCGCCCCGACCTGGATCGGCCCTGGCCTGGCCTGCGCCAGCACCTTGGCGGCCGCGAATTCGGATGCGGCCGGCGGCGGCGGCGCATTCTCGACCATCGCCCGCCGGCCGATGTTCCACAGGAAGATGGCGGCGATGATGACGCAAAAGCCCGCGACGATCGAGGTCAGCCGGGGGTCGCGGTTGTCGTGCACGCCTAGAGGCTCGTGCAGCGGCTCGTCCAGCACCGGCTCGTCGGCGCGGAAGCGGTCGGCGGCGGCGTCGGGGTCCAGGCCGAGGGCTGCGGCGTAGGCGCGGATGTAGCCGATGGTGAAGGGGCGCGAGGGCAGCAGCTCCAGCCGCATCTCTTCGATGGCCATCAGGTAGTTGGCGCGCACCCGCGTGACTTCGGAAAGCGCCTCCAGCGTCAGGCCGCGGTGTTCGCGCACGGCCCGCAGCGCCTGACCGATGTCTGCGCCGGTCTGCACCGTGGGCGGCGGCGGTCGGCCGGGGCCGCCCGCACCGCCGCCGGCGTCATGCGCCCTGCTGGTACCGCCTGAATCGAGCGACATGGGCCGAAACGCGCCTCTCCGGGTCGTGCCGACGCAAGACGTCGGATCGCCGACACGTAAGGTATGAACCTGTCTGGATTAAGGTTCCGGTAACACGGGCCTGATCGCGGGCCAATGCGATCTTACGCCACGCGACGCCGACGCCCCGGCCGGGGAGACGTCACACCGAGACGTAGATCTTGCGCGCCAGCGTCTCGATCTCGTTGCGCACCGAACCGGCCCCGCTCTTCAGCAAGGCGGTGACGCCTCGATGGGCGGCTTCGCGGTCGCAGGAGAGCACCATCTGCTTCACAGGCCCGACCCCCGCCGGCGGCATGGACAGGCGTTCGAAGCCCAGGGCCACAAGGGCGAAGGCCTCGAGCGGACGACCCGCCATTTCGCCGCAGACGCTCACCGGCGTGCCCGTCTCGGCGCAAGCCTTCTGGATCGTCTCCAAGGCCTTGAGCGCCGGCGGCGACAGGGGATCGTAGCGGTCGGCCACCCGCGGGTTCCCACGGTCCGCGGCGAACATGTACTGCATCAGGTCGTTGGTGCCGACCGACACGAAGTCGGTCATCGGCAGCAGGGCGTCCAGGTGCCAGACGAGCGCCGGGGCCTCGACCATGGCGCCCACGTCCAGCCGCGCCGGCGCCTTGCGGCCGCGGCGTTGGGCCCAGGCCACCTCGTGATCGACCAGGGCGCGCGCGGTGCGGAATTCGTCGACGCTGGCCACCAGGGGGAACATGATCCGCAGGGGGCGGCCGTTGGCCGCGGCGATCAGCGCGCGGAGCTGCAAGCGCAGCAGGGCCGGCCGGTCCAGACCCATGCGGATCGCCCGCCAGCCCAGCGCCGGGTTCTCCTCGCGCTCGGCCTCCAGGTAGGGCAGCACCTTGTCGCCGCCGAGGTCGAGGGTGCGGAAGGTCACCGGCCGCTCGCCCGCCGCGTCCATCACCCGCTCGTAGAGGGCGGTCTGGGCGTTGAAGCGGGGCATTTCCTCGGCGACCATGAACTGGAACTCGGTGCGGAAAAGGCCGATGCCCTCGGCGCCGGTCTCCTCCAGGATGTCCAGGTCGACATCCAGGCCGGCGTTCATCAGCAGGGTGACCTTGGCCCCGTCGCGGGTGACGGCCGGCGTGTCGCGCAGCTTGGCGAACTCCGCCCGCCGCTGCCGCCGCACGTCGATGCGCGCCTGGATCGCCGCCACCACGTCGGTGCGCGGGCGCAGGTACGCCTCGGACGTCTCGGCGTCCACGATCACCATGTCGCCTTCGGTGACCCGGTCCCGCAGGCCGTCGAGCCGGCCGACGCAGGGGATGTCCAGGGCGCGGGCGACGATGGCGGCGTGGCTCGCGGCCGAACCCTCCTCCAGCAGCAGGCCGCGCAGCTTGCGGCGGTCGTACTCCAGGAGGTCGGCGGGCCCGAGGTTGCGGGCGATCAGGATCGCGTTGTCGGGCAACTCGCGCACCGTATGGCCGTCGCCCGCGAGGTGGCGCAGCAGCCGGTCGTTGAGATCCTCAAGGTCGTGCAGCCGTTCGCGCAGGTAGGGATCGCGGGCCTGCCCCAGCCGCGCGCGGTGCTCGGAGCGGACCCGTTCCACGGCGGCTTCGGCGGTGAGGCCGTTGCGCACCGCGTCCTCCAGGCTGCGGTTCCAGCCGCGGTCGTGGGCGAACATGCGGTAGGTGTCGAGCACCTCGTAGGAGGCGTCGACTAGGCCGTGCTGGCCCTCCAGCATCTCGTCGATCTGCGCCTGCAGGCCGGTGACGGCGCTCTTCAGCCGCGCTTCCTCGGCGACCACGTCCTCGGCCAGGAGCTGGGAGGGCGCGACCGGCGGCTCGTGCAGCACCGCCACGCCGTAGGCCAGGCCCTCGGCCAGCCGCACGCCCTTCAGCCGCTCCGGCCGCCTGGGCGTGATCTCCACGCCCTTCAGCTCGTCCAGCGAGATCAGCTCGCCGCCGGCCACCATCTCGGCCAGCACCATGGCGACGATCTGCAGGTCCTCGACCTCGTCTTCGGTGTAGACGCGCTCGGTGCGGTTCTGGACCACCAGCACGCCGATGGCCCGGCCGCCGCGCAGCAGGGGGACGCCGAGGAAGGCGTGGAACGGGTCTTCGCCGGTCTCCGGGCGATACGAGAAGGCCGGGTGCTCGGGCGCGTCGGCCAGCGCCAGCGGCCGGCCGAGCCGCATGATCTCGCCGATCAGGCCTTCGCCGGGCTTCATGCGGGTGACGTGGACCGCCTGGGCCTCCAGGCCCTCCGTGGCGAACAGCTCCATCTCGCCGGCGGCGCGGCGCATATAGAGCGAGCAGACCTCGGCGACCATGGAGCGGGCGATGATCCGCACGACCATGTCCAGGCGCGACTGGGCCGACCCGCCCGAGGCGAGCGCCTCGCGGATTTGCCTCAGCAGGCTGCGCTGGCCGCGGATCGCCAGGCCGGGAATCGCCATCGGACGCCTACGCCTCCCTCGTCCCGTTTCGCTCCCTACCAGCTTTATAACTCAGAGCGCAGCCCGAAAGGAGCGCGCCGGCGCCGGCGGCGGGAATGGGTGAAAAACGGCGCGTTGCGGCGGCCGTCTTGCGTCACCTTTGCGCGATCAGAGCTGGTCCAGCCCGTAGGCCGCGTGCAGGGCGCGGACGGCGAGCTCGGTGTACGCCGCGTCGATCAGGACGCTGATCTTGATCTCGGACGTGGAGATCACCTGGATGTTCACGCCCTTGTCGGCCAGCGCGCTGAACATCGACTTGGCGACCCCGGCGTGGCTGCGCATGCCGACCCCGATGACCGAGACCTTGGCCACGTTCTCATCGACGGCCACGTCCTCGAAGCCGATCTCTCTCTGCGCGGCGCGGACGATCTCGACCGCGCGGGCGGCGTCGCGCTTGCCGACGGTGAACTCCATGTTCGCCGTGTCCTTGGTGCGCGCGTGGCTCTGGACGATCATGTCCACATTGACGTTGGCGTCGGCCAGGCGCCCGAAGATCTCCGACGAGACGCCGGGATGGTCGGGCAGGCCGAACAGGCTGACCTTCGCCTCGTCGCGGCTGTAGGCCACGCCGCTCACGATCCGCTTCTCCACGATCTCCTCCTCGTCGCAGACGATGGTGCCCTGGCCCGGGGCCTCGCCCGGCTCCACGAACGACGACAGCACCCGGACCGGCACGCCATAGGCCATGGCCAGCTCGACCGAGCGCGTTTGCAGAACCTTGGCCCCCAGGGAGGCCATCTCGAGCATCTCCTCGAAGGAGACCTTCGCAAGCTTCTTCGCCTTGGCTTCGATTCGCGGGTCGGTGGTGTAGACCCCGTCCACGTCGGTGTAGATGTCGCAACGCTCGGCGTTCAGGGCTGCGGCCACCGCCACGGCGCTGGTGTCGGAGCCGCCGCGGCCCAGGGTGGCGATGCGGCCGTCGCGGGTGACGCCCTGGAAGCCGGCGATCACCGCCACCTCGCCGCCATCGAGCGCCGCGCCCAGCTTCTCGGGCGGGATGTCGTCGATGCGCGCCCTGCCGTGGGCGTCGTCGGCGATGATCGGGATTTGCCATCCCATCCAGGACCTTGCGGGCACGCCCATGTTGCGCAGCACCATGGCCAGCAGGCCCGCCGTCACCTGCTCGCCCGAGGCGACCACGGCGTCATACTCGTCGTCCGAAGCGGGCAGGCCTCCGGCCGCCGCGCCAGCGCCGTCCGTCCAGGCCACCAGCTCATTGGTCTTGCCGGCCATGGCCGAGACCACGACCGCCACCTTGTGGCCGGCCTGCACCTCGGCGTGGACCAGTCGGCCGACGCGGCGAATACGGTCGAGGTCGGCCACCGAAGTGCCGCCGAATTTCATCACCAGCCGGGACATGGGCGGCGCGCCGAACTCCGTCAGATGCCAGGAAAGCGGCGCCCTTCTAACGGCCGCGCCGCCAAACCGCAAACGTCAGTTCTCTCCGCTCTTGGGCTCTTGAGGGTGTTCGTGTTTCAAAGCCAGCCCGCCCGGAGCTAAGAAGGGCCCATGGACGCCGCGCCCTCCTCCATCGATCCCGCCCAGGTCGAGCGGTTCTCGCGCATCGCCGCCGAATGGTGGGACCCGCGCGGCAAGTTCGGCCCGCTGCACCGATTCAATCCGGTCCGTCTGGGCTTCATCCGCGAGCAGGCCCTGGCCGCCTTCGGCCGCGACGGGCGGGAGCGCCGGCCGTTCGAGGGGCTGCGGCTGCTGGACATCGGCTGCGGCGGCGGCCTGTTGTCGGAACCGATGGCGCGCCTGGGCTTCGCGGTGACGGGCGTGGACGCCTCGGAGCGCAATGTGGCTGCGGCCGCGGCGCACGCCGCCGAACAGGGATTGGCGATCGACTACCGCACCGGCGCCGCCGAGCGGCTGCTGGAGGCGGGCGAGGCGCCCTTCGACGTCATCCTGAACATGGAGGTCGTCGAGCACGTCGCCGACCCGCGGGCCTATATGGCCAGCTGCACAGCCCTGCTGGCGCCCGGCGGGCTGATGGTGGTCGCCACCCTCAACCGCACGCTCAAGGCGCTGGCGCTGGCCAAGATCGGAGCCGAATACATACTGCGCTGGGTGCCCGCCGGCGCCCACGACTGGCGCCGCTTCCTGAAGCCGGAGGAACTGCGCGGCTTCATGGAGGGCGAGGGCCTGACGGTGGAGGGGCCCTTCGGCGTCGCCTACGATCCCTTGCGCGGCCGCTGGGGGCGCTCGGGCGACGTTGACGTGAACTACATGATGACGGTCCGCCGCCAGGGCGCGCGCGCTGCGGATGCAACGCCCCGAAAGAATCGCCGGGCAAGTCGAAGCTGAGCCGAACCAAGCATTGAAGATTGCGTTTGCCTCCCCAGGTGACGTTGAAGCTTGAGGAGGCCGCGAAAGGTGGCTCGCAAACGGCCAAAAGGCGTTCTCGCCATGGGTTGGGCCTGCATCGAGAGCACCGCTAAGGGGCGATGCGAGCACGTCCCGACCTCCTCCGACTATCCCGACACGGTCCTCAGGCGCACCTCGTTCGTCGCCGGAGGCGGGCACGGCTGGCGCATCTCGGCGTTGGAGACCCCTCGCGAAACGCCGCCACCGTGGAAGATCGTGGTGATCACCGGCGCCCCCTCCTGGGCCGAGTACTGGGCCGAGACCATGGCCGCTCTGCCGCAGGATCGGCAGATGGTGGTGGTCGATCGCCCGGGCTACGCCGGCTCGGAGCCGCTGCATCCGGTGCAGGACATCCGTGTCCAGGCCGAGGCGCTCGCGCCTCTGCTGACGGCCGAGCGCGGTCAGAAGGTGCTGCTGGTGGGCCAGTCCTACGGCGCCGCCATCGCCTCGATCATGGCCTGCGAGAACCCGGGCCGTGTGGCCAGTCTGGTGCTGCTGTCCGGCTTCTTCGGCGAGGCCGGGCCGACCGCCCGCTGGCTGATCGACATGGGGTCCAAGGCGCTGAAGGTGATCCCGCGCGACCTGCGCCATGCGGTGATCGAGGCGGCGGGCCAACGGGGGCAATTGATCCACGCCAAGCGCGCACTGACCCAGGTCAGCGCGCCGATCCATATGATCCACGGCGACAAGGACGACTTCGCCCCCATCGAGGTCGCCGAGCGCCTGGCGCGCGAGACCCCGACGCGGCGGCCGATCCGCTTCGTCCGCACCGCCGGCGCGAACCACTTCATCAACGACGGGCCGCCCGAAGCGCTGATCGCGGCGCTGGAATCCTGCCTGCCGCCGAAGCGGACCTGGACGTTCCGCCTGCCCAAGCTGCCGACGTTCGGCCTCCCGCGCCTCACCCCCGCGCCGGCATAGGTCTTACGCCAGGAATCCGGTCGCGACGGCGAAGCCGACGACCACCAGCCAGGGCGGCAGGCGGGCGACGGCCAGAAACACATAGGCCGCGGCCAGCAGCGCCCAGTCGCCCGGGCGGCGGATGGCGCTGGTCAGCACCGGGTCCCAGAGGGCGGCGGCGAGCAGGCCCACCACCACGGCGTTCAGGCCCTGGGCCGCGCCGCGCGCCTCGGGCGCCATCTTCAGCCGGTCCCAGAACGGCAGCAGGCCAGGCACCAGCAGCAGGCTGGGAAGGAAGATCGCCGTGACCGCCACCAGCCCGCCGATCCAGCCGCCCGGCCCCACCGTCTGCGCGGCGCCCACGAAACCCGCGAAGCTGAACAGGGGTCCTGGCAGAGCCTGGGCCGCGCCATAGCCGGCCACGAAGGTGTCGCGGTCGAGCCAGCCGCGCCCGACGACCTCCGACTGCAGCAGCGGCAGCACGACGTGGCCGCCGCCGAACACCAGGGCGCCGGTGCGGTAGAAGACGCTGGCCATGCCGAGCAGGGGTTCGCGCAAGGCGGCGGCGGCGAAAGGGAGCGCGGCGAGCAGAGCCGCGAAGGCCGCCAGGCAGGCGAACGCCGCAGGTCCGGCGGCGGGCCGGGTCGACAGGTTGGGCGTCTCGGGCGGCGGCTCCTTCAGGAGCGCCCAGCCGAAGGCGGCGCCTGCCGCCAGCGCCAGAACCTGGGCCGCCGGGCCGCCGTGCGCCACGATCAGGCCGGCCGCGCCGCCGATCGCCATCCCAGCCCGTATCGGCCCGCGGGCGAGCTGCCGGGCCATGGCGACCAGGGCCTGGGCCACCACCGCCGCGGCGGCGATCTTCAGCCCCTGCCGCCAGCCCCCGCCGAACGCCGATCCCAGCCAGGGCGTGACATAGGCCAGGGCGATCATCGCCGCCGCCGCCGGCAGGGTGAACCCGATCCAGGCCGCGAGCATGCCGAGAACGCCCGCGCGCCGCCGGCCGATCGCCATGCCCAGCTGGCTGGACGCCGGGCCGGGCAGGAACTGGGACAACGCCAGCAGGTCGGCGAAGTCGCGCTCGTCCAGCCATTTGCGGCGCTCGACGAAGTCCCGGCGGAAATAGGCCAGATGCGCGACCGGCCCGCCGAAGGCGGTGAGCCCCTGACGCAGGAACGCCAGGAAGACTCCGGCCGCCCGGCTTGCGTTCGGCTGGTCTTCGTCCATCGCCGCCCTCGTTAGCGTGTCTTGTCATGCGGCAGGCGCCGCCGGCCTGTCGACCGAAATCAGGCGCTGGCCTTGGGTCGCAACACCAGCCAGGGCGTCGGGCCTCCGCGCCACTCCCACACCGCGAGCAGCTGGTCGAGATGCGGCTGGGCGTGCAGCCATTCTGGTGGGTCGAGCATCTTCGACTGCTGGCGCACCAGCGCCATGTCGTGGGTCGGCGTGAAGCGGCGGACGAGTTCCTGGAGGGCGCCCTTGCGCAGGCCGTCGTGGGTCTCGACGATCAGGTTCATGCCGGCCAGCGCCGGCTCCCGGTCAGGATGCAGGATGTCGACTTCGGCGCCCTCGGTGTCGACCATCACCAGCACCTTGCGCCCGGCCAGGGCCTGGAAGCCGCCGTCGGGAAAGGCGCCGCTGATCCGCACCCGATCGGCCACGCCGTTGCGCGCCGCCAATTCCGCGCAGGCCGTGCGCGCCGCCTCGTCGATGTCGTAGGCGTGCACGACGGCTTCAGGCAGGAAGAGCGCGAGGCCCACGGCGTAGTAGCCCTCGGCGCAGCCGATATCGATCACGTCGGTGACGCCCTGTTCGGCGAAGGCCTTCAAATAGGGGTGCAGCTCGGATTCGTAGGTGCCCAGCAAGCGCGGGATGAGCGCGCCCTCGGTGGCTTGGCTCACATAGGTCATTCCCGCGAACGGCCCGCCGCGGATGACCGCGCCCTCGTGCTGCAGGTAGGTGTTGGCCAGGACCCTCGAGCGCCAGCGCCCCAGCAGGCGCAACACCTCGTTCATCTGCTCGAGGCTGGGGTCGGGCGGAAGCTCGCCCACCCGCTTGCGCAACAGGTCGGCGTACTGATGGGTGAGGCTGCGGGTCATGGGTTCCTGCGCCTGTCGGACTTGCGCTCCCTACCGCGAACACCCTGGATGAGCCTATGGGTTCATTTCAGTAGGATGGGGAGGCGCCGCCTTGAATCTCAATCTCGGCTGCGGGTTCGACAAGCGCGAGGGCTGGCTGAACGTCGACAGCTTCGTCGCGTGCCAGCCCGACCTGTTGATGGACCTCGAGGCGACCCCCTGGCCGCTGGACAGCGACGCCTTCGACCATGTGCTGCTCAAGCATGTGCTGGAGCACCTCGGCGCGACCTTCGAGGTTTTCGCGGCGGTGATGCGCGAGCTCTATCGGGTCACTGCGCCGGGCGGGGTCGTGGAGATCCATGTGCCGCACGTCCGCCACGACACCTTCTGGTCGGACCCGACCCACGTCCGCGCCTTCACCCCGCTGACCTTCGAGATGATGTCGAGGCGGCGGAACCGGGCCTGGATCGAGGCGGGCGCCAACTACACCATGCTGGCCCTGCGGATGGGGGTGGACTTCGAGGTCGAGAGCATCGTCCAGACCTACGACCCGGACTGGACGGCGCGATTGCGGGCCGGCGAGATCACCCAGCACGAGCTGCGCCGGGCGGCGGTGTCGTCATGGAATGTCGCGCGCGAACTGCAGGTGCGCCTGCGGGCCGTGAAGCCGCTTGCCGATTAGCCTTTCGGCCCTTCGATCCCCGCCTTGGCCAGGGCGGGTCCGGCGCTGGCCGCCAGCAGGCCGTCGATGCGCGCCTTGTCAGCCTTGAAGCGCTTAAGCTCGCGGCCGGCCAGCACCGTGCCCTGCGGGACCTTGGCGCTGAGCGGATTCACCCGCTGGCCGCGGCGGAACACTTCGTAGTGAAGGTGCGGACCGGTGGCCAGGCCCGTCGAGCCGACATAGGCCACCACCTGGCCCTGGCGCACCCGCACGCCCGGACGGACGCCGCGAGCGTAGCGCGAGACGTGGCCATAGCCCGTGTCCCAGCCGCCGTTGTGGCGGATGCGCAGCCAGTTGCCGTAACCGCCCTTGCGGCCGGCCTCCGTCACCATCCCGTCGCCGGCGGCGAGGATCGGCGTGCCGGCGCCGGCTCCGAAGTCGATGCCCTGGTGCGCGCGGGTGTAGCCCAGGATCGGGTGCCGGCGCAGGCCGAACCGCGAGGTGATGCGGGCGCCGTCCACCGGCGTGCGCAGCAGGAAGCCTTTGATGTTCTTTCCGCTGGGGTCGAAGTACTCGGCTTCGCCGCCTCGGCGCTTGAACCGGTAGAAGCGGACGCCATGCAGCTCGGCGTACTCCAGGTCGCCGGCCTCGACCGTGCGGCCGCTTTCGCTGACACGGCGGTCGAACACCAGCTTGAAGCGGTCGCCCGGCTGGATGTCGCGCTCGAAGTCGAGCTTGTGGGCGAACAGCTTGACGACCTGCGCGGTGATGGCGGGCGTGGCCCCCATCTTCTGGGCGCTCTCGTAAAGCGAGCCTTCGATCCGGCCCTCCTCGGCCACGGTGTCGTCGTGGACGGGCTCTTCCAGCGCCTTCAGCCGCATCGCGCCGTCGAAGGTGCGCGAGACGGTGAGTTGGCTGGCCGGGCCGGTGCGCATGGTCAGGCTGACCAGCTGGGCATGGGCGCCCTGGTCGTGCGATCGCCTCACCAGGGCGTCGAAGGCCAGGCCCGCCTTGATGTTCGCCAGGTCCATGTTCTCGGCCAAGGCCAGCACCACCTGGCGCGCGTCTTCCGGCGCGACGCCCAGGCGGCGGACGGCGGCCTCGAAGGTCTCGCCCCGACGCACCTTCCCGGGCACGGCCTCAGGCTCGAGCGGCGCCGGCGGAGGGGCCGGCGTGGCCGTCGCCAGCTTCGTCGCGGGGGCTGCGCGGGACGGCGCGGGCCGCCAGGGATGCTCGACCTGCGAGGCGGCGAACCAGCCCATGACGAAGGCCAGCGCCATGGCGCAGCCGCCGGCGAGCCTAGGCCGGCGGCCCAGCAACGAAAGCGCCTGCTGAAATCCCCCCATCGCCCCCCGCAGAGATCACCGCCTTGGCCCCGACCGGCCGGGAACGGCGGCCTGGGCGGCGCGACCATGGCGCAAAGCCAAGGTCGCGGTCACGGCGCGATTTGTCTCAGATGAGGGTGAGCGCGATCTCCGCCGGCCGGCATAGCGCCGCGCCCTTCGGCGTGGAGACGATGGGTCGGTTGACCAGGATCGGGTCAAGGATCATGGCCGCGATGATCGCCTCGTCCGAGGTCGAGGGGTCGGTGAGGCCCAGCTCCTCGGCCTTGGTCCCACGCTCCCGCAGGAGATCGCGCGCGGAGCCGCCGCTGCGCTTGATCAGCTCCTGGAGCTGCTCGCGCGTCCAGCCGACCTTCAGATACTCCACGACCTTGGGATCGAGGCCCTTCTCCCGCAGCAGGGCGAGGGTGTTGCGCGAAGTCCCGCAGTTCGGATTGTGATAGATGACGACGTCGCTCATGCCGTCGGCTTAGCGCAAATTCCTCACCACGTCAGGCGTCGCGCGCCGCTGGCCACGGTCTCGCCGGAGATGTCCACCGGCATCACGCCTGCGGGCGGGGCGCTGGGCGGGATGACCGCCTTGGGCCAGCCGTCCAGCACCATGGCGTACCGCAGGCGCAACTGGCCTCCGTCCCGAGCCCGGACCCTCAGTCGAAGTCCCCCTTCCGGCGGCGCGGCCCAGGTCAGGCGGGTCCATGTTCCGGTCGGCAGGTCGAAGCCGGCCGGCGCCTCGCCCACCGACTCCAGGCGCGCCGGCCCGAGGGATGAAAGCTGCAGGTTCAGCGCGCGCACGCCGGCCGGCGGCGCCACCGTCACCTCGGCCAGGTCGGGAGACAGGCGGACCACGCTGACCGTCGGCGGCGAGATGGCCGCGAGAGGCGCGGCGGCGGCGACGCTCGGCTGTGGCCAGGCCCAGTGGGAAATCGCGGCGACGGCGGCGCCGTTGGCGCGCAAGGTCGCGTCCGACCAGGCGGTGCGCAGGGCCTTGGGCGTCACGCGCCAGGCGCGCGCGGCGTCCTGGTCGAGGTGGTAGGCGACCATCGACCGGCGCGGGTGGCGGGCGCTCCAGGGGTCGTCCAGCCGGATCCATAGGACAAGCGCGGCGCCGACGATCAGCAGCATCCGGCCGCCCAGGCGGGCGGGCGGGGCGCCTTCGTCGGGCTGGGCCAGCGGCCAAAGTGCGGGCGCGGCCATCAGCATCGGCAGCACCAGCAGCTCCGGCAGACCCGCCACCACCACGACCAGATGGTCGTAGACGCCGGTCCAGCCGGCCGCGAGCACGCCCGCGAACGCCAGCGCCACGAGGCGGCCGACGCGGCGGTCGGCGGCGAGGTTGGTGCAAGCGGCGGCCAGCGCCGCCAGGACCACAGGCCAGGCGATCGTGTAGGCGGCCAGCGGCGCGGCGACTTGCAGGCCCGCGCCTGCGGTCAGACCCAGGCACAGCACCCCCGCCCAGGCGGCCGGGCGTTCGATCGGTTCGCGGCCGAGGCTGAGCGCCAGGAGGGCGGCGAGCGCGCCCCCCGCCAGGGCCAGGCCGTCGATCTCGGCGCTCGCCAGGCATGCGGCGAGAGCCGCGAGCAGGGGAAGGACGACGGCGCGGCTGCGGCGGCCACGCGCCGCCTCGGCGGCGGCGAACAGCAACGCGCCCAAGCCGACGAGCAGCAAGCCGGCCTCGAAGCGGCCAGCTTGCGCCAGCAACCGGCGCTCGCCTTCGGGGTCGAACGCCACGCCCACGGCGCGCGCCAGATGCAGCAGGACGGCCCCCAGCGCCAGGGCGTAGAGGCCGGCGCCCGCTCCTCGCGCGACCTGGGTCCAGGGAAGGGCGCTTCGTCGCCGGGCGCGGCCCATGGCCAGGGCGATCAACGCCGCCGCGAGCGCCAGGGGCGCCCAGCCCCAGGCGGGCGGATAGGCGATGATCGCCCGGCCGAAGAGCACGCCGTGCGTCACGTCGGGCCCGCGTTCGGGCAGGCGGGGCGAGAAGGCGGCGGCGCTCGCGGTCGCCAGGACCTGCTGGCCGAGGTCCTGCAACGCGCCGGAGTCGAGGTTGGCGGCCATGTCGGTGGGCTGGTGGTAGTCGAAGGCTCGACCGGCGAAGGCGTAGTTGAAGCCCGGCAGGCCCGCGGCCTTGGCCACGCTGAAGTCGGTGTCGTTGGGCAGGCGGGCGTAGACCTCGGCGAAGATGGAGCCTGTCAGCGGACGGATCGCGCTGTCGCGAAACAGCTTTATGGCCGGGCCGTCGTCGTGGCCGGTCTCGAACATCAGCGCCCGGCCGCCCGATCCGCGAGCCTCCAGGTTCAGGACCAGGCCAAGACGCTTGGCGATCGGATCGTGGGCGAAGACCTCCCTGGCGCCGCACAGGCAAGCCTCTTCCGCGTCGGTGATGATCACCGCCACGTCGCGGAGCGGCGTCCCGCGCGCCTGGATCGCCCGCACGATCTCCAGGGCCGCGGCCACCCCTGCGGCGTCGTCCGCCGCGCCTGGCGCGCCCGGCCGGCTGTCGTAATGCGCCATAAGGGCCACGGCCGGCGCTGCGGGATCGCGGCCCGGCAGCACCCCGATCAGGCTTTCGGGCGACGCCCCGGAGAGGCCGCCAGGCTCCGCCGGCGCCAGCACGTCCCCGCGTCGTATGCGCGCAGAGAGGCCCAGCGCCCGCATCCGCTTGAGAATCTGCTCGCGCGCGGCGTGTGCGGCGGCGGAACCCGTGGGCCGGGGCGTCCGTGCGAGGGCGCGCACGGTCGCCTGAGCGCGGGCGGCGGAGAAGTCGGCGGCGGGCGCGCCGGCGCCGGCAGGGCGGGGCGCCCGCAGCTCGCCCCAGGCGACCAGGGCGCCTGCGAGAAGGGCCAGCGTCAGCGCGATCAGCCGACCCAAGCGGGCCTCCCGGCTTCGTTACGGCGAAAGAGCGTAGCGGCGGGAGGCTGGAAATGAAAACGCCCGCCGGAGGGCGGGCGCTTCAGGGTCGAGGGCCGCCGCGGCTCAGGCGGCGATTTCGGACTCGTGCGGGTCGCGCAACACATAGCCGCGGCCCCAGACGGTTTCGATGTGGTGCTTGCCCTCGGCGGCGGCCGCCAGCTTCTTGCGCAGCTTGCAGATGAAGACGTCGATGATCTTCAGCTCGGGCTCGTCCATGCCGCCGTAGAGATGGTTCAGGAACATCTCCTTGGTGAGGGTGGTCCCCTTCCGCAGCGAGAGCAGTTCGAGCATCTGGTATTCCTTGCCGGTCAGATGCACGCGGATGCCGTTCACCTCGACCGTCTTGGCGTCCAGGTTGACGACGATGTCGCCGGTGCGGATCACCGACTGCGCATGGCCCTTGGAGCGGCGGACCACGGCGTGGATGCGGGCGACCAGCTCGTCCTTGTGGAACGGCTTGGTCATGTAGTCGTCGGCGCCGCCGGAGAAGGTCTTCACCTTGGTGTCGATCTCGGCCGTGCCGGACAGGATCATGATGGGGGTGTTGATCTTGCCGACGCGCAGGGTGCGCAGCACGTCCATGCCACTCATGTCCGGCAGGTTCAGATCCAGCAGGATCAGGTCATAATCGTAAATCTTGCCGAGATCCACGCCTTCCTCACCGAGGTCGGTGGTATAGACGTTGAATCCTTCGGACTTGAGCATCAGTTCAATGCTCTGCGCAGTCGCGCTGTCGTCCTCGATCAACAGTACGCGCATAAGCTTCTCCTACTGCGTCCCCGTTCGCCCGCCCGAATCTCGGAATCCGGCCAGAGCCTCGCCGTTAAGCTGCGCGAGAGGTCATTTAAGACTGGTTAATGGAAGCCTTCCCCTGTGTTGAAAAGCGTTAATCTGATTTGAGTCGCGGTCGCAAGCGGAGCCGCGGACGGGGGTTAAGGGGCCTGTTGAATCTTTTGTGAATGGACAGGTGCGGCGAAGCGGAGGCCGTCCGCAGCCCGTTTCTCCCGCAAGGGAGAAGAGAGGCTGGCGAGGGGCGTGATCTTCACCACCGGTTAACAGCGAACCGTCGACCCTGCGGACGGGCTTCGAGGGGCGCTTCGTGCAGAGTTTGGTGGCCGCGGTGGAGCGGCTGGATCCCCTGACGGTTTCGGGCCGCGTGGCCGCGGTGAACGGTCTTCTGATCGAGGCCCGCGGCGGCCTGTCGCGCCTGGCCGTCGGCGCGCGCGCCGAGATCGGCCGCATGGGCCAGTCCCCGCTGGCGGCCGAGGTGGTGGGCTTTCGCGAGACCCGCGCGCTGCTGATGCCGTTCGGGCCGGTGGAAGGCGTGGCGCCGGGCGCCGAGATCCGCCTGGAGCCGCACGCCGCGGCGGTGCGCCCCACCACCGCCTGGCTCGGCCGCATCGTCGACGCCTTCGGCCAGCCGATCGACGGCAAGGGGCCGCTGCCCCAGGGCCTGGCCGCCTATCCGCTGCGCAGCCCACCGCCGCCGGCGCACGCCCGCGGGCGGGTGGGAGAGCGGCTGGATGTGGGCGTCCGGGCGATGAACGTCTTCACCACCTGCTGCCGCGGTCAGCGGCTGGGCGTGTTCGCGGGGTCGGGCGTGGGCAAGTCGGTGCTGCTGTCCATGCTGGCCAAGAACGCCGATTGCGACGCGGTGGTGGTCGGGCTGATTGGCGAGCGGGGCCGCGAGGTGCGCGAGTTCATCGAGGAGACCCTGGGCGAGGAGGGGCTGCGGCGGGCCGTGGTGGTGGTCGCCACTTCCGACGAGCCGGCGCTGAAGCGGCGGCAGGCCGCCTACATGACCCTCGCCGTCGCCGAATTCCTGCGCGACCAGGACCTGCACGTGCTCTGCCTGATGGACAGCGTCACCCGCTTCGCCATGGCCCAGCGCGAGATCGGGCTGGCGGCGGGCGAGCCGCCGACCACCAAGGGCTACACCCCGACGGTGTTCACCGAGCTGCCGAAGCTGCTGGAGCGGGCGGGGCCGGGGCCGGTGCGCCCGGACGGCACCACCGCCGGGCCGATCACGGGCCTGTTCACGGTGCTGGTCGACGGCGACGACCACAACGAGCCGATCGCCGACGCCGTCCGCGGCATCCTGGACGGCCACATCGTCATGGAGCGGCCGATCGCCGAGCGGGGCCGCTTCCCGGCCATCAACGTGCTGAAGTCGATCAGCCGAACGATGCCGGCGTGCCACCAGCCGCATGAGCGCGAGATCGTCGTCGACGCCAGGCGCGCGCTCTCGGCCTACGCCAATATGGAGGAGCTGATCCGCATCGGCGCCTACCGGTCCGGCGCCGACGCCGAGGTCGACCGCGCCATCCTGCTGAACCCGGCCCTGGAGGCCTTCCTGGCCCAGGACAAGGACGAGGCCACCAGCGTCGATGAGTCCTTCGGCCGCCTGGTCGAGATCCTGACGGGGGCCGCATGACCAACTGGGCCGACTCGCTGGTGAAGCTCGCCACCTACGAGGTGGAGACCCTGCAAAAGCGGCTCGCCGAGGTCATGACCGAGCGCATCCGGCTTGAGACGCGGCTTGCGGTGCTGGAAGCCGAGGGCGAGGCTGAGGTCGCCGCGGCGGCCAAGGACCCCCAGACCGCCTGGCGCATCGTCGGCTACATGCAGGCGCTGGAGGCGCGCAAGGAGGTCGTCCGCGCCGAACTGCACGCCGCGGCCCTGGAGGAGCAGGGCGCGCGCGACGCGCTTGCGCAAGCTTTCGAAAGCCAGAAGAAGTATGAGCAGGTCGTCGAGCAGGCCCAGAAGCTGGCGGTCAAGGAGGCCGGCCGTCGCGAAGGCGCGCAGCTCGACGAGGTTGGCCTGCGGCGCGCGGGGCGCTGACGACCTGTTCCAGGCATTCCCCGCCAGCAGCAGGTGAGCGGATGCGCACATTCGATACCCTTGGCCCTCTGACGCGGGCCAAGCCGCCCCTGGTGGCGCACGACGAGCCCGCCCTGGTCTGGGACGAGACGGCGGACGTGGTGGTCGTGGGCTTCGGCGGGGCTGGCGCTTGCGCCGCCCTCGAGGCGCAGGCGCAAGGGGCTTCGGTGATCGCCGTCGACCGCTTCGCGAGCGGCGGCGCGACGGCGCTCAGCGGCGGGGTCGTCTACGCGGGCGGCACCCGCATCCAGCAAGAAGCGGGGGTCGAGGATAGCGCCGGGCAGATGTACGCTTACCTGTCGCAGGAGCTGGGCGACGCGGTGAGCGGCGCGACCCTGAAGCGCTTCTGCGACCAGAGCGCCGGGTCCTTGGACTGGCTAATGTCGCACGGCGTCCGCTTCAAGGCCGCGGCCGCGGGGGAGAAGGTCGGGACCTATCCGCCGGAGCCGGTCTACCTCTACTATTCCGGGAACGAGAAATCTCCGGCCTTGGCGGCCAAGGCGCGGCCGGCGCCGCGCGGTCACCGCACCTTAGGGCCATCGCTCACCGGCAAGGTGCTATTTTCGGCGTTGCACGCCTCGGCGACGGAGCGCGGCGTGCGGCTGCTCACCCATTCTCCCGTACGTCGCTTGGTGCTTGACGGTGCGGGCCAGGTGCTGGGCGTCGAAGTCGCCGCCCTTTCCGGAGCGGCGCTGGAGGAGCACCGGAAAATCTTCGCGGGGACCAATCCGCTGCTCCCGTTCACCACCGACCGGATCGAAAGGGCCGCCGCACGGCTGCGCGAAATTGAGGATGGCTGCGCGACTTTGAAGCGCCTGCGCGCGCGCAACGGGGTGGTCCTCGCCACGGGCGGCTTCGTGATGAACCTGGAAATGATGCGTCGCTTCGAGCCGGTGCTGAGCGCCAACTATCGCACGGTCTTTCGCGCCGGGTCGCTGGGCTGCGACGGGACCGGCATAGAACTTGGCGCCACCGCCGGCGGCGCGGTCTCCGCCATGCGCAACTTCTATTCGACGCGGAGCCTGTCGCCCCCGGACGCCGGTTATCGGGGCATCCTGGTCAATGCGGCGGGCGAGCGGTTCATCAACGAGGATTCCTACGCCGGCTATATCGGCAAGGCGATCGAGCAGCAGAACAACGGCGAGGCCTGGCTGATCCTCGACGCCGACACCTATCGGAGCCTGCTGTGGGGCTGCCGACCGCAGGGCGACGGCCGCTTCCTCACGTTCAGGGCGCCCATCCTGCTGAACCTGCTTTTCGGCGGTGTGCGCAAGGCGGCGACCGTCGAGGGACTCTCCGCGAAATGCGGCTTTCAGCCGGGACGGCTCGCCGCGACAGTGGAAACCTACAACGCCGCCGCCCGCGCGGGGGCCGACACGGCGTTCGGCAAGGAGCCCCTCTATCTCGCCGAGTTCGGCCCCGGCCCGTACCGCGCCGTCGACCTGCGTGTCGGAAACAGGTTCGCGGCGGTGTCCGCCTTCACGCTCGGCGGATTGACGGTCGACGAGGGAACGGGCGCGGTGAGGCGGGAAGACGGCGAAAGGATCGGCGGCCTCTACGCCGCCGGGCGGGCGGCCGCCGGCCTGAATTCGCACAACAACCTCAGCGGCCTGTCGTTGGCCGACTGCGTCTTTTCCGGCCGGCGCGCCGGCGCCGCCGCCGCCCGGGGTCATTGACCGGCCGCCGGTGACGGCGGCCATTGCGAAAAATCTCAACGCCCCGCTAGATGCGCTGAGACCAGCAAAAGGGGGAGCGCATGCGCAAGAAGCCCGTTATCGCCATCGTCGGCCTTGCCGCCGCGATGATCGCCGCCTCACCGGCCTCGGCCCAGTTCGGCATGGACCGCAAGGGTCCGAAGAACGCCGCGACGCCGCAGCTGCCGCAGTGCGAGCGCCCCCTGGGCCGCGCCGCCATCCAGGAGCCTGAGAACCGCTGGTGGACGCAGCTTGGCCTGTCGAGCCCCGAAGCCCTGATCAAGCTGTTCGCCGCCAAGTCCAACTGCCTGCGGATCGTGGACCGCAACGGCGGCTTGGCCATGCGCAACCAGGAGGCCGAGCTCGGCGCCTCAGGGGACTTGCGGCGGGGCTCGAACATCGGGCGCGGTCAGGTGGCGGCGGCCGACTTCTTCCTGATCCCCGACATCGCCAATTCCAACTCGAACTCGGGCGGCAACAACATCGGCGCCATCGCCGGAGCCTTTGGCAGCCGCCTGGGCGGCTTCGGGGCCCTGGCCGGCGGCCTGCGCACCAAGAAGGCCGAAGCCCAGGCGTTGCTCACCCTGGTCGACGCCCGCACCACCGAGCAGCTGCACGTTTCCGAAGGCGTGGCCCAGAAGACCGACATCGGGTTCGAGCTGGGCGGCGGGGGCGGCGGCTATGGCGGTTTCGGGGCCGCCGCCGGCGGTGGCTACAGCAACACCGACCAGGGCAAGGTGATCACCGCCGCCTACTTCAACGCCTTCGTCGATCTGGTGAACTATCTGCGCAACAATTCGCCGACCGGCGAGCAGGTCAAGCAGGCGGCCGGCATCCAGGCTTATTCCGCCAGAAGCCTGACCGCCTTGCGTAAAGGACCCACGCCGCAGGCGCCGTCGGTGCGCAGCTTCCAGCCCGGCGAGCTGGTCTATCCGACGGGTCTCAAGAACGGCATCTGGTGGGAAGCCGACGATGAGAACGGCAATCGCGGCTGGGTGCTGTCGACGATGATCAGCCCGCGGTGAACCTCTTCAGGGCGTCGGCGGCCGGCCGGCGCCCCGCAGCGCCTGGCGGGCGGCCTCTTTGTCGGCTTCGCGCAGGGCCCGCAGGTCCTCGCTGATGCGGAAGACGGCCACGTAGAATTCGCACATCGCGCGCCAGATCAGCAGCAGCGCGGCCATGACCAACAGGCCGATCACCGCCACCGGGACGGCCATCAGTATGCCCAGTGGGAAGGGGTCGCGGATGGCCACCCCGACCGCCGCCCCGATCGAGCCGAACACGGCGATGGCGATCAAACCCAGGCCAGCCCAATAGATCAGGTGGATGACCTCGTTGGTCATCAGCTTCTCGAAGGTGAGCAGGTCCCAGATCAGGGCTCCGCCGCGGCCACGAGGTTTCGTCAGTGCTCTGCGCATTCAAATCCTGAGCTCGCGCGAGCGCTCCCGCGCTCCCGCCCGAACCGCTAGCAGCGCTCGGCGCCCGCGGCAACGGCGCCTCATATCTGTCCCACCGTCTTCAGCCGGGCGCGGGGGTGAACCTCGCCTTGGCTCATCACCGCGGTCTGGCCGCGAAACCGCTCGATGATCGAGCGCACGTAGGGCCGCACGCCCGGGCTGGTCAGCAGCACCGGCTGCTCTCCGGCCATCGCGGCCTGTTCGAAGGTTTCGCGGACGCCGCGGATGAAATCCTGCAGGCGTGAGGGCGCGAGCGCGAGCTGCTTTTCCTCGCCCTGGCCGATCAGGGCCTCGGCGAAGGCCATCTCCCAGTCCGCCGAGAGGGTGACGATCGGCAGGGCGCCGTCGTCGCCGCGATAGGCGAAGCAGAGTTGGCGGGAAAGCCGCGTGCGCACCTGTTCGACCAGCTGGGTGACCGAGGTGGTGTGTGGGGCGGCCTCGGCCATGCCTTCCAGTATGGCCGGCAGGTCGCGGATCGAGACCCGCTCGCGCAGCAGGCTCTGCAGCACGCGCTGGACGGTGGTGGCTGTGACGACAGCGGGGATCAGGTCGTCGGCCAGCTTCTTCTGTTCGGCCGGCAGCTCCTTCAGGAGCTTCTGCACCTCGGCGTAGGAGAGCAGGTCCGGCATGCTTTCCTTGACGATCTCGGTGAGATGGGTGGTCAGCACGGTGGCGGGGTCGACCACGGTGTAGCCCCGGAACGTCGCCTCTTCGCGCAGGCCGTCCTCGATCCAGGTGGCGGGCAGGCCGAACGCCGGTTCGCGCATGTGCTCGCCGGGAAGCTCCACCTGTCCGCCGCGCGGGTCCATGGCCATCAGGTGCCCCAGCCGCACCTCGCCCTCGCCGGCCTCCATCTCCTTGATGCGGATGCAGTAGCCTTGGGAGGGCAGGCGCATGTTGTCGAGGATCCGCACCGCCGGCATGATGAAGCCGTAGTCGGCCGCCAGCGTTCGCCGCAGGGCCTTGATCTGGTCGGTGAGGCGCCGGCCCTCCAGGTCGTTGATCAGGCCAAGCAGGCCGTAGCCCAATTCGATCTTGATCTCGTCGATGGCCAGTGCCTGGGAGATCGGCTCCTCTTCCGGTTCGGCGGCGGCGTCGGCCCGGATGTCCACGACCGGAAGGACCAACGCCTGGGAACGACGCCAGGCGAGCGTGCCTGCGCCCACCGAGAGAATGGCGAAGGGGATGACCGGCATGCCCGGCAGCAGCGCCAGCAGGCCGGCCGCCGCGGCCACCATGCCCAGGCTGATGGGGTTCATGGCGAGCTGGGCGACCAGCGCCTTGTCGGCTGAGCCTTCCACCCCCGACTTGGAAACCAGGAAGCCGGCGGCGATCGAGATGACCAGCGCCGGGATCTGGCTGACCAGGCCGTCGCCGATGGTCATGATGGTGTAGCTCGAGAAGGCCTGGCCGATGGGCACATGGTGCTGCAGCACCCCGATCAGGATGCCGCCGATCACGTTGATGGCGACAATGGTCAGGCCGGCGACGGCGTCGCCGCGGACGAACTTCGAGGCGCCGTCCATGGCGCCGAAGAAGGTGCTCTCCTGCTCCAGCTCCTTGCGTCGCTTCTTGGCCTCGTCCTGGTCGATCAGTCCGGCGGACAGGTCGGCGTCGATCGCCATCTGCTTGCCGGGCATGGAGTCCAGGGTGAAGCGGGCGGCCACTTCGGCGATCCGGCTGGAACCCTTGGTGATCACCACGAAATTCACCACCACCAGGATGGCGAAGACGATCACGCCGATGACGAAGTTGCCTCCCATCATCAGCTTGCCGAAGGCTTCGATGATGTGGCCGGCGCCGTGCGGGCCCTCGTGGCCGTGGCCCAGGATCAACCGGGTCGAGGCGATGTTGAGGCCCAGCCGATACAGCGTCGCCACCAGCAGGACGGTGGGGAAGGCGGTGAAGTCCAGCGGCCGCTTCATCATCAGAGCGGTCATCAGGATCAGCACCGAGCTGGTGATCGAGATCGCCAGGAAGAGGTCCAGCAGGAACGCCGGGATGGGCAGGATCAGCAGCAGGACGATGCCCACCACCCCCACCGCAAGGGCGACCTCGCCGCGCGCGACCCATCCCCACACCTCGCGGGCGCTGGGCGCGTTCCTCAGACCTGCAAGGGAGACGTCAGCCATAAGTGAATCCCTTCTCCCCTTGCAGGAGAAGGTGGCCCGCGAAGCGGATCGGATGAGGGGTCGACGGGCGTGGCCAAGGTAGGTTGCGGCCGCTTCGGCGAGCGGAGCGCGACCCCTCATCCGTCAGCCTGCGGCTGACACCTTCCCCCGCAAGGGGAGAAGGAACGCTGTCGTTGAAGCCGTTCATCAGGCGGCGCTGGCGCCCATCTGCGGCGCCGGCACGGCGACGCCCGCCTCGGTGTATTCCTTCAGCTTGTTGC
>Ga0157379_10000578_pt1 | contig 29653 bp, 28 predicted proteins | sample S25metaG_FD_121802 | JGI IMG/M metagenome (GOLD analysis project Ga0157379, IMG submission 121802) | Switchgrass rhizosphere microbial communities from Kellogg Biological Station, Michigan, USA - S2-5 metaG | ecosystem: Host-associated > Plants > Roots > Rhizosphere > Soil | place: USA... | reverse complement strand
CTCCGCCGTCTTCTTGGCCAGGTCTCCCGAGAGCTGCGCCATGCCGAGCGGGCCAGACAGCTGTGCGGACGTCTCGCGCCCGGTGACTAGGCGTCCAAGGTAGGTGACCGTGGTGGCGACGCGCTCCCAAGACTCCCGCGCGCCCGCGGCCACGGCCTCGATCGGCGTGAAGCGGCGAAGGCGCACCTCGCCGGGCGCCGGATTGGCGGCCAGCCCAAGCTTGCCCAGCCGTTGCACGTGGCCCAGCTGGTCGCGCATCTCCGCGCGCACCGGCGTCGCCGTGATCTTCAGGATCCGCCCATCCCGCCGCACCACGAAGTCGACAGGCGTATCGGCGCTCAGCAGCACGACCATCTTGAGGTCTTCGAAGGTCTCGACGCGCTTGTCCCCGGCGCGCAGGACCTCGTCGCCGACCTGGAACCCCGCCTTTGCCGCGGGGGAGCCTGGCTCGATGAAGGCGGCGCGGGCCGGCGTGATCGGCTGGCCGAAGGCGTAGAGCAGCCCCGCAAAGATGAGGATCGCCAGCAGGAAGTTGGCGGCCGGCCCGGCGACCACGATCAGCGCGCGCTGCCAGAGCGGTTTGAAATGGAAATAGCCGCGCAACGCGGCGGCTCCATCCCGAGCCAGGACCTCCTGGCGCAGGCTTTCGAGATCCTCTCGGTCGGGCACGCTGGCGGCGTTGTCGTCGCCGGCGAATTTCACATAGCCCCCCAGGGGCACCCAGCCGATGCGCCACTCTACTCCGGCGCGGTCGCGCCAGGTGGCCAACGCTCGGCCAAAACCGATCGAGAAGCGGTCCACCTTCGTGCCGCAGGCGCGGGCGGTGAGGAAATGCCCGAGCTCATGGACCGTGACCACCACGCCGAGCACGATGGCGATGGGCACGACGTACATCAGGAAGCTTGCCAGGGCGTGCGGCGTCATCGCCTCTCCTTGCGGGCTCAGGCCCGAGCCATAAGCGCGTCAGTCGCTTCGTAGGCCACGCGGCGCGCCGTCGCATCCGCGGCCTGCGCGGCGACCAGCGGATTTGGCTCGTTGCGCCGTCCCCACCCCTCCTTGTCCATCCGCTCCAGCGTCTCGCCGACCACCCGGGTGATGTCTCCAAAGCCGATGCGCCGGTCGAGGAAGGCGGCGACCGCGACCTCGTCGGCGGCGTTCATGGCGGTCGGGGCGAATCCGCCGGCCAGCAGGGCCGATTTCGCCAGAACCAGGGCCGGGAAGCGGACGGGATCAGGCGCCTCGAAGGTGAGCTTACCCACCCGTACGAGGTCCAGCCGCTCCGCGGGCCAGGCCAAACGGTCGGGCCATGCGAAGGCGCAGGCGATCGGAGTCCGCATGTCCGGCGTCCCGAGCTGGGCCAGCGTCGAGCCGTCGGCGTACTCCACCATGCTGTGAATGATCGACTGGGGATGGACCAAGACGTCGAGGCGCTCCGGCGGCATGGAGAACAGGTAGGCGGCCTCGATCACCTCGAGGCCCTTGTTCATCATGGTCGCGGAATCGACCGAAATCTTGGCGCCCATGCTCCAGTTCGGATGCGCCAGCGCCTGCTCGGGCGTGGCGGCGGCCATCTGCTCGCGGGTCCAGGCCCGGAACGGGCCGCCGGAAGCGGTCAGGATGAGCCGCGTGACCTGGGCCGAGTTCTCCGGCTCGAACACCTGGAAGATCGCCGAATGTTCGGAATCCACCGGGATAACAGCGCCCCCCGAGCGCTTGGCCATGCGCAGCAGCTCGGGTCCGGCGCAGATCAGGCTTTCCTTGTTGGCGAGCGCCAGGACGGCGCCTGTGCGCGCCGCCGCCAGGGTTGGAGCCAGGCCGGCGAAGCCGACGATGGCCGACATGATCCAGTCCGCCTGGCGTCCTGCGGCCTCGACCACGGCCGCGGCCCCGCCCGCGGTCTCGACGCCGCTTCCCGCAAGCCGCTCCCGAAGCTCCGGCAACAGGGCTTCGTCCTGCACCACGGCGATCTTCGGCCGCCAGCGCAGCGCCTGCTCGGCGAGCCGCACCACATTGCGCCCTGCGACCAGGGCGACCACCTCCACATCGGCGGCGGATTGTTCGAACAGGTCCAGGGTCGAAACGCCGACGGAGCCGGTCGAGCCCAGAACGGTGACCTTACGCGGCGCGCTCAATGACCCCATCCCCATTGGTTCGCGAGTCGGGCGGCGGCCATGACCACCACGGCGAACATCAACCCGTCGACGCGGTCTAGCAAGCCGCCATGCCCCGGAATGAGGTCGCCTGAATCCTTGACCCCGAAGCGTCGCTTGAGCGCCGACTCCCAAAGATCGCCCGCCATGGTCGCGAGCCCTACGACAAAGCCGATCAGCGCCGCGGCCCAAATATTGAGATGGAACGTCGGCATGACGTCCCGCGGCAGACGGACGTTCAGGGCCGACGGCAGCGCCAGAAGCAGCCCGGTCAGGCTGGCGCAAACCAGGCCGCCCCAGAACCCGGACCATGTCTTGTTGGGAGAAAACCTGGGCCAGAGCTTGGGGCCCTTTAGAGCGCTGCCCACAGCGAAGGCGCCGATGTCCGCCGCCCAGGTGACCAGCAACAGCATCAGGGTCCACCAGGGCCCCTGGTTGGTGTCCCGCAGCCAGGCCAGGCAGATGGCCGCGGGGGCCAGATAGACCACCCCGAAGGCCGCGTCCGTCGGCCGCTCGGCGACGCCGCGGGCGACCAGGGCCGAGGCCAGAGCCCCGACCAGCATCGCCCCCCAGGCCCAGACGGGATGGTCCAGGTGGGTCAGGAACACGGGCGCCAGGACCGCGGCCGTCACCGCGGCGGCGACGCGCGTCGGCGCGCGGGGAGCGCTCATCCCGCCCCATTCGATGGCCAGCAGCGCCACGCCGACCGACACCAGCAACAGGAACGGCCAGCGGAGATCGATCATGACCGCGGCGACCACGGTCGGCACCAACACCACGGCCGAGGCGACTCTAAGACCGAGATTGGTCCAGTCGAAACGCCTAGCCCGCGGCAAGGATGTCATTGGCCAAGACCGCGCCATAACGGCGTTCGCGGCTGGCGAACACCTCCAGCGCCGCGCGGAGATGCTCGGCGCCATAATCCGGCCAGAGCACGTCCTGGAAGACCAACTCGGCGTAGGCCGCCTCCCAGAGAAGGAAATTCGACAGCCGCTGCTCGCCGGAAGGACGGATGATCACGTCCGGCGGCGGCGAGCCGGCGGTGACCAGGAGGTCCTGAAACATGGCGGCGTCAAGGTCGCCCGGCTCGGCGCGCCCTTGGGCCACGGCCTCTGCGAAGCGACGCGCGGCGTCGAGTATGTCCGCCTGGCCGCCGTAGTTGAAGGCGATATTGAGGAAGAAGCGATCGTTCTTCGCCGTGCGCGCCTGGGCCTCCTCGATCATCCGCACGAGGTCCTTGGAGAGGCCTTCGCGTCGGCCGACCACTCTCACCCGCACGCCGTCTCGCTCCAGGCGGAACAGATCGCTGTCGAAAAAGGGCTTGGGCAGCGCCATCAGTTCGGCGACCTCGGCCGCCGGCCGGCTCCAGTTCTCGGTGGAGAATCCAAACACGGTCAGCCAGCGCACCCCAAGCTCGGAGGCGGCCGAGACCGTGCGCTTCAGCGCCTCGACGCCCGCTCGATGGCCCATGGTCCGCGGCAGGCCGCGCTGTTTGGCCCAGCGACCGTTGCCATCCATGACGATGGCCACATGCAGCGGCCGAGGCGCACCTCCGCCCTCTCCCGGGACGCCGGCGGACGGACTTTGAGGTTTGGCCGCCATGGGGCGTCTGGACGTTCCTGGTCGCGGAGAGGCTTGCACGCCTAGACGTGCATGATCTCTTGCTCTTTGGTTTTCAAGGCTTCGTCGACGCGCTTGATCGCCTCGTCGGTCAGCTTCTGGACCTCGGTCTCCATCCGCTTGTGCTCGTCCTGGCTGACGGCGCCGTCCTTCTCGGCCTTTTTGAGGTCGTCGTTGGCGTCGCGGCGCACGTTGCGGATCGCCACGCGCTGCTGCTCGGCGTATTTGCCGGCGATCTTCGCGATTTCCTTACGCCGCTCCTCCGTCAGAGGCGGGATCGGCACCCGCAGGGTCTGCCCATCGACGAGAGGATTGAGACCCAGGCCCGAGTTGCGGATCGCCTTTTCGACCGATACGACCAGGCCGCGGTCCCAGACGTTCACGCTGATCATCCGCGGTTCCGGCACGTTCACCGCCGCCACCTGGTTGATCGGCACGGTCGAGCCGTAGGCCTCCACATGCACCTGGTCGAGCAGATTGGCCGAGGCACGGCCCGTTCGGAGCGAGGCGAACTCGTCCTTCAACGCCGCGACCGCCTTGTCCATGCGGTCCTTGTATCTGGAGAGCACCGGCTTATCGGCGGTGGCCATGGGATTTTCGCCTCCCTGTACTGTGCGATCTCGGCGCGCGTCACCCGATGGTGGTGTAGACGCCCTCGCCCCTCAAGACCTTCAGAAAATTGCCCCGCTCGCGGATGGAGAACACCACGATCGGGATCTGGTTGTCGCGCATCAGGCTGATGGCTGACGCGTCCATGACCCGCAGGTCGCGCGCCAGCACCTCCTGGTAGCTGAGGTTTTCGTACCGCTGCGCGGCAGGGTCCTTTTTCGGGTCGGCGGTGTAGACCCCATCCACGCTGGTGCCCTTGAAAAGGGCGTCGCAGCCCATTTCGGCCGAGCGCAGGGCGCCTGTGGTGTCGGTGGTGAAGAACGGCGCGCCGATGCCGGCCGCGAAGATCACCACCCTGCCCTTCTCCAGGTGCCGCAGGGCGCGGCGACGGATGTAGGGCTCGCAAACCGCCTCCATGGGGATCGCCGACTGCACGCGGGTGTAGACGCCGATCTTCTCAAGCGCGCCTTGCAGGGCGAGCGCGTTCATCACCGTCGCCAGCATGCCCATGTAATCGGCGCTGGCCCGCTCCATCCCGCGCCCCGCGAGCGAGACGCCGCGGAAGATGTTGCCGCCGCCGATCACCAGGCACAGCTCGACGCCGGTCTTGACCACCTCGGCGATGTCCTCGGCGGTGCGCTCCAAGGTGTTCGTGTCGATGCCGAAGCCCTCGTCACCCATCAGGACCTCGCCCGAGACCTTCAGGATGATCCTCTTGTAGCGCGGGGGGGCTTCGGACATCTGCGGATCCGGCTCAGGCTTTTGACGAGGAAGGAACATAGACGACCGCGGGCATCCGCCAAGCTGGCGCTGCGCCGTCAGGGCGCAGGACCCTGCGGATGCGCCGCCGGCGATCAGGCCGGCGGGGCTCCGGGATGGATCAGCCCTGGCCCGTGAGCTGGGCGACTTCGCCGGCGAAGTCGTCGGTTTTCTTCTCGACGCCCTCGCCAAGCGCGAAGCGCACGAAGCCCTTCACGGTCAAGGCCGAGCCCAGCGACTTGGCGGTCTCGGCGACGAGTTGTTCGATCGTCTGATCCGGGTTCATGACGAAGGGCTGCTTCAGCAGGACGACCTCTTCCTGCCACTTGCGGATACGGCCCTCGACCATCTTCTCGGCGATCTCGCGGGGCTTGCCCGATTCCATCGCCGTCTGGGTCTGGATCTCACGTTCCTTCGCCACCACGGTCGGATCGAGCTCGTCGGAGTTCAAGGCTAGCGGCGGGGTCGGCGTGCCGGCCACGTGCAGCGCGATGCGGCGGGCTACCTCGGCGACCTGCGCCTGGTCGCCGGCGCCTTCCAGCGCCACGAGCACGCCAAGACGGGCCACGTCGTCGCCCTGCTTGTTGTGCAGGTACAGCGCCACCGCGCCCTGGCTCACCACAAGCCTGGCGGAACGGCGGAGCTGCATGTTCTCGCCGATCGTCGCGATCAGGTTGGTGATCACGTCGGCCACCACCTCGCCCTTGGCGGTCTTGGCGGCGCGGATCGCCTCGACGTCGCCGTCGACGCCAAGCGCAACGGCCGCGAAGTCACGCGCGGCCTGCTGGAACTGGTCGTTCTTGGCGACGAAATCGGTCTCGGCGTTGAACTCGACCAGCACGCCGCTCTTGCCGTCGGCGGCGACCTTGCCGGCCACAAGGCCCTCGGCCGCCGCCCGGTCAGCCTTCTTGGCCGCCTTCGCCAGGCCCTTGGTGCGCAGCCAGTCCATCGACGCCTCGACGTCGCCGTTGTTCTCCTGCAGCGCCTTCTTGCAATCCATCATGCCTGCGCCGGACTTCTCGCGCAGGTCCTTGACCAGCGCAGCGGTGATCTCCGCCATGGTCAGCTCCTTCAGGTTTGAGGTCGACGGACCTCGCTAGAGGCCCGCCGTGACAGGTCGATAAAGAACAAGCGCCGGGGCTCAGCCCGCGGCCGGCTCGTCCGCCTCGGGCGCGGCTTCGGCGGCGGCTTCCACAGGCGCAGCCTCGGCCTCCTCCGCCGGAGCGGCTTCGGCGCGGGCGAGCGTCGGCTCCATAGGAGCTTCGGACGCGCCCAGGTCCACACCCGCCGCCGCCTGGCCGGCGGCCAGACCGTCGAGGATCGCATCGGCCATCAGGTCGCAATAGAGCTGGATGGCGCGGGCCGCGTCATCGTTGCCCGGGATCGGATAGGTGATGCCGTCGGGATTGCAGTTGGTGTCCAGTATGGCGATCACCGGGATGTTCAGCTTGCGCGCTTCCTGAATGGCGATCGCTTCCTTGTTGGTGTCGATCACGAACATCAGGTCGGGAATGCCGCCCATGTCCTTGATCCCACCGAGCGACAGCTCGAGCTTGTCGCGCTCGCGGGTAAGCTGCAGCAGCTCCTTCTTGGAGCGCCCCTGGCCTTCGCCGTCCACCAGGCCCTCCAGCTCGCGCAAGCGCGTGATCGAGCCCGAAACGGTGCGCCAGTTGGTGAGCGTGCCGCCCAGCCAGCGGTGGTTCACATAGTATTGGGCGCAGCGCTTGGCGGAGGTGGCGATCGGCTCGGAGGCCTGGCGCTTGGTGCCCACGAACAGGATCCGACCGCCCGAAGCCGCGACTTCGCGGACCTTCACCAGGGCCTGGTGCAGCAGCGGGATCGACTGCGACAGGTCGATGATGTGGATGTTCGAGCGGCTTCCGAAGATGAAGCGCTCCATCTTCGGGTTCCAGCGATGGGTCTGGTGACCGAAGTGCGCGCCCGCTTCCAGGAGCTGGCGCATGGAAAATTCAGGAAGGGCCATGCCTTGTTCGTCCTTCTTCCGGTTGACCTCCGCAGGCAAACCCCGGGGTGGACCCCAGGACCGGAATGGAGCGGACGGGATGTCTCCCCGCCACGTCCCAAACGCCTGCGTGTGGAATGGAGCGGCGACATAGGCCTAAGCCAGCGGAAACGCAAGCATTCCGGCGCGGCGTGTTCGCAAACGCCCCGTCTGGCGCCATACTTAGCTGGAAGTGACGCATGGGGGAAAGCCGATGGCTGACATCGCAAGGGTTTCCGAAGCGCCGGCCGCTCCGAGGGCGGACATCACGGCCGCACGGGCCGAGGCGTGGGACGACGGTGCGGGCTTCTATCTGGTCATGTCGCTGGTCGCCGCCGCCATCATCCTCGTCGGCTTCACGCCGTCTTTCTACCTGAAGTCGGTCATCCACGCGCCGCCGCCGTTGTCGCCGCTCACCATCACCCACGGCGTGGTGTTCACGGGCTGGCTGACGCTGTTCGTCCTCCAGGCGGGGCTGATCGCGGCGAAGAAGCGTGCGCCCCATCGCCAGCTTGGCGTGGTCGGCGCCGTCCTGTTCGGCGTGATGATCTCTCTGGGCGTCTCGACCTCAATCACTGCTGGGCGTCTGGGGCACATCCCGCCGGCCGCACCGCCGGCGCTGGCTTTCATGGCTCTGCCGCTCTTGGCGCTGACGGCGACGGCCGGGCTCTTCACGGCCGCCCTTCTCTTTCGGCGGCGGTCGGACTGGCATAAGCGGCTGATGCTGGCGTCCTTCTTCGCCATGACCGGCCCGGGCACGCACAGGATCGCGGTCGGCGCCGGGGCCGCCCAGCAGGCCATCCTCCTCGTCTTCCTGGTGGCCGACCTGCTCCTCGTCGCCGCGATCCTGCGGGACGTGTTCGAGCGCAAGCGCATACATCCGGCCTACTACGCCTCCGCCGCGGTGTTCGCGGGGCTGCAGGCGGCGGTGTCCTGGGCGTTTGGCAGCGAAGCCTGGATGAGCTTCGCCCGAGCGATCACTCAGACGGCCTGATATATAGTGCAACCTTTCAAGGTCTTGCAGGTATTATCTTAGGCCATCCGTTAGATCTCGGCTCATTTCGACAGCTGACCGCGGATCGCGCCCGCCGGGAAATCCGCGGTGTGCACATTCACATAATAGGCCGCCGGGTTTTGCAGGATGTCCTTGATCAGAGCGCTGTCCGCCTTGGCGCAGCCGGACACCTTGCCCGTGGCGTCAGGCGCCTTGAGCGGGATCACCACCGGCCCGGCCTCTGTGGGAGGGGCCTTGTGGATATGCGCCATGGTGGCCGCGCTGATGTCGGCGACCTGGATGTCATAGCAAACCTGCCCTTGACCGTGGTTGACCCGGAGCACGGCCGAGCCCTTCCCATCCGGATCGCCGGGCTTCGGCTTCTCGGCTGCTCCGGTCATGGTGGCGCTTAGGGGACGGCCGTTCCCGACCGCCTTGGCCGGCTTGGCCGCGCTGGCGGGTTGGGCGACGAGCAGGAGGGCGAGGGCAAGCCCGCCAGGGCCGATGAGGTCGAGCTTCTTCATCTGGGGCTCTCCGAAAAGCGCCCCGCCCCGAGCTTGAGGCGGCCAGGGGAGCGCGGAAGCCGCCGAAGGTCAAGTTCGCGACGATTGCGTGAGGACCCCGCTTGCCTTTTATGGGCCGCGGGCTCTGAACAGCGGGGTGACGATGAGCAAGGGATCTGCGGCCGACCTCAGCGGCAAGGCCGCGATCGTCACGGGCGGCGCCGACGGGCTGGGGTTGGCGACGGCTGAACTCATGGCGGAGCGCGGGGCGAAAGTTCTGCTGGTCGATCTCGATCAGGCCCGGCTGGAGGCCGCCGTGACGCGCCTGACCGACGCCGGCGCCGAGGTCGCGGCCCACGTCGCCAACGTGGCGGACGAGGCGGACACCCGCGCCTATGTCGAGGCCGCCCTCTCCCGGTTCGGGCGCATCGACGCCCTCTTCAACAATGCCGGCATCCTGGGCGCGGCGGCCTTCACCTGGGACTATCCCCTCGACGTGTTCGACAGCGTGCTGGCGGTCAATGTTCGCGGCGTCTTCCTTGGTCTGAAGCACGTCCTGCCGGTGATGATCGCCCAAGGCTCCGGCTCGATCGTCAACACCGCATCCATGGGCGGCGCACGTGCGATCCCCGGCAAGGCGGCCTATGTGGCGTCGAAGCATGCCGTGATCGGTCTCACTAAGACCGCGGCGATCGAAGCCGGTGAGGCCGGCGTTCGCGTCAACGCCGTGCTGCCTGGCAATATCGAGACGAAGATGGCGGGCTCCAGGTCGGGCGACCGCGCAGCTTATCTGGACTGGCTCACGAGCTTCGTTCCCCAGGCCAGGCTGGGCCAGCCCTGGGACATCGCCGCCGCCGTCTGTTTCCTGTTCTCCGACGACGCCCGGTACATCACGGGAATGGAGATGCCGGTCGACGGCGGAATCCTGGCGAGCGCCTACGGCAACGCCTTCAAGTTGCGGTCCTGAGTTCTGGCCGGGCTCGTCTCCCGGCCTCAGAGATCCTCGATGAACACCACGCCGGGCGCGGTTTTCAGCATGCCCCGCACGGACGTATCGAGCTTGAACCGGCCAGGCAGCCTGACCTCGACTTCGCGGCCGAGGTCCAGCGGCGCGACCAGCAGGATCTCCCCGCCCCGCGCGCTGGCGGCGGTCTCCAGCCTGGCCTTCAGCGCATCGATCTCGGCGCTCCGCGGCGAGACATGCACCCGCAGACCCGCCACGGCGTCCTCCACCACCTTTTCCACCGGCTGAGCGTCGTCGCCGAAGAAACGCACTTCGCCCTCGCTGGCCTTGGCGCGGACCCGGATCGACACCGCCTTCCCAGGCTCCAGCTGTTCGCGGCAGCGGCGCAGGGTCTCCGGCGGGAACAGGACCTCGTATTCCCCCGTCGGATCGGAGAGCGTGACGAAGGCGAACTTCTCGCCTGTGCGGCCAGGCTTCTCCTGCTTTCGCCGGACGATGCCCGCCATGCGCAAGGCCTCGGTCCCCCCCAGCGCCTTGGCCACGGCGTCGGAATAGAGATCGGTGCGTTTTCGCCGGAGCGGCTCGATCATGTCCTCAAGCGGATGGCCGGAAAGGTAGAACCCGATCGCCCCAAGCTCTTCGTCCAGACGCTCCGTCGGTGTCCAGGGCTCGGCGTTGGGCATCCGGGGGCGGCCCGCCTCGCCGGCGTCGTCGCCGAACAGGCTGCGGGTGCCCTCGGCCCGGTCGGCCGCCAGCGCCTGGGCGTGGCCGATCAGGACGTCGGCGGCGGCGACCAGCTGGGCGCGGTTCGGATGAATGGAGTCGAAGGCGCCGGCGCGAGCCAGGGTCTCGAAGGTGCGCTTGTTGACCTGCCTGGGATCGACCCGCTCGACGAAGTCGAAGATGTCCCGGAACGGGCCGCCCTGGCGCCGCGCCTCGACCACCTGCTCCATGGCCTGCAGGCCGACGTTGCGGATGGCGCCCAGGGCGTAGAGGACCTGGCCGTCCTCCACCTCGAAGTCGGCGGCCGAGCGGTTCACATCGGGCGGCAGTATCTTCACGCCGAAGCGCTTGGCGTCCTGGTAGAAGACCGAGAGCTTGTCGGTGTTGGCGATGTCGAGGCTCATCGAGGCGGCGTAGAACTCGACCGGCGCATTCGCCTTCAGCCATGCCGTCTGATAGCTCACCACGGCGTAGGCGGCGGCGTGGGACTTGTTGAAGCCGTAGCCGGCGAACTTGTCCACGAGGTCGAAGATGGCTCCGGATTGCACGGCGGGAATGCCGTTCTCCTGCGCGCCCGAGACGAAGCGGGCGCGCTGCTGCTCCATCTCCTCCTTCTTCTTCTTGCCCATGGCGCGGCGGAGCAGGTCGGCTTCGCCCAGGCTGTAGCCGGCCAGGATCTGGGCGATCTGCATCACCTGCTCCTGGTAGACGATGATGCCGTAGGTCTCGTTCAGCACCGACGCCAGCGTGGGATGCAGGGTGTCGATGGGCTTGCGGCCGAACTTGCAGTCGATGAAGGCCGGGATGTTGTCCATCGGGCCCGGCCGATAGAGGGCGCCGATGGCGGTCACGTCCTCGATGCTGCTCGGCCGAAGCTGGCGCAGGGTGTCGCGCATCCCCTGCCCTTCGAACTGGAAGACCCCCACGGTCTGGGCGTTGCTCATCAGCTCGTAGGTCTTGAGATCGTCCAGCGGGAGCTGGTCCATGTCGACGCCGGCCCCCCGTTTCTCCAGGTGCTTCAGCGCCCGGTCGATCACGGTCAGCGTCTTGAGGCCGAGGAAGTCGAACTTCACCAGGCCCGCGCTCTCGACCCATTTCATGTTGAACTGGGTGGCGGGCAGGTCCGAACGCGGATCGCGGTAGAGCGGCGTGAGCTGGGTGAGCGGCCGGTCGCCGATCACCACGCCTGCCGCGTGCGTCGAGGCGTTGCGGTACAGCCCTTCGAGCTGCAGGGCCACGTTTAGCAGCCGGGCGACGGCCTCGTCCTCGTCGCGGGCCTGCTGCAGCCGGGGCTCCATCTCGATCGCCTTGGCCAGGGTCACCGGATTGGCGGGATTGGCCGGCACCATCTTCGCCAGGCGGTCCACCTGCCCCAGGGGCATCTGCATCACCCGGCCCACGTCGCGCAGCACCGCACGGGCCTGGAGGGTGCCGAAGGTGATGATCTGCGCCACCCGCTCGCGTCCGTAGCGCTGCTGGACGTAGGTGATCACCTCCTCCCGCCGCTCCTGGCAGAAGTCGATGTCGAAGTCGGGCATGGAGACCCGCTCGGGATTGAGGAAGCGCTCGAAGAGCAGACCGTAGCGCAAGGGGTCGAGGTTGGTGATGGTCAGGGCGTAGGCGACCAGCGAGCCCGCCCCGGAGCCCCGCCCCGGCCCGACCGGGATGTCATGCGCCTTGGCCCACTTGATGAAGTCCGACACGATCAGGAAGTAGCCTGGGAAACCCATCTGGGTGATGATCCCGATCTCCCGCTCGAGCCTGGCCTCGTATTCCTCCACCGTCGCCGAGCACGCCTCGCCCCGGCTCATCCGGACCTTCAGGCCCTCACGCGCCTGATGCGCCAGCTCCTCGGCCTCGGAACGCCCGCCTTCGGTCGGGAACCGCGGCAGCAGCGGCGCACGCTTGGTCGCCATGAAGGCGCAACGCCGGGCGATGTCGACGGTGTTGTCGCAAGCCTCCGGCAGGTCGGCGAATAGCGCGCGCATCTCGCCGGCCGGCTTGAACCAGTGCTCGGCCGTGACCCTCCGCCGCTCGTCCTGGCCGATGAAGGCGCCGTCGGCGATGCAAAGGAGCGCGTCGTGCGCCTCGTACATCGCGGGCTTGGAGAAATAGACGTCGTTGGTCGCCACAAGCGGGACGTCGCAATCGTAGGCGAAGGCGATCAGTTCGCCCTCCGCGGCGGCTTCGCTCGCCAGTCCGTGCCGTTGCAGCTCGACGTAGAAGCGGTCCTCGAAGACCCGCCGCATCTCCGCCAAGGCCGCGCGGCCCTGTTCCACCTTGCCGGCTGCGAACAGGTGGTCGACAGGGCCGTCGGGGCCGCCGGACAGAAGGATCAGCCCCTCCGCCCGTTCGGCCACCTTGGCCCAGGGGACATGCGGCTCGTCGGCCGCGTCGCAATCGACGAAGGCCATGGACGACAGCTCGCAGAGGTTCAGGTAGCCCTGTTCGCTCTGCGCCAGCAGCACGACCGCGGGCATACGCGCCCAGCGGTCCGGCAGGGCCTCGCCGACGCCGCTCACCGGCAGGGCGCACCCCACGATGGGCTGAACGCCGGCCTCCTTGGTGGCGACCGAGAACTCCAGCGCCCCGAACAGGTTGGCGCGATCGACCAAGGCCACCGCCGGCATTTCCTGACCGGCGGCCAACGCCCCCAGCTTGTCGGCCTTTATGGCTCCTTCGAGCAAGGAATAGGCGGAGCGGACCCGGAGGTGGACAAAGCCGGCGCCGTCGTCAGCCGAGCCGTCACGCCGTTCGTCGCTCAACCGCTCCCCCATCCGCATGGCGCATCAGCCGAGCATGCCGGCCACCTGGCACATCATCCAGACAAAGCTGGCCACCGAAGCAAAAGCCAGCGATTCTCGGGCAAGACGAACCATCTGTCGCATCTCCGTTGTGCGCCGCCTGTTGATGGCGGCGGTGTGTTCGCGTTTCGTTCTTATTCCTGTTTTGTTCGCAAAGGTCAAGCCGGTCGTCTAAGGCCGCAGCCATACCGGAACATAGCCCTGGCCGACCGGTTGGGGCGGGCGAGGCGCCATGCCAGACGTCGTGTCACGGCTGAGACGAAATTACCCGCGGCTCGCCCGGGACCTCCTCTCGCCCGTGTTGGAGCTGCTGCGCGTCGGACGTGAAACCTGCGACGGCGACCTCGACCGCACCTTGATCATCCTCGCCGTCGCCATGCGGACGGCGGAGCACCACGACATCGCCGGATATGACCTGGACGCGGTCCTCAGCGGCGACGTGGCCGCCTACCCCAGCCTCTCCACCAACGTCCGCTCGATCGCCGAATCCACAGGGATCCCGAAGGAGAGCGTGCGACGCAAGGTCGAGGCGTTGATCAACGCGGGCTGGATCCGCCGAGACGGCCACCGCCTGTCGCTTGCCCCTCGAGCCTCGGTGGCGCTCACGCCGCTGCGGGACCAGGTCCTGCGCATGGCGGCGCGCAACCACCAGACCGTCGCCGCGCTGCCGCCGAAGAGGTGACAAGCCGCCCGGCTTGCGGGCAGAAGGGGCCATGTCCGGCGGCGCGCTCTTTGTCCACAACAACTTCCCAGGCCAGTTCCGCGACCTGTCGAGCGCTCTGGTCCGCCGCGGCGTGCCCTGCATGGCCATCGGCTCCGAGAGCGCCGTCGAATGGCCAGGCGTGCGCCTGGTGCGTTACCGCCTGCCCCGCGGTTCGGGACGCGACGTCTACGAACTGGCTATACGGGCCGAGGCGGACCTGTTGCGGGCGCGCTCAGCCTTGACGGTCGCTCAGTGGTTCAAGGACCAGGGGCATACGCCGGATGTCATCATCGGCCACCCAGGCTGGGGCGAAACCGCCCTTCTGAAACATGTCTTTCCTGATGTAAAACAGGTCCTTTTTTCAGAATTCTACTATCACGGGCGAAACTCCGACATCGACTTCGACCCGCAGTTCTGGCGGGGCGACGAAAGCAGCCTGATCAAGGGTATCGCCAAGAACGCGGTGATGGCCATGAGCCTGGCCGAGGCCAACGAGATCGTCGCCCCGACCCATTTCCAGGCCTCCCTGCTACCGCCGGCCTTCGGCGACCGGGCGCGCGTGATCCACGAAGGCGTGGACGTGGACGCCATCCGGCCCGCGCCGCCGAAGCCCTTCCCCCTGCCGGATGGCCGCGTCCTGCAACCGGGATCGCCTGTGGTCACCTACATCAACAACCAGATGGAGCCGCTTCGCGGGCTGCATATCTTCGCCCGCGCCCTGCCCGGCCTGCTTGCCCACGCGGCCGAGGCGCAGGTGCTGATCATCGGGGCCGAGAAGCCGCGCGGCTACGGTCTCACCGCGCCGGACGGCCGCACGTGGAAAGAGGTGTTCCTGGATCCGGTCCTGGAGAGCGTCGACCGCAGCCGGGTGCATCTGCTGGGGCACGTGGAACATCGGCGGATGCTGGACGCGCTGCTGCTGTCGACCGCCCACGTCTATTACAGCTACCCATTTGTGCTCTCGTGGTCGGTCGTCGAGGCCATGGCCAGCGGCTGCTACGTCATCGGCTCCGATACGGCGCCCGTACGCGACGCCATCGAGGACGGCGTGAACGGCCGCCTCCTGCCCTTCTTCGACCACGAGGCCCTGGCTGAGGCCCTGGTGGACGCTTGCCGCCATCCTCAAGCTCAGGCTGACATGCGCCGCCGCGCACGCGAAACCGCGGTCGAGAAATTCAGCCAAACCAATGGCCGCGAAGGTTGGTTTAAAGTTTTGCGGGAATGTGGCCTGCCTATACCCTAGGCCTGCTTCTCCCACCCTCGCGCCATCTGCCGCCAATAGGAGACGGGCAATCCCAGCGCCTTCACGCTGCTCCACTGGCGGCGGGCTCGGGCAAGCTGGTCGGGGTCGGCGCCGTCGAACAGCACCACGCAGCGGGCAAAAGCCTCCAACGCCCCAGGCTCGGCGCCGTCGATCAGGAACAGCGCCTCCGCGCCGATCGGATTCTCCTGGCCGGTGGTGATCAGCACGGGCTGCCGCGCGGCGTTGGGCTCGCCCATCACGCCATGGGGCAGGAAGCTTTCGTCGCGATAGCTCCACAGCCAACCGTCCAGCGACTCCACCCGGTCAGACTCGAGGGTCCGCACCAGCGCCTTCCACCCCCGCGCCAGGGTCTTTTCCAAGAGCTCTGGCAACGCCTGGTCCAGCCCCGTGCGCTCCAGGTGGTAGAACCAGACCTCGCAGGCGCCCGTCAATCAGACCTCGTACTTGTCCTGGACCATCCGGTTCAGCAGCCGCACGCCGTATCCGCTGGCGCCGTCGGGAATGGTCGGCGAAGTCGACGGCTTCTTCCAGGCGGTCGAAGCGATGTCGAGATGCGCCCAGGGGACCTTGTTGACGAACTTCTGGATGAACAGGGCCGCGGTAATCGACCCCCCCGCCCGGCCCCCCACGTTCTTCACGTCGGCGATCATCGAGTCGATCTGCTTGTTGTACTGCTCGGGCAGCGGCATGCGCCACAAGGGCTCCCCCTCCGCCTGGGAGGCGGCCAGCAGGTTCGTCGCCAGCTCGTCGTCATTGGAGAACAGGCCGGCATAATCATTGCCGAGCGAAATGATGATCGCCCCGGTGAGCGTCGCCAGATCGACGATGAACTTCGGCCGGAAGCGGTCCTGACAGTACCAGATCGCGTCGGCCAGCACGAGGCGGCCTTCGGCGTCGGTGTTGATCACTTCGATCGTCTGGCCCGACATGGAGGTGACCACGTCGCCCGGCCGCTGGGCCGAGCCGTCGGGCATGTTCTCCACCAGGCCCAGGATCCCCACCACGTTGACCTTGGCCTTGCGGGCGGCGAGCACGTGCATCAGGCCGGCGACGGCGCCCGCCCCGCCCATGTCCCACTTCATGTCCTCCATGCCGTCGGCGGGCTTGATGGATATGCCGCCGGTGTCGAAGCAGACGCCCTTGCCGACGAAGGCGATAGGCGTCGCCGCCTTGTCGGCCGCCCCGTTCCACCGGATCACCACGAGCTGGCTTTCGCGGGCGCTGCCCTGGCCCACGCCCAGCAGGCTGCCCATGCCGAGGCGGCGCATCGCGTCCTCGCCCAGCACCTCGATCTCCAGCCCCAGGCTTTCCAGCTCGCTTACACGGCGGGCGAACTCGGCGGGATAGAGGACGTTGGCAGGCTCCGAGACGAGGTCGCGGGTGAAGGCCACCGCGTCGGCCAGGGCGGCCAGCGGCGGGAAGGCGTCACGCGCCTGGTCTGCGTCAGCCGCCGCCACCTCGGCGCGGATCACCGAGGGCTTCTTCTCCGGGCTTTCCGTGGTCCGGTACTTGTCGAAACGGTAGGACGCCAAGCGAAGGCCCAGCGCCGCGCGTCCCGTCATCTCCGGCGCAGCGTCGGGCAACTCCACCCGAATCGCCTCCAGGCCGGAAAGCTTGAGCGCGTTGTAGGCTGTCGCCGCGGCTGTCTCGGCGCCAAGCGCATCGAATTCGTCACGCTTGCCCCCGCCGACCAGGACGACGCGGGGCGCGCGAACCCCCGCAGGCGCGATCAGGTCGAGGGTCTGGCCCTTGGCGGCGGTGAATCGGCTGGCGGCCACGGCGGCGGCGAACGGGCCGTCCTGGACCTCGCCCTCGAACACCACCCGCGCCAGGGCCGTCCCGGGCTTGAGGACGCTGTCAGCGGCGACGAACTCGATCTCCATTTCCTAGGCTCGGCTCCCTGGTCTATCCGGTCGCGGCGCCGGGCCGACGGTCTCGGCGGGGCGACGGTTGTGCGGCGTGGCGGCGCATGATTTAGAACAGCTCCGCGTCCGCGGCGCGGCAAAATCTCCGAGTCAGCCGTGAATCTCAACCGATGAGCCTGATCGACCGGTACCTGCTGCGCCAGATGCTGGGTCCGACCCTGCTGGCGACGGGCGCCCTGACCGCGGTGGCGCTCCTCAGTCAGAGCCTGGCCGGCCTCGACCTGATCGTGAATCAGCGGCAGAGCGCCGCCGTCTTCCTGAAGATCACGCTGCTTTACATGCCGCAGCTGATCACCCTGGTGATGCCCATCGCCCTGTTCGTGGCGGCATTGGTGTCGTTCAACCGCCTGCACACCGAACAGGAGATCGTCGTGTGCTTCGCCGGCGGCATGACGCGCTGGCGCGTGATCTCGCCGGCCATGCGGTTGGCCTGCACAATCGCCCTCTTCGCCCTGGTGACGAACCTGTTCATCCAGCCGGCCGCCATGCGGGAGCTGCGGCAGGAGCTGTTCGCCGTGCGCACCGACCTGGCCGCCACCCTGGTGCGGGAGGGCGAGTTCACCGAGCCGGCGCCGGGGCTGACGGTGTACGCCCAGTCGATCGACGGGGCCGGCGACATGCGCAACATGTTCATCCACCAGGCCAAGCCGAACGGCGGCTCGACGACCTACACCGCCGAGCGGGGCCACCTGGCGCAGCGGATGGCCCGCCCGGTGCTGGTCATGCGTGACGGCTCCATGCAGGAGTTCTCAGAGCGCGGGGTGCTGAACTTCCTGAGCTTCGACGAATACGTCTTCGACCTCTCGCCGCTGAACCAAACCTCCGAGCTCGTCCACTTCAAGCCATCGGACCGCTTCCTACATGAGCTCTTCTTCCCCGACCTCAGCCAGGCCTGGGAGCAGCACAACCGCAAGAGTCTGCTGGCCGAGGGCCACGCACGCCTCGCCACGCCGCTCTACAACATCGCCTTCATGGCCATGGCGCTGGCCGCCATCATCGGAGGCGGCTTTTCACGCCTGGGCTATGGCCGCCGCATCGCCCTGATGGCCGCGCTCGCGACGCTCACCCGCGTGATCGGGTTCGTCGTCCAGGCGGCATGCGAGGACAGCGTCTGGCTCAACCTGGCGCAATATGCCGTACCCCTGGCGGCGCTGGCTTTCGCGCTTCGGAGCATCTTCCGTCGCCTTGCCCGCCCGCCACGGCGCGCGCGCGGAACGGCCATGGCCCCGCCGCTGCAGGGCGCCGCGGCATGAAGCTGACGGGTCACATCGAACGCTATGTGCTGACCCGCACCCTGGCCGGCGTGGGCGCAGCGCTGGCGGTGATCGCCGCGGTGATCATCCTCATCCAGTTCGTCGACCTCTCGCGCCAAGTCGGCGTCCGCGCCGACGTGGGGGCGATCGAGATATTCGGCCTGACCTTGCTCCGGGCGCCTTCTGTGATCCAGGTCCTGCTGCCGTTCGTCTTCCTGTTTGGCGTGATCGCCGCCTACGTGGGGCTGAACCGCAAAAGCGAGCTCGTGGCCATGCGCGCCGCCGGCGTGTCGGCCTGGCGCTTCATCCTGCCGGCGGGGGGAGCGGCCTTCGTCGCCGGCGTGCTGACGGTCACCGCGCTGAATCCTTTGGCGGCGGAGCTGAACGGCCGCTTCGAGCTGCTGCGGGCCCGCATGATGGAGACCTATCTCTCCGGCGCGCCCAAGGACGTCTGGCTGCGCCAGGGAGACGAGACGACCCAGATCGTGATCCACGCCAAGGCCCGCGACTTGGCCGACGGCGTCGTGCGGCTGCGGGGCGTGAGCCTGTTCATCTACCAGAAGGCCGATCACGGGCCGCCGCAGTTCAAGCGTCGGATCGAGTCCGCCGAGGCGCGGCTGATGCCCGGCTTCTGGCAGCTGCGCGACGTGCGCGAGGCCAGCGCCGGCGGCAACTCGGTGCATTCCGACACCCTCTCGATCCGCTCCAGCCTCGATCCCGAGGCGGCGATGGAGCGCTTCGCCTCACCGGACGCGATTGCGTTCTGGCGGCTTCCGGCCGCGATCCGCCTGACCGAGCAGGCGGGGTTCTCGGCCTCGGGCTACAAGTTGCGGTTCCACCAGCTTCTCGCCACCCCGCTGCTGTTCGCAGCCATGGCGGTGCTGGCGGCGGCCTTCTCGCTGCGGCTGGCGCGGCTGGGCGGCCTCGCCGGTCTGGCCGGGGCCGGCGTCGCCTTGGGCTTCGTGGTGTTCTTCTTCAACCAGTTCGCGGGCGCCTTGGCCAAGGGGGACATCATTCCCCTGTTCGCCGCCGCCTGGGCGCCTCCGGTGGTTGCGCTGCTGTCGGGTTTGACTCTGCTCTGCTACACCGAAGACGGTTGAATCGTGGCGCGGCGCAGCTATGCAGGCCTCGCCAGGGGGCGGCGACTCTCGAAGGGGATTTGGAATTCGATGTATCCGGGTCGGCGCATGCCTACAGCCGCCAAGCGCGCCTTGCTCGCCAGCGTGGCCCTGACCCTGATCGGTTCCATCGCCCACGCCCAGACTCCGGCCGCCGCACCGAGTCCGGCGGCGGGCGCCGACCTCGCCCAGGACGAAATGTACCTCGAGGCCGACCGCCTCACGCGGGACGACAAGGCCAAGGTGACGACGGCCGAGGGCGACGTGGTGATCCGCTATGAGGAAAAGACGCTGCGCGCCGACCGCATCGTCTACACCGAAGGCGCCGAAGGGCAGCCTGGGGTCATCCGCGCCTTCGGCCACGTGCAGGTGCTGAACGCCGACGGCTCGGTCGAATTCGCCGATGAGCTCGTCGTCGACGACAAGATGCAGGCCGGCGTCGCCCAGCGCTTCTCCACCCGGATGCCCGACCAGGTGAAGATCGCGGCGGCCACGGCGGTGCGCCGCTCCGAGGAGGTCCAGGAGCTGAACCGGGCGATCTTCACGCCCTGCGCCATCTGCACGGCCAAGGGCGACTCCAAGACCCCGACCTGGTCCATCCGCGCCACGCGCGTGGTGCAGGACAAGCGCCGGCGGATGATCTTCTATCGCAATGCGCGCGTCCGCATCAAAGGCGCGACGATGCTCTACCTGCCGGTGTTCTGGCATGCCGACCCGACTTCCGAGCGGGCGTCCGGCCTGCTCACGCCCGCCATCGGCTATTCGCCTCGGCGCGGGCTTTCCTACGAACAGCCCTATCTGTGGACGGCCACGCCTTCGATGGACGTGGTGATCAGCCCACAGATCAACACCAAGGTGAACCCGTTCCTCAACGCCCAGGTGCGCAAGCGCTTCTACTCCGGCGACGTGGATTTGCGCGTCGGCTACACCTACGACCGCGACCTCGACGGCCATGGGAACAGGTTCGGCGACCGCACGAACCGCAGCTACATCCTGGGCCGCGGCGCCTTCCACATCGACGATTGGCTGGTGGGCTTCACCGCCGAGCGAACCTCCGACCGGCTGCTCTTCGACAAATACGACATCAGCAAGGCCTTCGTGAGCCGCGGCCCGTTCGTGGCCGACGACCGGCGACTGATCTCCCAGGCCTATGCGATCCGGCAGACGCGCGAGAACTACTTCTCCGTCGCGGCGATCAGCGTCCAGGGCCTGCGGGCGAACATCGCCAATCCGACGCAGCTCGAGAACAATCGCGTCTTCCCCATGATCGCGCCGCTGATCGAGGACCGCTACACGCCCGATGCGCCCATTCTTGGCGGCCGGCTGCGGATCACCGGCAGCGCGGTGGCGCTGGACCGCAAACAATCGCCGGACAACCCCGCCCTGCCCGGCGTGGACAGCCGTCGCGCCACGGGCGAACTGGACTGGCGACGGTCATTCACCTCGTCGTCAGGCCTCCGGCTGGACCCCTTCGTCAGCGGTCGCTTCGACGCCTACAGCTTGAGCGAAGTCGCGCAGACCACCGGCCCCGGCCTGCGCTCGCGCACCATCACCCGCGGACTGGCGACCGCCGGCGCGGACATCTCCTATCCCCTGTACCGTCGGTGGCGCGAGGCCACCGTGGTGTTGGAGCCCTTGGTCCAGGCGGCGGTCTCGCCGCACGCCAAGCAGATCGTCATTGGCCACGACGCCCAAGGCCAGCCCATCTACCTCAACGAAGACAGCGCCGCCTTCGAGTTCGACGAAACCAATCTCTTCCGCACCGACAAGTTTCCGGGCTACGACCTCTACGAGGACGGCGCCCGGGTGAACGTCGCCGGGCGCGGCTCGGTCCTGTGGGACGACGGGCGCCGCGCCAGCCTGCTGCTCGGCCGCGCCTTCCGCAGCAAGCCGAACGCCATCTTCAGCGACGTCTCCGGGCTACGTTCGAAAGCTTCGGACTGGATCGTGGCGGCCGACGCCCAGCCCCTGAAGAACATCAGCCTGTTCGCGCGGGCGAGGCTCGATTCCTCAACCTTCGACATCCATCGCCTCGAGGCCGGGGCCAACGTGTCGAGCAAGTACGCCTCCGGCTTCATCCGCTATCTCCGCAACGACGCCGAAGTGACCGGCCTGCCCGCGAACAGCCTGTCCGGGGGCAAGGTCGAGAACATGGACATCGGCGGCGAGATCCGTCCCTTCAAGCACTGGGGCGTCTCGTTCTACGGCAACCGCGACTTCACCCAGGGCGCGTGGGTGGTGCGGGACGTGGGCGTCTTCTATCAAGACGACTGCGTTCGCGTGGACGTGTTCTACCGACGCGAAGACACGGTGATCGGCCGCCTTGGTCCCAGCAACCAGGTGTCCGTGCGCCTAACGCTCGCCACATTGGGTCGCTAGATGCCCTCTGCTCTAAGCTGGCCCCTCTCTCTGCGCCGCCCGCCCGGCCCGCCTGAAGGAATGACCCCCCTCATGATGCTCGTTGGTGACGTCCCGGGCCCCTTGGCGCGCGGCGCCGCCCTCGCCGTGCTACTCGCGGCCGCCATCCTACCGCTGGACGCCCACGCCGCCCGCGCGTCGCGCAGCAAGGCGGCGCCCGTCGCCCCGCCCGCGGCGGCGCCGGCCCCCCCAGCTCCGCGCGCCACGCCGCGCCCCGTCTCGGAGTCCGTGGCTGCGGTGGTCAACGACGAGATCATCTCCACCTACGACCTGGCCCAACGGATGCGGCTGCTGATCGCCACCTCCGGCGTCCAGCCGACCCAGGAGAACCTGTCGCAGTTCCAGCGCGAGGCCTTGCTTTCGCTGATCGACGAGCACCTGCAGCTCCATGAGCTTCGGCGCATGGAGAAGGCGCAGAAGATGAGTCTCATCGCCACCGACGACGAGGTTCGCGAAGAGCTCGCCAACATGGCGAAGCAGAACAACATGACCACGGAGGGCTTCATGGGCGCGCTCCGTTCCCAGGGCATCAGCCAGGATACGCTGATGCAGCAGATGCGCGCCCAGATCAGCTGGCAGCGCTGGATCCAAGGTCGGTACGGCACCCGCCTGCGGGTCGGCGAAGACCAGATCAAGGCCGCCCAGGAACGCCTGGCCCAAGCCGCCTCAAAGCCCCGCTACCAGATCGGCGAGGTGTTCCTCGACGCCAGCCGCGTCGGCAGCCAGCAGCAGGCGTTGGAGGGCGCTCGCCAGCTCATCTCGCAGATGCAGCAAGGCGCCCCCTTCCCGGCGGTAGCCCGACAATTCTCGGCCGCCCCGACGGCGGCCTCGGGCGGCGACGTGGGCTGGGTCAGCCCGGGCGAAATGCCGCCCGAAGTCGACGCCGTTCTCGACCATCTCCGTCCGGGCCAGCTCTCCGAGCCCATTCCGGTGCGGGACGGGGTCTACATCATCTACCTGCGCGACAAGCGGTCGGGCGCCGGGGCGACGCTGGTGAACCTCAAGCAGGCGGCGATCGCCTTGCCCGCCGACGCTTCGGCCGCCGATATCGCCGCCGCCAAGGCCAAGCTGGAAACCGTCCGTGCCGCCGCCAAGGGCTGCGGCGATTTCGAAGCCGTCGCGGCGAAAGCCGAAGGCGTCGTCGCCGGCGACCTGGGCGAGGCCGAGATCACCGATCTGGCTGCCGAATTCCGCGACGCCGCCCAGAACCTGCAAACAGGCCAGATCTCGGCCCCGATCCGCACCAAGGTGGGGCTGCACCTGGTGGCCGTCTGCGGCAAGCGCGCGTCGGGCGATTCCGAACTTGGGCATGACGAGATCGAAAATCGGCTGATGGGTCAGCAACTGGCGATGATCGCCAAGCGCTACATGCGCGACCTGCGCAATTCCGCCACCATCGAGACCCGGTGAAGGACGCGCCGCTCGCCCTGACCCTGGGCGATCCGGCCGGCATCGGGCCGGAGATCGTGGTCAAGGCCTGGCAGGCGCTTCGCAAATCCGGACCGAGCTTCTGCGTCGTCGGTGATTTCCAGGCGCTCGCCTCGGCCTCGGCCGCCGGTGCGTCGATCCTTCGTCGAGTCACCGCGCCTCGCGAGGCGCTCCGCGGCTTCGACGAGACCCTGCCGATCCTGGACCTGCCGCTCAAAGCGCCGGTGATCGCCGGCCAACCGTCGCCGGCCGCGGCGGGCGCGGTGGTGCAATGGATCGAGACCGCCGCCGGCCTGGCGTTGAGCGGCGACATCGCCGGCGTGGTCACGGCCCCGATCGCCAAGGCCCCGCTCTACCAAGCCGGTTTCAAGTTCCCCGGCCACACTGAATTCCTGGGCGAGCTGACCGCCGCGGCGAACTGGGACGGGGCGCGGGGGCCGGTGATGATGCTCACCGCCCAGGATCTGCGGGTCTCGCTTGTCACCGTGCATACGCCGCTATCGAGCGTGGCGCAGCGACTGACCATCGAAAGCATCGTCAATGCCGGTCTCGTCACCGCCCAGGCCTTGCGCCGCGACTTCGGGGTCCCCGTTCCCCGGCTCGCGGTCGCGGGCCTAAATCCCCACGCCGGCGAGGGAGGCGCGTTAGGGAGGGAAGAAATAGAGGTCGTCGAGCCCGCCGTCCGCGCCCTGCGCGACCTTGGCGTGGACGCGACGGGGCCGTATCCGGCCGACACCCTTTTCCCCGCCGAGATGCGGCGGCGCTACGACGCCGTCCTTTGCCTCTACCATGACCAGGCGCTGATCCCGGTGAAGATGCTCGACTTCTGGGGCGGGGTGAACGTCACGCTGGGCCTGCCGATCGTACGGACCTCGCCCGACCACGGCACGGCCTTCGACATCGCCGGACGTGGGATCGCACGCGCCGACAGCCTGGTGGCGGCGGTCCGCCTGGCCGATGCGATCGCCGGCCGGCGACGCGGCGCATGACCGCCGAGCTGCCGCCGCTTCGCGAGAGCCTTGCGGCCCATGGATTGCTGGCCCGAAAATCCTTCGGACAGCACTTCCTGCTGGACCTGAACATCACCCGAAAGATCGCCCGCCTGGCCGCGGTAGGCCCCGGCGACCTTGTGATCGAGATCGGGCCCGGGCCCGGCGGCCTCACCCGCGCCCTGCTGGAGACCGGCGCGCGCATTGTGGCGATCGAAAAGGACGAGCGTTTCCGCCCGATGCTGGACGAGCTGGCCGCCACGGCGGAAGGACGGCTGGACCTGGTGTTCGCCGACGCGCTGCAAGCCGACGAGGCTACGCTCGCGGGCGGTGGGCCGGCGCATCTGGTCTCCAACCTGCCCTACAACGTCGGCACGCCCCTAGTGCTGAAATGGCTGACCGGCGCCTGGCGACCCGCCAGCCTGACGCTGATGTTCCAGAAGGAGGTGGCGGACCGGATCGTCGCCGCCCCCGGCCAAGGCGCCTATGGCCGGCTGTCGGTCGTGGTGCAGGCCACGGCTCAGGCCCAGCGGGTGATGGACGTCCCCGCCAGGGCCTTTACGCCCCCGCCGAAGGTGGACTCCGCCATCGTGCGCCTGACGCCCCGGGCCGACGCGCCGCCTGCGGCGCGGCTCCGTGCTCTGGAGCGCGCGACGGCCGCAGCCTTCGGTCAACGCCGCAAGATGCTGCGATCAAGCCTCAAGGCGCTCGGCGGGGAAGCGCTGATCGCCGCGGCCGGCCTCGACCCGCAAGCCCGAGCTGAAAACATCGACGTCGGCGGTTATCTGCGGTTGGCCGAGGCCCTCGACGCATTCTGAAGGTGAGGTCCCTAAGGATCCTTCTAGACGCCGGCAAGGATGGCGTGGGCCTGGTCGCTCAGCGCCCACCGGCTAAGGCAACGGGAACCCGTTTGCAGCGCGCCTTCCCACCCAAGGAATTCCAACCAGCCACGCTCGCCCAAGGCGAAACAGCGCCGCTCGCGGGCGAAGCCGCTCTCGTGGCGGCCACCTTGATCGTACAGCAGGTTTTCAACCTGACCGTCAGGCAAGGCCTGCATCAGCAGGTCGCGACTCAGGGGTGACAGGCTCTCGAGATTCATGGCGGGTCGGTCCTGATCCGCCTTTAGTCCAGACCGAGTCTGCTTCGTAGGCAAACCATTATCGGAGCAGGGCTGTGGATCGCTTCGCCTTGTCTGTGGACGGGCTGGGGGCTCATTTCTTCTCCAGCAGGATCCGCCCTTCGGTCTTCAGCCGCCCCTTCATCTTGTCAGCCAGCATCGCCAGGAGATTGGGCAGGACGACCTCCAATTTCACCAAGGCGTCCTCAACGTCGATCACGCCGTGAATCTGCTGGCCAAGCGCCGAGACAGCGAAGCGAAGCTGGTCGCCGGTCCAGGACTTGTCGACCAAGCCGGACACCACGCCCATCTGCGCCGTCAGCTTGCCGACGCTCTCATCGATCCGACGCCGGGCCTCGGCGCGACCAAGTTCGTGGGGGATGGTCAGGGTGATCGACTTGCTCATATCAACGGAAACGGTTCAGTCGGGCTTGGGGGTTCCGCACCGATCACGCTAACACAGCGACATGTCAGAGGATCGCACCCTCTTCGGCTCCGGCCGCTATCCGGACTCGGGCCTGCTCGCCATCCTGGCGCGGGTGGCATTCCTCGTCGCGGTGCTGGCCATCGTCATCGCGGTGTTCCTGCCGTCCAAGATGGTCCCGCAGTTCCTGCGCTCCCACTATCTTGAGCATTTCGCCGCCTTCTACGTCGCATTCCTGACCGCCCTCTGCGCCGTGCCGCGTTTGCAACTGCGGCGGATGGCCGTCGCCTTCGGGATCGGGGCCACCCTGCTGGAAGCCACCCATCTGGGAAGCGGCGCGCAGTTCGCGCCCCTGATGCTCAACTGGATCGCAGACATCGGAGGACTGGCCGCGGCGGCCGCGCCGATCGTCGTCGAGCGCTTCCGCCGCCGCTTCCACCTCGCGCCCTGAGCCCGCGCTCAGAACCAGCGGCCGGAACGGACCCGCAGGTTGTTCTGCACGTGGCGCACGCCGTCGATGTCCGCGATGTCCTCGATTCGCCGCCGATCCGGCTTGCGGCGGACTGTGCCGTTCAACGTCACTTCGCCGTTGTCGACCATCACTTCGATGTCCCGCAGGTCCAGGCCGCGCTCGTCCTCCAGCCGTTCGACGATCACCGCCCAGAGCACCCGGTCCGAAGGGCCGCGCCGCCGCCGCGGGGCGCGGTCGTCGCGGCCCCGGAAAAAGCCGCCCGCGCGTTCCCGCCAAGACCGCTCGCCCATGGGCCGGTCGTCCTCCACGTCACGGACGGGGGCATAGTCGCGATCGTCCCCTGAGAAGCGACGATATCCCTGACCGCGATCGGGGTCGTAGCCGTAGTCGTCGGAATAGTCGGCCTGGCCGAAGTCGTCGGCGGGGCTGCGGTCCTGCGCCGCGCGGAATGCGGTTCTTTGGTCGGGGTCGTAGGCGTAGTCGTTGGAGTAGTCGGCTTGACCGAAATCATCGGCACGGCGACGCGGCTCGCGGTCGCGGCGGTCTTCCATCCAGTGGCGAGGCATGGCGTGGCTCCTTAAGCTTTCAGCCGAGAAACCTCCGCCTTGAGCCCAAGTTCCGGCCTTTCCGCAGATCAGGCGTGGAAGATCCATCCGCCGGTGAGCGTAGAGGCCTGCACGTTCGCCAGCACCACCTGCCCGCCGCCCGACAGGTCGATGACCGTATCGCCGCCCTGCTGGCTCACGAGATAGCTGACACCCGGGTCAAGCTGCACGCGGTCGCCCTCCGAGAGTCTGAAGTCCGTCACCACCTCGCGACCGCTGGAGAGGGCGTGGAAGACGTCCGCCCCGCCGCCGCCGGTCATCGTATTGTTTCCGCGGTCGCCCGAGATCCAATCATCGCCAGAACCGCCGAAGATCAGGTCGTCGCCCTGACCGCCCCACAGGGTGACGCCGCCCGAACCACCCCGGATCACGTCGTCGCCGAGGTTCCCGTTGACGCTATCGTGGCCGGTGGAGGCGGTCGCGTCGATCACATCGTCGCCCTGGCCTCCCATCAGGGAATCGCCCGTGCGCGATCGGCCCACGATGGTGTCCCGCCCCTGGTTCCCATTGATCTCGTTGTAGGCCGACCCTCCGGTGATGAAGTCGTCACCCTGGCCGCCGAGCAGCGTGTCGGGCGTATCCGCGCCCCGGATGGTGTCCGCCCCCGACCCGCCGAAAATGTCCAGCATGCCGGGCCCCGCCTGGATCAGGTCTGCGCCCTCGGTCGGCGCGGCTGCGGGCGCGGGCCCATCCGCTGCGATCGTCAAGTGGAAGGGCGCGGAGGCCGCCGAGACGTTCCCCGCCCGGTCCACCACCACGGCGGTGAAGGTGTGATCGCCCGGCGAAAGCGCGCCCGGGGTGATCGTTACGGTCCCGCCGTACCCCAGCACGGCGTCGCCGACCAAGCGGTCGCCCTCGTACAGCTGCAAATGGCCGCTCATGAGAGCTGGACCGCCGTAAGGCGCATGCCCAGGCGATCCCTGCGGCGGAGGCGGCAGGCCGGCCTCGGTGATGTGCAGCGTGGGCGTGGCGTCGTCCGTCCGCGCGCCGTCCTGTAGCGCCCCGATCACCGCGCCGGCGTCGTCATCGGCGGAGGTGATGGCGGGAGCCGATGGCGCCGCGGTGGCCACCCCCAGGGCGAAGGCGGGCGAGGTGGACACGGCGGTTCCGTCCGCGCCGCGCAAGGTTGCCGTGAGCAGGCTCCAACCTTCGGGCAGGCCCGAGACCGGAGCATCGACATAGCCTTGCGCCATCATGGCCTCTGTCAGGACGACGCCCGCTCCCAGGACCTGGCCGTTGTCACTGAGTTGCAGCGTCTGGCCGGCGGCGGCCTGGTCGCCCAGGCTGACCCGCAGGACCGGAGCCGTGTCGTTGGTGTAGTCGCCGTAATAGACAGGGCCGGTTTTGGGTCCGACGTCGTCGAATCCTTGGGTGATCTGCGGTGTGACCGGCATCTGTCGATGAGTCCCCAAACTTGATGACGCGTCGCGGCAGCGCGCGACGCGGACGCCCTCGACGGGGGAAACAAGGGCAGTGCGGCATTTGATCCGGGACCGTTGAAATTTTTTGACCCTGGCGTCGGAACGGCAAGGTCTGGCACCCCAGCCGTCGCGCCGGGTAGAAAGGCGGCCATGCGAACGACTCGGCCTTTGCGATGCTGAATCCAGGCGAGGTCGGCGGCGAGTCCGAGACTTCCGCACCGTTGGCGCCCGCCCCGTCGGCCAGCGCCCTCTACCGGATTCGCCGATGGGCGCTCCGTTTGGTTCCATTGGCGTTGCTGGCCGCGGCTGGCGCCGTGCTCTGGCGGGAGTTCCATCACCTGAATTTCAGCGACGTCGGCCGCGCAATGGCCGACTGGGGCGGCGTGCGCATCGGACTCGCACTCCTGCTTTCGGCTTTCAGCTTCTTCCTGATGGGCGTGGTGGAGTGGCTAGGAATGCGCTGGTGCGGCGCCCGCGCGCCCTGGCCGGCGGTGCTCGGCGGCTCCTGCCTCGCCAACGCCATCGCCCACTCCGTGGGCGCCAATCTGCTGGTGTCCGGCGCGGTGCGCGCCCGGATCTACGACCGCTACGGGGTCAGCCTCGCCCAGGTCGCGGTCACCACCCTCTTCGGCGGCATGTCCTTCGCCGTCGGCCTCGCGGCCCTGGGGGGATCGGGTTTGGCCTTCGCCTCAAGGGCGCAGATCGAAGCGACCGCCATCCCGCTTGGGCTGGCCCGAGCGCTGGGCTACGGGCTGGTAGCGGTCGCGATCAGCTACATCCTGGTCTGCGCCTTCCGTCGAAGCCCCCTCGTGGTCCGGGGCCGGCGCCTGGCCCTGCCCTCCTCGGGAGACGCCGCGGCCCAGGTCATCGTCGGGGTGGTGGACAACGCCGTCGCCGCGGCCATCATCTGGCTGCTGCTGCCTGTGGGAGCCGTGCACTACGAAACCTTCGTCGGGGCCTATGCGGTGGCGGCGGTCGCTGGCCTGGTGTCCACCGTGCCGGGCGGCGCGGGCGTCTTCGAGGGATCGATCTCGGCCCTGCTGCCCGAAACGCCCACCGCGCCGCTGGCCGCCGCCTTCCTGGGATACCGGCTGGCCTACTATCTGCTGCCGCTGGTCATCGCCTGCATCGCCCTGGGGATCGACACCTTGCGCCATCGTCGCTGACATCGCTCCATCGACGTCTCATGATATTGCTACAACTGACCTATTTTATTTGATTTTACTTTGTTCAAGGTGCCCGTCCCTGAGCGCAAACACGCGGTCCATGTGGCGGGCGAGCTCAAGGTTGTGGGTGGCGATAAGCGCGGCGACGCCGCGGTTGCGCACAAGGGCGTAGAAGCTGTCGAACACCGCGGCCGAGGTCTTGGGGTCCAGGTTGCCGGTCGG